>Ga0073899_10000272_pt1 | contig 48035 bp, 32 predicted proteins | sample KloWWTmetaKNB5Ph_FD_88975 | JGI IMG/M metagenome (GOLD analysis project Ga0073899, IMG submission 88975) | Active sludge microbial communities from Klosterneuburg, Austria, studying microevolution and ecology of nitrifiers - Klosterneuburg... | ecosystem: Engineered > WWTP > Aerobic digester >... | reverse complement strand
TCGCGCCATGGCGAGTCGGCGGTTTGGATGAAGATCGGCAGCGAGACCCCGTCGATCATCTGGTTGACGTAGCCAACGTCGTCGGTGGCGCTGGCGTGAGCAGGTGAGAAAGCGGTCAGGACACTCGTGACCGCGACGAGCACAACGGCGATGAATCGCATGTGCTACTCCATGTTCGCTGGTGCAGGAGGCGATCCACGGGCAGGTGTTGCCACGGCGGATGCGAGAGGGCTCGAACGAGCGGAGCGAGTGGGTGTATTCAACCGGTCAGCCGGTCGTAGCAACAACGTCGTTGTCTGACACGATCTGGTGATGGAAGCGATCGACGCCGATCTCGATCCGTTCGCTGCACTTCCAGCGGTCGACCACGATGGACTGCGCGAGCTGCGCGAACGGTGCCCGGTGGCACGGATTCCGGTCGGCTGGTACCTGAGCAGCCACGCCACGGTGTCCGAGGCGCCACGCCACGTCGACACGTTCGTGGCCAGCTTTCGCCAGCCTGGCGTTGTGGTCCCCGACGACGAGAAGTTCATCAACGAGATCTCTGGGCCGCGCCACGGCAGGGTGCGCAAGGTGATCAACGCCGCGGTTGCGCACCATCGTGCGGCGCGCCTGGAACCGATGATTCGCCAGATCACCCGCGAGTACCTGCAACCGGTGGTCGACGCTGGGCACGGGGAGCTGATCGAGCAGGTCATCGCCCCGATCCCGATCAACGTCATCGCCCACCTGATCGGCGTGCCCGCCGCCGACTGGCCACTGTTTCGCCGGTGGAGCGACGAGGTGGTCGAAGGCACCTATCCAACGATGTATCGCAACGAGCGCGGCGAAGGATTGCACGGCGCGCACCCCGAGTTCACCGCCTATATCGACCGGCTGATCGCCGAGCGCCGCTCCGCCGATACGGACCCCGACGACCTGTTGACGCGCCTCCTGACCACCGAGATCGAAGGTCGACGACTGAACGATGTCGAGGTCCGCACGCAGCTGGTGTTTCTGATCATCAGCGGCAACGAGACAACCCGCCATCTAATCGGCAACCTGATCGCCCACGTCGCCGGCGACCCCGACCTGTACCAGCGGATCCGCGCCGACCGGTCGTTGATCGAGCCGGCAATCGAAGAGGTACTCCGACTCGAACCGCCGATTCACGTCCTGCTGCGCAATGTTGAGCAGCCGACGGACATGTTTGGGCCAGCGATGCAGCCGGGTCAGAAGATCATCTACGGGATCGCTGCGGCGAATCGTGACCCGCAGGTCTTCGATCACCCTGACGACTTCGTGATCTCCCGCGACAATGCCCGCGATCACATGTCGTTCGGCGGCGGCCCGCACGTCTGCCCCGGCTCGGCGTTGGCTCGCCTGGAGGCCAAGGTGGTCCTCGATACTCTGGCCGACTTGGTCGGCGAGATCGAGCTGAACGCCGACTGGAAGCGTCGCAAGGTCGCGGTCTTCTGGGCCAATGGTCCGGTCGACCTGCGAGTCACGCTGACGCCGGCCACGCGATGAGAATCACCGTCGACCACGATGTGTGTGAGCTGAACGCGGTGTGCGTCAGCCTGGCTGGTGATGCGTTTGCGATCGGCGACGACGACCGCGTCCAGGTCATCCAACCGGCGAACGCAGCAGACGAGCAAGCAGCGCTGGCCGCCGCCGCCGAGTGTCCAACCCAGGCGATCACCATCACCGACCGCTGACCATCGACCGCTGACCATCGACCGCTGACCGCTGACCGTCCACGATGACGTCGCAGAAGCGACGAGCGGTTTGGGTGGCCAGACCCCGTAATGGCGCGTGTTCGCCGCCCATACCGGGTGTTGGGCTGTGGCCGGGGTGTGGCGACGGGCGGTTTGGGTGGCCAGACCCCGCTATGGCGCGTGTTCGCCGCCCATACCGGGTGGGGTGGTTCGCCAGGGTCGCGCGGCGCGTTACAGTTCGCACATTCGAGCTTGAGCGACATGGGGGGTCAGCGATGAAGGTTCGTCTTGTGGCAGCGGCGGTGTTGACGTTGACATCGGTGGGCGTCGTGGCGATGCCTCGCGCTTCGGCTGATGGTCCGGGCAGCGGGGCGCAGTGGGTGGTCACGGTTGGCGACTCGGCGATCTCCGGCGAGGCCGGGCGCTGGGCGGGTAATACCAACGGTGCGGCCTCGCGTACCGATGCCAGCGGTGCCGACACCTATTTCGATAACGCCACCCGCACCGCCGAGCAGAACGCCGGCTGCCACCGCAGCGAATCCGCCGAGGCGCATATCGGCGGTGGTGTCAACTCGCTGAACCTCGCCTGCTCCGGTGCACGTACGTACACGTTCACCGCGTCGAACGGCAATTTCAAACCCGGCCTCGACTTCGCTGCTGGCAGCCAGTTGCAGGCCCTCCAGTCATTCGCCGCGACCAACAATGTGCGTGCCGTATCCGTCTTGATCGGGGCGAACAACTACGGCTTCGCCGACATCGTTCAGACGTGCATCACCAACTTTCTGACCTCGCCCTCGTGGTGGAAGAACTACTGCTACGACGACTCGAGCATCGCTTCGCGCTTCACCGCTGCCGCCCAGGCGGCGCGTACTGCCGAAGTTGCCGGGGCGCTGGGACGCGTTCGCCAGGCGATGGCCAATGCCGGCTACGCCGACAACGCCTACACGATCATCGTCCAGACCTACTCGTCGCCGGTGCCCAGCGCCAGTGGTGTGCGTTACGCCGAAAGCGGCTTCACCCGTCAGACGGTTGGTGGCTGCGGGTTGTGGAACCGCGACTTCGATTGGGCGAACAGCACGGTGGTGCCAGCGATGAACAACTCGCTGATCAACGGTGCCGCGGCCAGCGGCGTGCCGAACTACGTGATCCTGAACACGACCAACGCGTTGGTCGGACGTCGGCTGTGCGAAAGGACCGTTGGCCTGCTCGAGGAGCGCGGTATCGCCACCTGGCAGAGCCCGGGCGCGGTCGACGTCACCGAGTGGGTTCACCAGGTTCGTACGGCGTCGACGATCGTCGGGCCCTACCAGCTGCAGGAGGACGGCCACCCCAACTACTGGGGGCAACTGGCGCTGCGCAACTGCCTGCGCCAGGCGTTCAACGGCGGTGCCGTGCGTGGCGGCACTTGCACGCCAGGCAAGGGCCTGAACTCCAACGGCGAACCGAAGATGAACTTCGGCTGACACCCGTCGCCGGGATCACGCGTCAAGTACCCAGCACCGGGTCTTACCCCGCCGTCCTCGGGGGGTACATTCCTAGCCTGAGCGCAGAACGGGGGCGGAATGAACGACGACGACACGACTCACGATGACGACCATGCGGTCCGCGCCCTCGCGGCTGGCGAAGCGCTCGTTGTAGAAGGCGAGATCGGCACCGAGGTCTACGAGGTGCTCGCTGGCTCGTTGAGTGTCATTCGAGGTGGCCAACGAATCGACACGATCGGCCCAGGGGACACGGTTGGTGAGGTCGCCGCGTTGTCCGGAACGGCACGCACCGCCACGGTCACCGCGCTGGAGCCCACCGTCGTGCGCCGCGTGCAGCTTGATCCCGACAGTCCGCATGATGATGCGCGACGTACTGACCTCGAGATCCTGGCGCGAACGCGACTCGACCGGCACCGGGCGTTGGAGTTGATCTCCGAGATTCTTGGTATCGAGGCATCGACCGCCGCCGAAGTGATCGACCAGGCCACCTGGGTTCCGCTCGCTGCGGGGGCGACGTTGTTCGCCGAGGGCGACGCCGCCGACGCTGGCTATTTGGTGGTCAGTGGACGACTGGTGGCGAGCAAGGGCGGCCGGGCGATCGGCGAGATCGGGCGCACCGAGATCGTCGGTGAAACCGGCTTGATCGATCATGCCCCACGATCCGCCACGGTGTCGGCGATGCGCGACACGGTGTTAGCTCGTTTCGACATCGACAGCTTCCACGCGATCGCCGCCCGACACCCTGCGCTGATGCGACACCTGGCGCGCACCGTGGTGGCCCGCAGCGGGCGTCCGGACGCCAGCCGGCGACGTGCCCGATCACTTGCCGTCCTGGTTGTTGGCCACCTGGACCGAGACGCGATCGCGGCGACGATGCTGGATGAACTGGCCCGCCACGGCACAGCGATCCACGTTTCAGGCCAGCGGGTCGAGGAGGACCTCGGACGTCCGGGGATCATCGAAACCGGCTCGTCGGCCACCATCCCGGCGATCGTCGAATACCTGCACGGTGTGGAGACCACACACGACCTGGTGATGTTGGAACTTGACCCCCCGTCCGACGACGGTCTCGTGTCGCGTTGGAATCAACGCGTCCTGACCCTGGCGGACCGCGTCGTGGTCGTCATCGCGGCGCGCGCCACGGCAGGAGAGCGAGCACAGGTCACCCGTCTGCTGGCGTCCGCTCCCAACCGCGCCGAACGATGGGTCGGACTCGTTCAATCCGCAGATGTCGAACTGCCGTCGCGCTCCGCAGAGGTGCTTGCCGATCTGGGCGCCAGTCGGATCGTCCAACTTCGCCACGGCGACCAGGCAGGTGTGCGCCATCTGGCCCGGTTGGTCTCGGGCAACGGGACGGGCTTGGTGCTTGGCGGCGGCGGGGCCCGTGGATTCGCCCACCTTGGAGCGTGGCGAGCGATCAACGAGTTGGGCATCGACATCGACATGATCGGTGGGGCCAGCATCGGCGCAGCCCTGGGCGCGGCGATCGCCCTCGACCAGGGCCCCGACCAGTTGCAGGCAGCGGCTGGTGATCTGTTCCACGGCCTGCTCGACTACACCATCCCGATCGTCTCGCTGGTCAAAGGACGCAAGATCGTCGCGGCGATCGATCGTCAGCTCGGCGAATTGGATGTCACCGACCTGTGGCTGCCGTACTTCTGCGTATCGACCAACCTGACGACCTCTGCCGTCCAGGTGCATCAGAGTGGACGTTTGGCAACCGCGGTGCGGGCCAGCGTAGCGATTCCCGGGGTGCTGCCACCCGTGCCATGGAACGGTGACTTGCTGGTTGACGGAGGCGTGCTGAACAACCTGCCCTGCGATGTGATGCTGGCCACCGGGGCGATCCGCGAGGTGATCGCTGTCGATCTGGGAACGTCCACGGGACCGCGGGCCCGATCGGACTTCGGTCTGCATGTCTCCGGCTTCGACGCCTTGCGGGCGCGACGGCGCAAGGGCGGTCATCGATACCCAGGGATCGCCTCCGTGGTGATGCGCTCGCTGATCGCTGGCTCGTCGCGCGACCGTCAGCGAATGCTCGAGGACGGCACGATCGATTGCCACCTGACCTTCGATATGCGCCAGGTTGGCTTGCTGGAGTTCGACCGCGTCGAGGAGATCTCCGGCGAGGGCTACTCGTCGATCAAGCCGCAGATCGAAGCGTGGTTGTCGCGGCGTGGTGACGACGCAACGCAGGGCGTCGTGTCACCCGAGCGGACCTAACCAGTCCGACTCATCCCACGTCGGGGAGATCCGGGGCGATCACGCCAAGCTGCGTCAGCGTCTCGGCCGCCGCCGTTGCATCGACATCGGCGTCGGGATCCCGCTCGTTCCAGGCGCGGGTACTGAGGGCGAACTCGAACGGGGCGTCGGCGCGCATCGCGACATCAAGCGAGGCCCGAAACGAGGCGCGACCGTCATCCGTGCGGCCCTCGGCGAAGGCGGCGAGCGCAGCCAGGCGATGCAATCGCGCGACCACCGACAGAGCTGTGGTCCGATCGGCAGCCGACCTGATCGCCGCAGCGGCCAGCGCAGCAGCCTCGGCGGGACGACCTTCGGCGAGCAAAAGCTCCGACTCTGCCGCATCGAGTTCGCCGTTGTGCAGCAGCAGCGACGCCTGGCCGCTCGACCGGGCCATCTCCAAGAACCGGTGAGACTCGGCCAGGTCGCCGAGCCGACGATGCAATCGGCAGAGATTGCTGGCAGTCAGCACGGTGGCGTTGTGTCGGCGCGCACCGCGGAACACGTCGAGGGCGGCATGCAACTCGGTGGCAGCGGCGGTCAGGTCACCCTGATCGAGGGCAACCTCGCCAAGGTTGTTGCGCAACACGGCAATCTCCATCGTGTCGCCGAGCTCGACATAGCGAACCACCGCGTCGCGCCAGCTGCGCGCCGCCTCCTCCCACGCTCCGATGTAGTACAGCTCGACGCCGAGCTCGAGCAGGATCTGGGCTTCTTGACGCCGGTCGGTTGCCTGTTCCAGCGTGTCGCGTAACAACGGGATCACCCCGTCCATCCCCAGCATGCCCATCGCTTGGGCGCGGTGCAGAGCGACTCGCGGCTGCTGGCGGGTTGTCGGCACCAGCCCGTGTTGATCGAGCTCTTCGAGCAGCGCCAGCGCCGCAGCGGGTTTGCTCGTCGAGCAAAGTGTCGAGGCCTCGTCGATGTATAGCTCGACCATCTGCTCGGCGGCGACATCGGTAAGGTGACGCAGGCGACGGGTCAGTCGCGTGGCCGAGGTCAGCGCTCCGATGTCGCCCGTCATCCGCGCTCGCTGACGGTCCAGCTGAATCCTCTCCGCACCATGGGGCAGCCGGCGCCGCCAGGACATGCAGAAGCGCAGTCCTGCGTCGGTTCGCCCGGTGCGTCGATACAGCGCGGCGGCGCGAACCACGAGCGGGGCAAGCTCCTGTATCGGCGTGCCAATGCGGCGGGACGCGTCGATTGTGTCCTGGGTGAATCGCAGGTTCTCCTCATCGGCATGCAGCGATTCGGCACGCTCGGCGGCGAGCCGAAGGTAGTGCGCCGCCGTCGCCCAGCGAGCGGCTTGCTGCGCATGGGTAGCGAGCAGCTCGACGGCCGACGAGTCAGCGCGGAGCAACGAGTCGAACACGCGACCGTGGGCCAGCTGGCGTTCTCGGAACGGGAGCGAGTGATAGGCGGCGTCGCGAACCAGGGCATGGACGAATCGGTGTTCGGTGCTGGCGGCGACCACCTGGCTGAGCGGACCGAGTCGGCGAACGACGTCATCGGCTTCGATCCCCAGTGAGTCGGCGACCAGCTTGGGGTCAAAGCGCATGCCCACTACGGCGGCGTGACTGAGCAGCCGGCGGTCCTCGCGGCTGCACCGATCGAGCTCGGCTTGGAGCAGTGGCTCGATGCTCTCCGGGAGAGCATTCAATGAAGTCCCGGTACTGACCGCATCGGTCAGCGCCAGCAGATAGAGCGGGTTCCCAGCGGCGCGCTCGACGATGCCGTCGACGTCACCTGCGGCCAACGGGTTGTCCGCGCTGCGCTCGCGCACCACCGCAGCCGCGGCGCGCTCGTCGAGCGCGCCGAGGGAGAGCGTGTGAGTACGCGTCGTCGGTCTCTTGAACGGGGTGTCACCGGCGGGGCGAGTGGTGGCCAGCAGTTGCAGCGCGGGGACCGCGCCGAACACGGCGTGGAACAATTCGAGGGAGCTGTCGTCGCACCAATGAAGGTCTTCGACGACGACGACCGTCGGTTGGTCGACGATGCTGTGGAGCAATTGGCCGATGGCAACATTCAGGCGTGCTCGACGGTCTGCCGGCGCGATGCGTGCCGTGTGCGGGTTGTCGTCGATGCGTTCACCGAACGCCGCGGCAAGCAGCGGCACCAGCGGAGTCATCGACTCGGGGACAATCTGGGCGAGGTGGTCGGCGGCGCTGGCATCGGCGGCGATGCCCAGCAGCGAGCGCAGTAGCCGTGAACTGATCATGTACGGCGTCGACTGCAGGTACCGCCCGCACTCCGCGCGAAGTTGACGGACCGTGAGCGCCTCGGTGATATGGCGCATCAGTGTGGACTTACCGCTGCCCGCCTGCCCCTCGATGATCACATTGCTGCCGGCGGCGAGTTGCCGGCGAGCCTCGTCAAGGTCCAGGTCGCGCCCGACGAAGGTGCCGTCGTCGCGGCGGCGCTGCACTGGCCTGCCAACCACACTCGCCTGTACAAGTTGCGATTTTCCTTTGGCAGCGAATGGTTCGATGGGGACCGAGGAAAACACGGTGCGGCACCGTTCGAGGACGGTATCGGTGGCGAGCACGGTCCCCGTTGCAGCCTTGGCCATGACTCTGGCGGCCAGGTTGACGGCATCGCCAATGTGGGTGAAGGCGCGCGTCGACGACGGGCCAACGGAGCCGATGAAGACCCGTCCGCTGTTCACCCCGGCACGCAACTGCAGCGGCGAATCAACGGCGACCATCCGTTGAGCGACCAAGATCGCCCGCTCGTCGTCGTCCCCGGTGGCGTGCAGGCCACCGGCATTGAACATCAGCTTGCCGCCGTTGACATCCACGTCGATGGCGAGCAACGCGACTTCGAAGTCGTCGGCCACCTGCTGTCCCTCCGACACCAGTTGATGCATTGCCTCGAGCAGTTCGTTCGGGCGGCTGGCGAGCGAGTCGGTCCCAACGAACTTGACGAAACAGATCGTCGAAACACGGTGCTCCGGCGCGGCGCCCGCTTGCACCGCGGCGGCGACGTAGGGATCGAGCACCAATTGGTCCACAGGGGGGCGGACACTCACGCCAACTGCCTGCGGGGGTCGACGCACGGAAACCAGTTGGGCGACGTCGCCGCTTCGGTCGAGCTTCGCCGAGATCGCCGCGACTGCCGCGGCCGACGGTTCACAAAAGATCTGCCCGGCCTGCGCGTTGGCTTCGAAGGTCAGCGTGCGCGACACGGTTGGTCCGCTCGCCAGCAGCATCGGGAAACGTCCGCCAACGGTCAGCAGCTCGATCGGGCCGCTGGCGACGCCCGTCGACATCCGCAACCGCACCTGCGGTACACCGGGTGCACTGCCGCGCAGCCGCTGTCTCATGGTCGCCGCGGCCGACAACGCCCGTGCCTCGTGGCCTTCGCCGTCGAACGCCAACAGCAGCGCGTCGCCCCCGTAATGCAGCAGGTCGCCGCCCATTGCTTCGGCAGCGTTCAAGAGCCTGCCGAAACGTTCGTTCAACACCGCGGACATCAGCTCGGCACCCACGGGGCCCTGCTTGGCAAGGCGTTCGCTGAGCGCGGTGAAGCCCGACAGGTCGGCGAAGATCAGCGAGCCATCGAGTTGCCGATGAGCCGGTGCCGTGCCGCGTAGGGCGCGTGGTACAAACGGTGACGCCGAGTTGTGGTCGATCACTCCGTCAGGATATGCATACCGCAGTCCTCGAGTTCATCGTTGCCGTCCGACCGTCGAGATACCAGGTGGTGGTGACCGACGCCTTGTCGAACGTCACTCCGGCTACGCCGCGACCCGGTGCGAAGCGACGTACCTGCCAGCGATCGTCCGGCTTCGGGCTGAACCGGTTGCGTGGGCCAACGGGAATCTCGACGATCCAGCTGTTCGGATTCTCGTACGTCCACAGACCGGCGCGAATGCCACTGGCGGTGACCGCGCAGGCTGCAATCGGTCGCAGTTGCTGGACGACCGCCGATTTGCTGACCACCACCTGGACCGTGGCTTGTCCGCACAAGGCTGTGCTGTCGCAGATTTCGACCGTGGCCGAATAAGTGCCGGCGGTGGGATATTGGCGCTGCAGGGTGAACGATCTTCCATTCAGTGGCAGCGGCTGCCACCCGCTTCCATAGTTGACTCTCGCCGTCCATGGCCCTCCGTCCGGGTCGGTGAATGAGCCGTTCAGCGAGAGGGTGGCCTTGACCGGAATGGTGACGGTGGTGGCCAGGGACACAACGGGGGCAGCTCCCGCTGGCGCGACCACGGTGACGACGAGACTCCGATCGCGACATGCGTAACGGTCGCACACCGTGATGGGCACCGAGTACGTCCCCGGTGTTGCCCACGAGCGGTCGATGGCAAAGCTGGCCGTTGAGGTCGTCGTGGTGGTGCCGTTGATCGTCACCGTCCACGGTCCTGGATCGCCGGGGTCGTTGATCGCCACCGTGCGCTGCACGCGCGCTGGGGCAGTCAGGGTGACGTCGGCGCCACTGTCGAAGCTGGGTGCGACGTTGACGACCAACATCCGATGCACCGTGGAGCACAAGGCTCCGGTGTCGCAGGCGGTGAAGGCGATGTCGTACGTCCCTTGAGCGGCGGCGCTGGCTTTGTAGGTGAAGCCACCGTTGGACGTCGGACCTCCCGTGATGGTGACCCCGGAAGCTGACGTTGCCGAGATTGACAACGGGTCCGGGCTGTCGTCGACTGCCTGGCCGGACCATGTGACCTGCTGGCCCGGTGCCACCATGGCGCTGAGCGGGTCAGTGACCGAAAGGCCAGGGGGCAGGTTGGCAGCGACCGGTGCGGCGACGGCCTGATAGTTGTCTGCCTTGTTCGACGACACGGCGACGTTGCCAGCGCTGTCGACCACCTGCACGAAATAGTCCACGATCGGCACACTCGCTGGCCCGGCGCCAACCCACCCGTCGGCGGTTTGAGTGAGCTCGGCGCGGCGCCACTGCGTCCCGTCGAGATACACCGCTGATGCATACGAGATGGTCGGCATCGAACCGTCACTGTCAGCGGCGACGCCGACGACGAACTGCGCGGATCCGTTGGCAGTGATGGCGTGCACCCCGTCGATGGTCGGAGGAACAAAGTCATCGGAATCGGCCCGGGCATAGAACACCTGAAGCCCAACATCGTGGAACAACCGCTGTACCCCGCTCCCTGGGACCGCGTTCTCGTCCCGCGACGGCACAAACTGGCCGACGGTGACCGTGACGCGCTGCGTGCCGCCGGCCACCGACCCCACCGACACCAAGTTGGGCAAGATCGCAGGGAACGACCCCTCGGCATTGACCGCGTTGCTGCCGGTGCTGTGGCTCCCGACGGTGGCCTCGGCAAAGGTGGTCTGCGTGGCGACATCAGTCGATGCCAACGAGGTGACGACCACGCCGTGGGCAACGTAGCCAGGCTGAGCCGGGGCGACGTTCACAGCGCGAGTCCGCGGCTCGATCGGATGTCCGTCGACCAGGAGCATGTCGTTGTTGGCGACTTGGTAGAACATCGAGCCATCGCCGGCCGGACGTGCCGCGGCCGCCGTATCGGCACCGGTGAATGTCAGTGAAGCGGTGAGCAGCTTTCCGGTGAGATCCGTGGGGGTGGCCAACAGCGGAAGTCCGAAGGTTCGCGCCGGGCTGGGATTGGCGAAGGCCCACATCGGTAGGCCGTAGAACGTGTATTGCGCTACCGCCTTGTCGTCCATCGCGCTGTCGAGACCGCCAGCGGCGAAGTCACCCTTGGCGGCGACGAACGCGAAGCCCAACGTCTTTCCCTGGCGGTCGAGGTTGGCCGCCAGGTCGCGCTGCAGCCGCTCAGAGAAGGCCGTCCCGTTGGTGATCCCATAGCCGTAGCCGGTGTTGGCGATGTACGCCGCGGCCCCGGCCTGGGCCATCGCTTGAGCGAAGTCGTATTCACCCCGGATCGGGCCAACAGCGCCAGGCCGGTCGGTATCGAAGACGCCGTCGTCGTTCAAGTCACGGTCGACATCCGCGTAGCTGGCCGGGAAGTTCAGGCCGGCATGGCAGGCCACACTGAACACGATCCGCTTGTCGAGGCTCCCCGGCGCAATGTCGGTGGCGCGGTACAGGTCGGCCGAGGAGGTCGTGACCGCTGGCTGAAGCCGATCGACCATCGCATGGGCGTTCAGGCTGACGACGTCCGGTGGCGGGGTCGTCAAACCACCGATCAACTGGTCGCGGGTCCAGCCGCTCCCGTTGAGCTTGGTGACCGCCAGGGCGTCCGGCAGCGCGGTGTCGACCGCGTCGGGCAGCTCGTTGAAGAAGTCGTACCCCGTCGCCAACACCGTCGTCGGATCCAAGAGTCCATTCGAGGACGTATAGCGCTGCACCGCCCCGATGATCTCCGCCGGCGTCTCGACGAGTCGACCGATGGCGATTTCGACTGGATACGACACCCGCTGGGTCAGCCAGTCACGCACCGGGTGGAACGAGGCGTACGGGTCGTCACTGAGCACGTTGCGATAGGCCATGGCATTCGACAGGGGGTTGTCCTGCTCGGCGTTGGCCACCGGGTTCGCGTCGCGTCGCTCCACGGTCGAGGCGTAAGTTGATTCGTTCGCCAGCGTGGTGTCGTCGGGGAGCCGAGACATCGGCAGCTGCTCGTCGCTACCGACGAGCACCAGGTTGGCCACCTGGTTGGCTGGCAGCCCGGCGAGGATTTGGTCGACGTAATTGTTGATCGCCACGACGACATCGTTGGCTCGCTGCGGTCGGCAGGAGTCGCTGTCCCACGCGGCGTACGCGGCGCGGACGGCAGGGTCGCTGTCGACCGTGATGATCGCCGCCCTGGTGGTGTTCGATGACTGCAGCCCACGCAGCGCTTGATCGACATTCGCCCACGCTGTGTCACCGTACGCAGCGCGCATCCGCTGCTGGTTGACGAGCACGAGCGTATTCGTCTCAGCGGGAATCGTCGGCGCGGCAGCGGGCGCTGGCATCTGATTGGCGAACGCAGCGTGACACGAAGGCCCGCCGTCGGACACGAATTGGGCGTAGCGCAACAGATAGGGATCGTTGCTCGAGGCCCCGTTGTAGCCGAGTACCTGCACGATGTAGTCGCCGACGCTGCCGTCGCTGACCACCGTGACCGCCTCGTCACCCGTACCCCGATTGGATGAGGACCCAATGATCGGTAGGTACGCCAGCTTCCGGTCGGAGGCCGGCTGAGTGCTCGGCGTCAGCCCGATCGGGCCAAGCAAGGGCGCATTCGATGCCGGCGAGCGCGAGTTCTGGGTGGATGACCGCAGCGCGACCCCAGACCGAAGCCACTGCGGGGGGGTGCTCTTGTAGACCACCAGGTCGGCATCGATCGGCAGGTGCGACAACGAGATGGCGGTCACCGAACCCGCGACCGGGATGGGAATACGGAAGTAGTCGACGTCGGCAGTGGTCACCGAGCCGTGGGTGGCCGGCAAACGGCGCACATACAGCGTGTCGGGTTGAATCACGTTTGCCGTGCCCGGCGTGTCGCTGGCCACCTCGTCGTAATCGGTGACGGCGGTGGTGACGGGTACGGTCACGGGAATATCGCCACTGAACTGCGGGGAGACCACACCGGTCAGTGACCCGTCGGCGTAGCCGGCATAGATGCCGACGCCGACGTGCACCGTCGCTGGTCCCTCAACATCGGACGGCACGGTAAACACCAACGGGTTGCCAGCGATCGGCAGGGCTGCCGGATCGGTGACCGGAGTTGTCACCCCGTTGACATCGGTGACCGACATGGTCGCCGTGTCGACCTTGGCGCTGAAACCGGGTGGGAGCGCGATGGTGAAGGTCACCGGTCGCGGCGCGGGCAGGCCGACGCCCGGCAGCCGGAACGATGCCGTGTAGGTGTCGGCGGACGCGGTCGGCGTGGGCCCAGCTGTTCCCAGCCCGAGGGCGTCCAACGGCAGTTGCTCCCATTCGACCGCCGCCGCGTTCTGGAAGGTGATCAACACGTCGTTGAAGGTGATCCCTTCAAGTTCGGTGCTGCTGACCGCATCGAGCAGGTCCATCATCGTCTTGGTCCCGCTGAGCGCCGACTTGCTTTGGGCGGCGCGCAGCGTGCTGCATGGACCGGTGCACGATGCGAAACCGGCCGGAACGGCCAGGTCGCCGAGTCGGCTGACACTGAAGTCGAGGAGATCGATCGCCGCCTTCCCCAGTGGCGCGTTGGCGAACGCGGACCCGCGCAGCATCATCGCCGGAGCGTTGAACATCGACGACGGCTGGGCGATGTTGCGGGTGTCGAAGTCGATCAGCATCGTTGAGCTGTTGAAGGTGCACGTACCTGGCCCGTTCACCGCCTCGAACCCGGCGCACCAGTCGTCGAGGTAGTTGTTGTCAGCAGCCGCGTCACTCAGCGGGATCTGGCCGAGGGGTGTACGCCCCCAGGCCACCGACGCCAGGCCGACTTCCCACAGGGGTGACTCCATCAGATTGAGGTCGCCGATGGTCAAGGCGCTGAATCCGGCAGGGTTGACCGCGTACATCTCCTTCAACGTCACGTCCTGGGCAGTGCGCCCGGCGAAGGCTGGGTCGGCGAGCAGCGAGTCCCAACCGCCTTCGGCGGTGTTCGGCAGCTCAGCCAGGGTCACCTCGGGCACGCTGGGCGCGTTGTAGGGCACGGCCGAGAGAGGCACGTCGTAGAACGCGTCCAGACCGTTCACCGCCGTATAGCTGTTGCGTCCGGGGGTGTAGCTGTTGCGTCCGGGGGTGTAGCTGTTGCGCCCGGGGGTGTAGCTATTGCGACCCGGGGTGTAGCTGTTGCGTCCGGGGCTGTAGCCAGTGCGTCCGGGCGTGTAGCCGGTGCGTCCAGGCACGGCGAACAGTTGGCCGTACGCAGCGGCCAGATTGGCCGGGCTGATGTCCTTGATCGGCGTATCCACCCCGTTGGCCACGGCCGACTCGGCGGCAGCGGCAGTGGTCTGGGCGCAACCGTTGATCGCCAGAACTCGCAGCCGCTCGGGTGCACGGAGCGACGATGGCGCCCATGGGTTGCCGTCGCTTTCCAGGAAGGCAACGCTCTTGTCGGGCTGCACGGCCAACGCCGTCGGCGAGTAGTAGGCCGTGCCGTCGAGCACGCTGCCATCCGCGGCAAAGACATTCGACGTGGCATTGCGCGCCAGCAGGCGGACAATGCCGGACCGATAGTCGGCGCCGGTCGGCGTCAGTTCGCTGAGCGCCCCCGCCCCGACGGTGTCCTGCATGAACAGCGCGTCTCCCAACGTGGCCAGCAACATCGTGCCTTCGGGGCGAAGCTGGGCGGCGGTCGATCCGACTGGCGCGTCGGCCACGTTCACCAGGCCGGGATCGCCGCCGAGGACGACCTGCACCTGTCGGGTCGCTGGGTCGATCTGGGCGACAAACGGGATGATCGTGTTCGCGGCATCGGCGAAGTAGTTGGAGTAGAACAGCTGCCCGCTCGCCGTCGCCGCCATCTGCGTCGTCGGGGCGGCAATCGTCGGGCCGTCGACGGGTCCGACGAACGGCAGCCCCGGTCCCTGACCGTTGCCGGCAATCAACGAGATCGTCCCGCCGGCGTCGACTCGACGGATCACGAAGTACCACTGGTCGGCCAGGTACAGGTTGCCGAGGCCGTCGGCAGCGAGCATCGCCGGGCCGATGGCCGCCGCCGTGGCGGGGCCGCCATCGCCGTCGTTACCAGCCCGCCCACCGGCCCACCGCTCGGCCTCGCCGGTGCTCAGGTCAACGCGGACGATCTCGAAATCGGCGCGCGAGGCGACATAGAGATAGCGCGGTGTGGCGCCCTTGTCGACGGCCACCGACCATGGCTCGCTGATCGGGCGCAACCTCCCCGGCGTTGGGCCAACGGGCAGAGTGGCGGCGTCGGGGTAAGCCTCGCCGGTCCCCAGGATCACGGTCTGCAGGCCGTTGACGTCGATCTTGCGGACGACGTTGGCATCGACATCGGCGACGTAGGCGTTGCCGAGGCTGTCGTAGTCGACGTCGGTCACGTGGGCGAAGTTGGCCGAGCGAGCGGCGACGGTTGACATCGTCGTGGCTGGCGAGGTCGAGCCGGCGAGGGTGACGACCTGATTGGCGCCGATGCGGACGGCGCGTATCCGGTTGTTCAGCGGATCGGCGAATACTACGGCTTCGCCCTGACCAGCGGGGGAGCCGACGGCAATCCCGCCGACCACGTTGTTGCGTGCTGAGGCGCGCGGGCCATCGACGGGTTCGCCGGCGGCGCCCGACAACCACTTGGTGACGGTGCCAGCCGCGTCGACCCGACGGATCTGGGCGTGCTGCGGGCCACTCAGGTAGACCATCCCGGCGCTATCCACGGCCACATCGCGCAGGTCCCGCGGCAGCAGCGCGGTGGCACCGCTGCCAACCTGATCGCCGTACGTTCCCTCTTGACCGGCGACGTGTTCGAGAACGACCCCGGACCCCGACGGCAACGCATCGGTCTTCCACAGTGACCCGTACTCGGTCAGGAAATACAGGATGTCGCCGTCGAAGGCGAGCCCCCGCCCAACCACCCCGGTATCGGTGGCCGGCCCGGCGACGACCTGGCCAGGTGTGCCATTGCCGACCACCAAGCGCAGGGGGCCGCCGCCGTTCGGCATCAGATAGATACCGGCTTGCGGCACGGCTGGCTGTGGGCCCGGGGGGTACGCCAGCGACGAGAAGTACACGCCGTCGGGGCCGACCGCGAGACCACCGATCTGCAGGATGGCGGCGTTGGGCCCGGCACCATCGGCCGGTTGGAGCGCGTCGCGTCCAGCGACGGTGGTGATCAACTTGGCGCCAGTGAGCTGGATCCGACGCAGCGTGCGGTTGGTGTCCGCGCCGATGTACAGCGCATGGTTCACGGTGTCGATCGCCATCAGCGTCACCGGCTGGAGCGTGGCATTCACGGCAGGTCCGCTGTCGCCGGTCTCGGCGTTTGATTCGCCGGTCCCGGCGATTCGTTCGATGCTTCCGTTCGGGCGCAGCGCCCACACCCTGCCGACGCCGCCGGTGGCGAAGTACACGGTGCCGTCCGTGTCGACCACCGGCGCTGCCGGGCGGGTCAGTGGGGTGCTGGCATCGGCCGACGCGGTGCTGCTGGCTTGGTCGAGGGCATCGAAGAGGCGAGCGTTGTCCGCGGTGCCGGCGACGGTGCAGATCGTGTCGGGAGTGAGATGAGGTGGGAGCACAGCCGCGCTGACCTGACCGACCGGCAGCGTCGCGATCAAGGCGACAGAACAGATGATTCCCCACACGCCCCGGTACTTCATGGCTTTTCCCCAAGCTCGAAAGTCTTCTGAGAGTACGACGCGGTGCGGTCAGGTCACAAGCAAAAATCCCTGATCGTGACCAATGACACCAGGTCATCGGTGTCGGGTCGCACCAGTGCTTACGCCAAGGACTGCAGCAGCTGCCAGGTTTGGCGGACGTGGTGCTCGTGGGTGGCGCGTCCACCGATCGAGATGCGGATCACGCTGCGCCCGTTGAGCAGCGTGCGGGTCAGCATCGTTTGACGGGTGGCGTTGGCTGCATCGATCAGCGCGTCGGTTGCCTGATCGCCGTCGGCATGGGCGATGCACACCAGGTTCAGTCGATGGCTGCCGACGATCTGAAAGCGCGGATCATCGGCCACCCACTGGGCCAGCGTCTGGGCGTCGGCCACGTTGCGACGGAAGTGCTCTTGGATCGCGCCGATCCCGTCGAGGCGCAGGGCGAACCACAACTTGAGGGCCCGGAACCGTCGGCCGAGGGGCACCTGCCAATCGCGGTAATCGATTGCCGAGCCGGTTTCGCCGGCCTGCGAGCGCAAGTACTCGGGCAGGATGCTGAGCGCCCCGAGCAGTGCGGTGCGGTCCGCCACCCAGAACAGGTCGCAATCGAAGTTGATCCCCATCCACTTGTGCGGGTCGGTGCAGTAGCTATCGGCGTGCTCGACGCCGTCGTTCACCCAGCGCAGTTCGGGCACCAATCCGGCCACCCCAGCCATCGCCGCGTCGACATGAACCCACACGCCGTGCGGGCGGGCGACAGCAGCGATCGCCGCCACTGGGTCGAAGGCCAGCGAACTGGTCGTGCCCGCGGTAGCGCAAACCCAGAACGGTTTCAATCCGGCGGCGAGGTCGGCGTCGATCGTGTTCGCCAGAGCGCCTGGGTCCATGGCGAACGCGTCGTCGTGGTCGACCACCCGGATCTGCGACGTGCCGACTCCGGCGATCCGCAGACCCTTTTCGATGCTGCTATGAGACTGCGCGGTGCAGTAGGCCACCAGCCGTGACGTATCGCCGTCGACGTTGACCGCGCCGTCGGTGGCCCGCCAGCGCGCCGCCAGGATCGAGGTCAGCGTGGCCTCACTGGCCGAGCCGTGGATCACGCCGCCGCCTCGAGCGCTGGTCGAACGGAACTTCTCCGGAAGATCGAGCAGCTCGAGCATCCAGTCCATCAGCAGCGTTTCCAGCTCGGTGCATGCCGGGCTGGTCACCCAGTTCATCCCCTGCGTGCCGAGCCCAGCGGCCAAGAGGTCACCGAGCACCGCAGGATAGGAGGTGTTCGCCGGGAAGTAGGCGAAGAAGTTCGGGTGCTGCCATTGCGTCAGGCCGGGCACGATGATCTGCTCGATGTCGGCCATCAGCGGATCGAAACCATCGGCGATGGCCGGGGGATGGGCCGGCAGTTGGGCGCGCACCTCGCCGGGTTGAACGGGACTTGTCACCGGCCAGCGTTCGACGCCGCCATCCAGATAGTCCGCGATCCAATCGATCAGTTGGTGCCCGGCCTGGCGGAACTGTTCAGGCGTCACCGTCAAGCCCGTCGGTTGGCGTGGCCGGTGCGGGTTTGGCCCACCGAACGCCTTCGGGAACCGGGTCGACCCGGCGAGCGCGGCGCCGAGCCGAGCGAACGATCGTTGCCCCGATCAGGGCGATGCCGAGCATCAGGACCCCGAACGTCAAACCCATCCGCCAGCCGCCGCGCGCCTTGCTGCCACAACCGGGCCGCTCGACGGTGCCGATGCATTCGCTGAGGTTGCGGTTCGGGTCGTCTGGAAGAAAGCTGGGCGCTTGGGTCGATACCGGCGCTGAGTCGCCGGCAATCGTCGTCGATGCACGCGAGATCGGCGATGGGCCCGACGCGCAGCTGGCCAGCGCCAGCGACCCGCCGATGAACACCACGAACAGGGCGAGCGACACGAACAATCGCCGAGACACCGATGTCGACGTGGCGACGTGTAGCTGCACGGTTCCATCGTCGCAGCTTTCGTGGCGTCGAGCCATTCGTCGTACCATCTGACCATGAGCGCGTCCGCACCGATGCCCCGTTCCGAAACCGTCCTGGTGGTCGACTTCGGCGCGCAATACGCACAGCTGATCGCTCGTCGGGTACGCGAGCTGAACGTGTACTCTGAGATCGTCCCCCACCGGATCACCGCCGCCGAGCTGCGTGCCGATCCGCCTGCGGCGCTGATTCTGAGCGGCGGGCCAAAGAGCGTCAATGTCGACGGGGCCCCCAGGCTGGACCCAGCGATCTACGACCTCGGGGTGCCGATTCTGGGCATCTGCTACGGCCATCAGCTGCTCAACCTGCAGCTCGGTGGGACCGTCAGCAAAGGGATGCGCGGCGAATACGGACGGGCCCGGCTGACGGTGACGGCGCCCGGGTCGCAGCTGCTGGGCGGGCTGCCGGCGGACCACGACGTGTGGATGAGCCACTTCGATTCGGTCACCGAAACCCCCGACGGCTTCGTCGCCACGGCGACGTCGGCCGACGCCCCGATCGCCGCGGTGGAGAACGCCGACCGCCGGCTGTTCGGTGTGCAGTTTCATCCCGAGGTGGTCCATTCTCCGCACGGCATGGAGGTCTTGCGCCGGTTTCTGTTCGACGCGGCGCGCTGTGCGCCAACGTGGACGATGGGCTCGATTATCGATCATGAGGTCGACAAGGTTCGCGCCCAGGTGGGCGATCAGCGGGCGATCTGCGGGCTCAGCGGGGGGGTCGATTCGGCGGTCGCCGCGGCGTTGGTGCACAAGGCGATCGGCAGTCAGCTGACCTGTGTGTACGTCGATACCGGGCTGATGCGACGAGGCGAAAGCGAGCAGGTCGTCGAGACGTTCCGGCGCAACATGGGGATCGAACTGATCCATGTCGATGCCGGTCAGCGCTTCTTCGAACGCCTCGCCGGTCTGACCGATCCAGAGGATAAGCGCAAGGCGATCGGCGAGTTGTTCGTGCGGATCTTCGAAGAAAACACCGGCGGATTGACCGAGGCGAGGTTCTTGGTCCAAGGGACGTTGTATCCCGACATCATCGAAAGTGGTGGCCACGATGGCACCGCCGCGGTGATCAAGAGCCACCACAACGTCGGCGGGTTGCCCGAGGACATGACCCTCGAACTGGTCGAACCGTTGCGCGCCCTGTTCAAGGACGAGGTTCGTCGGCTCGGCCATGAGCTGGGCCTTCCCGACGAGATCGTCTGGCGCCAGCCATTCCCCGGGCCGGGGCTCGGGGTGCGGATCATCGGCGAGGTCACCCCCGATCGCGTCGCCATCTTGCAACATGCCGACGCGATCGTGCGCGAGGAGATCGCCGCGGCCGGCTTGGAGCGCGACATCTGGCAGGCCTTCGCGGTGCTGGCCGACATCCGTTCCGTGGGGGTGATGGGCGACGAGCGCACGTACCAGAACCCGATCATCGTTCGTGCGGTGACCAGCGACGATGCGATGACGGCAGATTGGGCGCGGCTGCCCTACGACCTGCTCGAGACGATGTCGTCGCGGATCATCAACGAGGTCGACGGGATCAACCGGGTGGTGTACGACGTGACATCGAAGCCGCCCGGAACGATCGAGTGGGAGTAGCCGCAACCGCCAAAACTTGCCGACCTGGTTCGCAATGAGTTCGTAACATCGCTACCATGACCCGGTCATGTTGAGCCGCCAGTTGATCAACCGGATCACGGCGATCGCAGTGCTGGTTGGCACAACGCTGGTCGCGGTGAGCCCCACGCACGCTGACACCGTCGACGATAAGCGTCGCAAAGTCCAGCAAGTCGTCGACCAGCTGTCGGCGCTGGACGACAAGATCGGGCAGACCGACGAGGACTACCTCGGGGCGCTGGCTAAGCAGGACCAATTGAGCAAGGACATCGAGGCCCTGCAGGTCCAGGTCGATGCCGAGCAAGGCAACTTGTCCAAGCTGCAAGATCTGCTGCAAGCAATCGCCATCAATCGCTACACCGATCATGGCTCAGGCAGCGAGAATCCCCTGTTGACCAACCAACAGACCTTCGCCGAGGACCAGCAACGCCGTGAGCTGTCCAACGTGGCGATCGACGCTGGGGTAGTCGATTCCGACAATCTGCAAGCGGTTGTCGACGAGCTCACCCAACGCCGCAAAGTGCTCGATTCGAAGAAGCAAGAGGCTGCCCAGCTGGTCACCTATCTGGAGGGCCGCAAGCAGCAGCTCGAGCAGATGACCAAGGACGCCCAAGAGCAGCGCAAGAAGGCCGAAGCCGAGCTGGGCGACGCAATCCAGCAAGAGGAAGAACGCCGCGCTCAGGAACAGATCGCCGCCGCCCAGAAACGCCAACAGCAGGCCGATGCCCAGGCTGCGGCAGAACGCCAGCGTCAAGCGGCACCCGCCGCGGCACCCGCCGCGACGACCGGCGGCCAAGCAGCACCAGCCGCACCAGCGGCGCCGCGCGGTGGTGGTGCGACGGCGCAACCTGCGGCGGCACCAAAGGCCCCGAAAGCCGCCAAGCCGGCGGCCGAGCCGGTCAACTATCCCGCTCCTTCCGGTGGCGCTGGCATCGCTGTTGGGGCGGCGCGCAGCCAGCTTGGTGTTCCCTATGTGTATGCCGCCGAGCGTCCCGGGGTGGCGTTCGACTGTTCGGGGTTGACGAAGTACGCCTGGGGTCGGGCTGGCGTGTACCTGCCGCATCAGTCGGCGCAGCAGTACGCCTCGACCCCGCATGTCCCGGAAAGCGCGGCGCAGCCGGGCGACCTGATCTTCTATTACTCGCCGATCGGTCACGTCGGGATCTACATCGGTGGCGGGGCAATGATCCACGCGCCGCGCACCGGCGATGTCGTCAAGGTCGCCAACGTCAACTGGAGCAAGACGGTCGGCGTCAGCCGCCCGGGCTGAGTCCTGACATCGGTCGCTCGGCGCCCGGGGGGCTACGTTGAGCCGGGTGCAGGGCCTCAATCTTCAATCCGTTACCCGCTGGCTGGACGACAACATCTCCACGCTCCACGGCCCCTATCAGTTTGAGCTGATCGCCGGGGGCCGTTCCAACCTCACCTTCCGCGGTGTCGATGCCAGCGGTACGCCCTTTGTGTTGCGTCGTCCGCCGACCGGACACGTGCTGGAAAGCGCTCACGACATGGCTCGCGAGCATCGGCTGATCAGCGCTGTCGGACAATCGACGGTGCCGGTGCCGCGCACCTATGGTCTGTGCCTCGACACCTCGGTCAACGACGCGCCGTTCTACGTCATGGAATGCGTCATCGGCGAGGTGCTTGACGATCCGTCCAAGGTCGAGTTGATGTCGCATGAGGCACGCGTGGCTGCGTCGGAACATCTCTTTGACGTGCTCGCCGATCTGCACTCGCTGGATGTCGACCAGATTGGGCTTGGTGATCTGTCAAAGCGAGAGGGCTACATCGAACGCCAGCTGAAGCGGTGGACCAAGCAGTGGCAGGCATCGAAGACCGAGGAGCTCCCGGTCATCGATGCGGTCGTCGCCCGTCTCCAGGAACGAGTTCCCGTGCAGCGCGGCGTGTCGATCGTCCACGGCGACTACCGCTTCGGTAACTGCCTGACCGATATCGACGCCGGACGGATCAAGGCCGTTTTGGACTGGGAGCTGTGCACATTGGGCGACCCAATGGCCGACCTCGGCTACCTGGGCGTCGCCTGGGGCGGCAAGGGCGAGCGCGGCGTGGCCGCCCGCGACCCCAGCGGCGAGCCGGGTTTCCCGCCGTTCGAGGCGATGGTCGATCGGTATGCGACACGGACGGGTCGCGACATCTCCGACCTTGGCTACTACGTCGCGTTCCAGTGCTGGCGGCTGGCGGTGATCAGCCAGGGTGTGCGTGCCAGATTCATGCACGGGGCGATGGGTGACCAGGACATCGACCTGGAGAATGCCCGCCTGGCCGTCGTCGAGCTTGCGGAACGGGCAGCCGACGCCCTGTCGTAACAGCTGACGCACTGTCGTAACAGCTGACGCCCTGTCGTCAGAGCGGTTACGAGCGTGGGGTGATCGTAGGGGTGATCGTCGACCAGGTGGCGGGGCTGTCGAAGCCCAGAGCCCACAGCGACACACCGCCCAAATGGTGCTTGCGGGCTAGGTCGATGCGCGCCAGGGTTCCTTGCGGAGGCACGTAGCTGACCCGGCGACGTTGTACGCAGGTGGTCGCACCGGTAAACGTGGCGTCGTACTCGAAGGTCGTCTCTCCGGTGATCGGGCTATACACCGGCGTCGCCTGGCGGGTTGCCAGCAGGCTGTCGATGTTGGCTTGGGTGACGTTGGTGTTCAACGGAGCGTCCTGCGGGCACGTGCCGGAGACGACGGAGCCCCAGTTCTTGCCATAGGTGGGCACGCCAAGGATGATCTTGCGATCGTTCTTCACCGCACCGGTGACCCCCTCAATCGCCCGTTCGACAAAATCGAGCGGAGCGATCGAGCCGAATTCGCTGGTCGAATAGTCGTACGCCATGATCCGGATCGCATCGACGTACGGCTCGATCCCCGCCGGGTCGTACACCCAGTAACCGCTGTCTGGGGTGCGTTCGCTGTCGTAGATCGGCGGAATGCTGACGCTGAGCGTGCGTCCGGCTGCGTGGAGCCGCCCGCCGAGTTCTTTGATGAACGCGACCCAGTTCGGACGGGTCGCCTCCCACGATGCCTTGCCGTCGGCGAAGGCGAACTGTTCGTAGTCGATGTCGAGTCCGGCGGCCTGCTGCGCTTCGGCAAAGTTGACCAGCGCGTCGACGTGCGCGCTGCGCTGCGTTCGATCGGCCAACACGGCGGCCATCTTGCTGACCGGCAACTGATCGATGATCGCCGGGATCACGGCGATGCCCGCAGCGCGCGCCGCGTCGATGAACGGCTGGGTCACTTCCGGACGGGCGTACTGGTTGGTGGCGACGGTGTTCGGTCCGGATGCCTCGTTGATCTCGAACCAAAAGGGCGACACCTGGGTGAACGAGGCGGCGTTGGTGATCAGCGACGGCGTGCCGCGTTCGAGTGCCCAGTAGGGAGCCCAGGCATGCAGCGGCGTGGTTGGATCCGGTGGTGCTGGCTTGTTGTCGCGACGCAGGATCAATGTTCCGACGATGACCGCGATGATGACGATGGCGGCGATCGCCCAGGTGGTGCGCGGCGACGCGCCGCGCCGGGCAAACCGACTTCGCAGATACGCCAGATCGACGGCGGTCAGCGAGGGCACCAGGTCGTAGTCCTTGGACCGCGGCAGCTCGACCACGTTCGGCACCGCGATCGTCTGGCACCCCGCGGCAACAGCGGCGCGCACCCCGGTTGGCGAGTCTTCGATGGCGATGCAGTCGGCGGGATCGACACCCAACCGGCGCGCCGCCTCCTGGAACGGTTCTGGATCGGGCTTGCCGTTCGCGACGTCGTCGCCGGTAACCACCTCGGCGAACGTGCCCTTCGGGAGACGCTCGACCACGGCCATCGCCAGCGGGGTCCACGACATCGTCACCAACGCGCACGGAATGTCGGCCTGGCGCAGCTCCTTCAGCAGCTGGCGAGCACCTGGTCGCCACGGCAGCTTCGGGTTGTTCTTGACCTTGTCGATCACCAGATTCATTAGCACGTGGACCAGATCGTCGACTTCCATGTCGACCTCGCCGTGCTTGCGGATATAGCGGGCGGCGTCGCGCAGGTCGAAGCCCACCAGGTTGTGAGCGTGCTCGTCGGTCCACCTGCCGTTGCCGTAGCGCTCGACGACCTCGAACTCGGAAGCGATCCAGTAGGGCTCGGTGTCGACCAGCGTGCCGTCCATATCCCACAGCACCGCTGCGGGGCGTGACGTCGCCGCGGACGTCGTCGAGTTCATCCGCCGATGCCGTCGATCGCTACTGCGGCGCGGCGGCCCTCGAGGATGGCTTCAAGAATGGTGCGCGGCGCGACGCAGTCCCCGGCGTGCAGCTGTGCGGCGTCGACGGTGTCGGTCGGCAGCCGGAATCCACAGTCGATCGCCGCCACGGCCTCGATGGCGCGTTGCTCGCCGGAGAAGCGATCCTCGACCACCACCTGGTTGGCTGTGACGCGGCGGACGATCGCCCGGCGGATGATCTGCGTACCACCTTGCGCTAAGCGGACATTGGCCGGAGCCAGGTCGCCGCTGCGCGACAGTTCGTTGCCGGCGATCTGATCGGGGGTGATCAACACGGCGCGCCGCCCGAGTTGCTCGGCGATGGCTACCCCGATCGGGCCGCCGATCGGGTCGAGTATGGCGATCACACCCGTTTCGGGGAGTTCAGCCTGACCGCGGTGGAGGACCTCGATGTCGATCACCACTGCGTCGGCATCAACCGCATACGTGCGCCGTCCCGGTTGGCCGCCGGTGCATTGGATGACTACCGACCCAGACTTCGCCGCGTGGGCGGCCAGCGAGGCGGCGTCCTCGTTGACCGCAGTGCGGATCTGCACGCCGGCGGCGGTGCATTCATCGGCCAGCCACGTGGCCAGATCAGCCGCGGGCCCTGCGACGGCGGCTAGCCCGCCGAGGTGATCGGCGCGCTCGACTAGTTCCACGTCGTGGCCGCGTCGTGCGGCAACGCGCCCTGCCTCGAGCCCGGCGGGTCCGCCGCCGATGACGACGACACGTCGTGGTCGCGGCGCGGCCGTGTACCAATCAGGGTCGTCCAATTCGTGACCGGTCGAGGGTTCGCCGATGCAGGTGATCAGCGGGTTGCGCGCGTCGCGCACCTGGCACGTCTGGTTGCAGCGCACGCATGGTCGAGGTGTCAGACGATGCTCGACCTTGCTGGCCAGATCGGGGTCGGCCAGCTGGGCGCGGGTCATTTCCACCAGATCGCAGACGCCATCGGTGATCGCCTGGGCGGCCATCGCCGGGTCGACGATCGAGCCTTGCAACACCACGGGGGTGTCGGCCAGTGCGGACTTCACCGAACGACACACGTCGATGTTGAATCCGGCAGGCACATGAAAATCGGGGCGGGTCTGCTCGGCTGAGAAGATCGAGCCGCGTGTGACGACGAGATAGTCGATTCCGCAGGCCACCAAGTCGGCGGCCAACTGCGGCGCCTGCTCTGGCGTGATCCCAGCCCACGGCGCTAGTTCGTCACACGACAGGCGCAGGCCAATGACGGGGGCGTGCGGCCGCACGGCGGCGATCACCTGGCGGGCGAAGTGCAATCGATCGGTACCCCATGCGTCGCCGCGCTGATTGGTCAGCCCGCTCAAGAACTGGCGGATCAGACTGTGCTGGCCAGCGTTCAACTCGACACCATCACATCCGGCTGCGATCGCCGTCTGAGCCGCTTCGGCGAAGCCTGCGATCACCGCGGCGACGTCCTCGTCTTCCATCCACTTCGGTACCTCGCGGCTGTTCACCTCGGGTACCCGTGATGGCGCCCACAGCGCCGCCTGGCTGTAGGCCGACGAGCCTTGCCCGCCGGCGTGATCGAGCCCGGCGATCAGCAGGCTGCCGTGCGGCTTGCAGGCGTCGACGATCCGCCGCCAGCCCGGAGCGCAACGTTCGGCCAGCGGCGCCCGTTCGTAGGGCCAGTCGCTGGGGTGCACGCTGGCGCCTTCGGTGACGATGATCCCGCACCCACCTCGTGCTCGGCGGCTGTAGAAGGCGACGTGGCGGGTGGTGAAGGCGCGGTCATCGTCGCCCAGGTTGGTGACGATCGGGCCGAACATCAGCCGGTTCCGTGCTGTAAGCGCGCCAAGGGAGACGGGTTCGAGGAGTCGCATTTCGCCGGTCAGTCTGTCACTTGGGCGAGGTAGCGCGGAGTTCGCGGTGTCCAACCAGGCGCTTGATGTTGTCGACGTGACGTAACAAGACGATCGCGCCGATCGCGCAGACTGCGGCGACCTCCCACCCGGGCGTCCCCAGCACAATGACGCCGACGATCAACCCGGCGAGGATTCCAAGCGTGGCGATCGATGCCGTACCGGTCAGTTTGCGGATCACGATCCAGGCGATCAACAGCCCGATGCTGAGCCACGGAAACATCACCAGCATCGCCCCACCGAAGGTCGCCGCGCCTTTGCCGCCGCGGAACCTGCGGGTGATCGGGAACATATGCCCCAACACGGCGGCGGCGATCAGCACATACGAGCCCTTGCGGCTGTCGAGTAATAAACCGGTGGCTGCCGGGATCGCCCCCTTCAGAGCGTCGAGCACGAACACCAGGACGCCCCACTTGGTGCCCAGGACGCGGGCCACGTTCGACGTTCCCGGGTTGCCCGAGCCGACCTTGGTGATGTCGACGCCCTTGGCCCGAGCAACGATCACCGCGCTGGGGAACGTGCCCAACAGGTAGGCAACCGGAATCAGCGCCAACGCCGCAGTCACGGCGTTCGATGTTATTCGCCCGCCGACGGAATCTGGATGATCACCTTGCCGACGGCCCGGCGTTCGTACACGGTGCGCATCGCTTCGGCCGCTTGATCCAACGGGTAGCGGTGGCCGATCGAGGGGGCGACCAGGCCCTGGCGGTACCAGTCGAGCAGGGCCCTGATATCCGTCGCCGCCATCGCCGGGTCCTTCATCGCCGAGGCCCCGTAGGCCACGCCGACGATCGAGATGCCCTTCAGGATCGTCTGGTTGAGCGCCACGGACGGGATCCCACCGGCGGCAAAGCCGATCACCAGATAACGCCCGTTCCAGGCCAGGCAGCGCAGGTAGTCGCGGACGTCGTCGCCGCCGACGGTGTCGAACACCACGTCGACACCACGACCATCGGTGGCGTCACGCACGGCGGCTGACAGGGACGCGACCTGCTGGTGGTCGATCACCACGTCGGCGCCGAGCGAGGCGGCCAGCGCGCACTTCTCTGCACCGCCAGCGACGGCGACGACTGTCGCCCCGGCCGCCTTAGCGATCTGAATCGCCGCGCTGCCGCACCCGCCGCTGGCCCCAAGGATCAGTACCGACTCGCCACGCTGCAGTCGGCCGCGGCCGATCAACCCGTGATGGCCGGTGCCATACGTGACGATGAACGCCGCGGCATGGTCGAACGACATCTCGTCGGGAATCCGGTGGACCTGCTGCAGCGGTGGCGTGGCCACCACGCTGGTGGCGAACGCCCCGGTGCCGGGAATCGCCAACACCCGATCGCCAATCGCAAGGTCGCTGACCTCCGTACCCACCTCGGTGATCACCCCGGCGCATTCGCTGCCGGCCACGTACGGCAGCTGCGGCCGCGATTAGTACTGGCCACGGCTCATCAGCACGTCGGGATAGTTGACCGACGCGGCTCGCACATCGATCCGCACCGACCCGGGCCCCATCGCCGCGGCGTCGATCTCCCTGACCTCGATCCCGGCCTCGCCAGTCAACGCCGTACACACCGCAGCTCGCACACTCATGTCCGCCATCCTTGCCCATCACCCCCGAATCCCACGACGCTGGCTATCGAAACCGACCAACTTGGTCGGTTTCGATAGCCAGCGTGGGGTAGATGGGCTAGTCGGCGAAGGCTTCGAGGCCGGCGGCTCGGGCGGCGACGGCGGCGGGGAAGCCGGCGTAGAAGGCAGAGTGGTAGACGACCTCGGCGAGTTCGTCGCGGGTCAGGCCGTTGTTCTCGGCGATCCGCAGGTGCAGCTTCAGTTCCTCGCTGGCGCGCAAGGCGATCAGCACGCCCAAGGTGACCAAGCTGCGCTCGCGTCGACCCAGCCCCGGACGGTTCCACACGGTGGCGAAGACGTGATCCAGGGCCATGTTGCCAAGCTCCTCGGCGAATGATCCTTCGGCGAAGGTGTCGATCCCGTCGGGCAGCAGGCCGGGCAGGAGCTCGCGGAACGCGGCCAGCCCGTCGGCGCGGGCGCTCACGTCAGCACGGGGCGCTTGGACAGGCTGACGCGCACCGGCTTGCTGTGGTCCATCGCCGGACGTGGCGCGGTGCCGGCACCGACCAGCGCCAGATCATGATCGGCGTGGCCGCTGACGCATTCCGGGTCGGGCCCGTCCAGCGGCAGGCCGGTGAAGAACTTTGCGGCCATGCAACCGCCCTGGCAGGCGTCGAACGATCCGCAGCTGGCACACGCCCCGGCCGATTGCGGTTCGCGCAATTCGGTAAACAGATCGGAGCGCTTCCAGACCTCGGTGAACCCGCCGGCGTTGCGCACGTTGCCGGCACGGAACTCCTCGTGGATCACAAACGGGCAGGCATAGACGTCGCCAATCGGGTCGATCAGACAGACCACCCGTCCGGCGCCGCACATGTTCAGCCCGGGCAGCGACTCGTCACCCAACGCGTTGAGGTGGAAGAACGAGTCGCCAGTCAGCACGTTGTCGCCGTGGGCCAGCAGCCAGTTGTAGATCTGGCGCTGCTGGGCGTTCGTCGGGTGCAGCTCGTGCCACGTATCGGCGCCACGCCCGCTGGGGCGCAGGCGGGTGATTCGCAGCTGGGCGCCGTAGTGATCGGCCAGGGCCTTGAACTCATCCAACTGGTCGACGTTGTGGCGGGTGACGACCACCGAGATCTTGAACGGTCCGAAGCCCGCGTCGCGCAGGTTGTCCATAGCCCGGATGGCCATGTCGTAGCTGCCCTCGCCGCGGACGGCGTCGTTGGTCGCCCGGTCGATGCCGTCAAGACTGATCTGGATATCGAGGTAGTCCATCGCCGCCAGGCGGCGGGCCTTTTCTGCATCGATGAATGCCCCGTTGGTCGAGAACTTGACGCCGATACCGCGATCGATCGAGTACTCGAGCAGTTCGAAGAAGTCGCGCCGGACCATCGGCTCGCCGCCGCCGATGTTGATGTAGAAGACCTGCAGATCGTGCAACTCGTCGAGCACGGCCTTGGCTTCGGCGGTGGTCAGCTCACGTTCGTCGCGTTGACCCGATGACGACAGGCAATGCACGCACTGCAGGTTGCAGGCATAGGTCAATTCCCAGGTCAGGCAGATCGGCGCGTCGAGCCCGCCCTTCATCTGCTCAACCAGTGATGCTGCGCTCACGCACGACCTCCGAGGTGATCAGCGATTGGATCGCCGTGGCGAACGACGTCCATCGCTTGGGGTTGATGTCGCAGGCTCGCAACGTGTCGTCGAGCGACGGATGATTGCCCAGCTGGCGAACGACGCGAACCACGTCGGGATGCTTCAGGAACACCAGGCGACGATTGCCGTAGTGGTAGGCCAGCGCGCCGAACGGTTCGGGGCGCAAGGCAACCTGTGGATGCAGCTCGAGCGGCGTGTCGCCGAGCGAGCTGCTGACGCGATCAGTAGACGCCGCACATCCCGTCAATGGAAATCTCCTCGACGAGCAGTTCTTCGTCGACCAATTCGTCGTCGATCGAGTTGTCGATGACCTGAGTGGACTCGTGCTCCATACGGCGAGGCTACCCACCGAGCAACTCGAACGTCACCCCCAACGCCCGGTATGTCGGTACCGCTCGCCGATCGCAGGTCACCAGCGTCAGGTGGGCCTCGATCGCGGCGAGTCCGACGAGCCCGTCGTAGACCGAACCGTAACGCCTGTCGATGGGGACTGGATCGACGTCAAAGGACGTCGCCTGTCCCCATCAACGGGCAACACGATCAATGGGCAACGGTCGGAGGGGCTGGCACCAGGCACCACCCGTGGGCGCGGTATGTTCGAGGGCAGGTACCAGCCGGATGTGGGTCCGGCGAGAAGGGGACAACTGTGAAGACCAAGGCCGCCATCTTGTGGGAGCGCAACACGCCGTGGAGCGTCGAGGAGATCGAGTTAGATCCGCCGAAGTACGGCGAGGTCCTGGTCAAGCTGGCCGCCTCGGGGATGTGCCATAGCGACGAACATCTGGTCACCGGCGACATGCAGGGCATCACCCCCGACCCGCCGCTGATCGGTGGCCACGAGGGCGCGGGCGTGGTGATGGAGATCGGCGAAGGGGTCACCTCGCTGGAGGTCGGCGACCATGTCGTGTTCGGCTTCGTCCCGGCCTGCGGCCGTTGCCCATCGTGCGCTACCGGGCACTCCAACCTGTGTGACCTGGGGGCGATGGTCGCCAGCGGCAAGCAGATGGACGGCACCGCCCGCCACCACGCCGCTGATGGCACCGATCTGGCACTGGGCGTTGGCCTGGGCACCTTCGCTCACCACACGGTGGTCAACGAGGCCAGCTGCGTCAAGATCGGCAAGGAATTTCCGATGGACAAGGCCTGCTTGCTGGGCTGCGGCGTACTCACCGGCTGGGGTTCGGCGGTATACAGCGCCGAGGTCAAGCCCGGCGACACCGTCGCCGTGGTTGGAGTCGGCGGGATCGGGATGAATGCCGTGCAGGGCGCCAAGTTGGCCGGCGCCAAGGTGATCGCGGCGATCGACCCGGTCGAATTCAAGCGCGAAAAGGCGATGGAGTTCGGTGCCACGCACACCCACGCCTCGGTCGAAGAGGCCCTCGGCGCGCTCGAGACCACCACCTACAACCGCGGGTTCGACAAGGTGATCATGTGCATCAGCGTCGGCGACGGCGACGTGTTGGGCCAGGCGTTCTGGCTCGGCGGCAAGCGGTCGCGCACCGTGGTCACCAACATCCACCGTCCGTCGGAGCAGAGCATCGCCATCCCGGCGACGTTCCTCAGCGTGTTCGAGAAGCAGATCGTCGGTTCGCTGTTCGGCGGTTGCAACTTCCGCAAGGACATCCCCTACATGCTCGAGCTGTACTCGATGGGCAAGCTCGACCTGGACAACCTGGTCACCACCACCTATCCGCTGGAAGGGATCAACCAGGGGTATGCCGACATGAACTCGGGCAAGAACATCCGCGGCGTCCTGGTCTACGACTGATCGACTGACGCAACGCAGGTGCGCTTCGGACTGCCCAATCGTCCGCCGCGGCTGACCGAGGTCGCCGTCGTCATTGCCGCGATGGCGGCGGTGACGATGGTCTTCGCCTGGCAACGCAAACACGACGGCAACAACAACGCCGCCGCGCCGGTCACCACGGTGACCGCTCCGGCCGTACCGGTGATCACCCAGGTCCTACCTGGCGGGGTGGTGGCGACCCAACCGCTGGTTTCGTTCCGGGTCTACGTCGGTTGCGGGGAAACCCCCGACGAGGTGCGCGTTGCCGGACAAATGATGCAGATGCCGATCTCCTTGTTTGATCGCAATCCGATCGATGTTGTGGTGCTCGCCGAAGGGGTCAGCGCGGTGGTCACGGTGCGCGCCGACGATCACAACAGCCTGCAGGTCCTAGCCGGGGAGGCCAAAGCGTTCTACACCGCGCTCTATGTGACCGTTGGCGAGCGCACGATCTGTTGATGCCCGCTAAGAAGCGCACGATTCAGCGTGGCTACGCTCGGATCGGCCGGTAACAAATCAATGGGGGAATCATGAAGAGTCGCGCCGCAGTGCTGCACGGGATCAACCAGGACTGGAAGGTCGAAGAGATCGAGGTCGACGATCCGAAGGCCGGCGAGGTGCTGGTCCAGTGGAAGGTGGCCGGGATGTGCCACAGCGACGAGCACCTGGTCACCGGCGACATGGCGGTGTCCGACGAGGTCGCCAAGGCCGCTGGCATGCCGCCGATGTTCCCCACCGTTGGCGGACACGAGGGTGCTGGCGTGGTGATCAAGGTCGGGCCGGGGGTGACCACGTTGGCCGAAGGCGACCATGTCTCGGCCAGCTTCGTGCCGGCGTGCGGTCGCTGCCGGTACTGCATCAACGGCCAGCAGAACCTGTGCAATGCCGGGTCCGGCACATTGACCGGAGGGATGATCACCGACGGGACTCACCGTCACCATCTGGCCAACGGCGAGCCGGTGAAGATGATGGCCAAGCTGGGCACGTTCAGCCAGTACAGCTGCTTGGCGGAGATGTCGGCGGTCAAGGTCGACGCCGACTACCCCTTCGACGCGGTCGCCTTGGTGAGCTGCGGGGTGGCGACGGGATTCGGTTCGGCTGCCAAGCGTGCCGAGGTTCGCCCAGGCGACACGGTGGTGATCGTTGGCGTTGGTGGGATCGGGATGAACGCCGTGCAGGGCGCCAAGCTGAGCGGTGCCAAGCAGGTGATCGCCGTCGACCCGGTGGAGTTCAAGCGCGAGAAGGCGATGGAATTTGGCGCCACGCATACCTTCGAATCAATGGACGCCGCGCTGCCGGCCGTCGCCCAGATGACCGAAGGGATGATGGCCGACAAGGTGATCATGTCGCCGTCGGTGATGTACGGCGAACTGATGAACCTGGGCACGAAGCTGGCTGGCAAGGGTGGCACCATCGTGGTCACCGCGGTTGCACCGATGGCTCAGACCTCCGCTGACATCAACCTGTTCGAGCTGGCGATGTGGAACAAGGAGATCAAGGGCACGATCTTTGGCTCGCTGAACCCGCGCTGGGACATCCCCAATCTGCTCAGCATGTACCGCGCTGGCGACCTGAAGCTCGACGAGCTTGTCACGGCGCGCTACTCGCTGGACCAGATCAACGACGGGTACCAGGCGATGCGCGACGGCAAGAACCTCCGCGGTGTCATCGTCTACGACTGACCCGCTGCTGCCACTGGTCAAGCGGGTTACCGACGGCGTTGTCGGCCGCCAGCGCGAGGTCGAACTGTTGCTGGCCGCGCTGGCCGCTGGCCGTCACATCGTGTTGGAGGGCCCGCCGGGCACCGGCAAGAGCACGCTGTTGCGCGTCGTCGCCAACGAGTTGGGCTGCGGATTCCAGTTCGTCGAAGGAAACGCCGAGCTGACGCCGTCGCGCCTCGCCGGCCACTTCGACCCGTCGGTGGTCATCGCTCAGGGCTACCGCCAGGAGGCGTTCATCCCTGGACCGCTGGCCACGGCGATGACCGACGGCTCGCTGCTGTACATCGAAGAGCTCAATCGTGTTCCCGAAGAGACGCTGAACGTGCTGATCACGGTGATGAGCGAGGGCGAGCTCAACGTGCCGCGCGCCGAGCGGATCGTTGCCTCCCCAGGGTTTCGCATCGTCGCCGCGATGAACCCGTTCGACGCCACGGGCACGGCGCGGATTTCGGCGGCGATCTACGACCGTGTCTGCCGGTTGGCGGTGGGCTATCAAGACGCTCCCGACGAGGTCCAGATCGTGCGTGGCACGCTGGCCACCGGCGACGTCGACGAAACGTGGCTCGCCAAGGTGGTCGAAGTTGTCCGCTTGACCAGAACGCACCCCGATGTGCGTGTCGGCTCGTCGGTACGTGGAGCGATCGACACGGCCGCAGTCGCTCATCAACTGGCTGCGATCCGCGATCGCAGTGCCACCGATCCGGTACTCGGTCTCGATGCCGCGGTCGTCGCCCTTTCCGGTCGATTGCGCTTGCGCGACGGCGCGCTGCGCAGCTCCGAGGATCTGATCAGCGAGCTGTGGTGGTCGGTCTTCCAGCGCGACGAAGCGGACGACTCGGGAAAAGCGCCAGCCCCGACGGGGGCGATGGCAAAACCCAGCCTGGCCCGCAACCAGGACCAAAGCAGGGCAGCGAGGTTGACGACGCCGTAAACGAGGCGCGCCGTCGGACGTTGTCGCGCCGAGAACTCGCCCGGCACGCGGCGTTTGAACAGGTCAGTCCCGAGGTCGGTGTGTTGGACGAGGCGGCGCTCGACGCGGCGATGGCCGACGATGCCGACCAGACCTTGGCGCTGATCGCCGATCTGACCGCGGCGACGGATCCGGCGCTGCGCCGCCTAGCTCGCGAACTGGCACGACGGATCTTCCTCGACGTCGCTCGCACGGGACGGGCAACGCGGCGCGCGGTCGGCACGATCCGTCGACAGCGATATCGCCCTGACGGTGGCGACCTGGACATCGACGCGAGCATCGACGCGCTGGTCGTCGCCCAACATGGTGCTGACGTCGATGAGCTGCGGATCAGCGGGTGGCAGCGGCCCGACCTGGGTGTGTGCTTGGTGGTTGACCGCAGCGGCTCGATGGGCGGCCAGCCGTTGGCTACGGCGGCGATCGCCGCGGCAGCGATCGTTCAACGGGCCCGCGGCGACTACAGCGTCGCCGCATTCTCCAACGACGTCCTGCTGGTGGCCACCCAACACGGCGGCCGATCGGCCGACCAGGTGGTCGACGACCTGCTCAGCCTGCGCGGCTACGGCAGCACCGATCTGGCCGCGGCACTGAACGCCGCCAGCGAGCAATTGGCTACCAGCCGAGCCGCCCGCCGGGTGGCGGTGTTGCTCAGCGATTGTCGAGCGAACGTCGACGGCGATCACGTGGCCGCAGCCGAATGTCTTGAGGAGCTGGTGATCATCGCGCCGGCGAGCGACGCCGACGAGGCCGCGTCCTATGCCCGCACCGTGGGCGCCCGCTTGGCCACGATCAGCGGCCCAGCGGAGCTGCCCGGCGTGCTCGAGGAATTGCTCGCCTAGTTGACACCGCGGGTTAGGGGCAGACGACGTTCGGATCGGGGAGGATCTCGCCCTTGATGATCTGATCGGGAGGTGCCGCTGTGGTGTCCGCAGTAGCCGTTCCCGACGTGCTCGTGGCGCTGCCCGAGGTGGAGTGGCTGGTGGAAGTGGACTGCGTGGTTGGCGTGGCGTCGTCGGTCGGGGGCGTCGTCGCCTCGGGTACCGCGGTGCCGTTCAACGGCGCCTTGCCGCGGAAGATATCGAACACGGCTTGCATCCGCGTGTTCTTCACCGTCGGAAGAATGATCCACTTCCCTTGGATCTTCGCGCCCTTCCCCTCGACCTGGTAGCGCAGCAGCGATTCGGGATTGATGTTGCTGAGCAGTCCAGCGAGTCCGAGGATCTCGTCGATCGAGAACCCCTGGTCGGTGATCAGGTCGCCGTTCTGGAACGTGCGCAGCAGTCCGCGGGCCACGGTTGGGTTGAAGGTGCCTTTGCTCAGTGCCGAGCGCATCGTGCGCGTCAAAAAGTCCTGCTGCCGGCTGATCCGGCCGAGATCGGATGTGCCGTCCTTGGTCCACTTGCCATTGACGTACTGCTCCAAATACCTCGAGCGGACGTAGGCCAACGCCTCGTCGCCGGAGAACACGTGACAGGCGGTGTCTTCGATGTGCAAACCGACCTCGGGATCGCGGATCGGGTTGACGAACGGGACAGCGACACCGCCGACCGCATCGACGATCGTCTTAAATGCGCAGAAGTCGACCTGCACGTAATGATCGACCGGTACATCGAAGTTCGTCTTCAGCGTCTTGACCAGCTCGCTTTGGTCATTGCGCGAATAGGCGGCATTGATCCGATCCATCCCTCCGCCAGATCGCTTGATCCACAAGTCGCGAGGAAACGACAACACCGCCGCCGCCCGGGTCGCCGGATCGACCCGGATGACCATGATCGTGTCGCTGCGATCGCCAGCCGGGCGGTCGGGATCAGCGGCGCCGGCCCACGGCGAGTCGGGGTCGACACAGGCGTGGTTGTCAGCCGCGGCGATCAGATAGTTCTTGGCTTCCGGGTTGGGTGGCGGGAACGTCTCGGTTGGCCCACTCGGCGTGGACTGGCCAGCTTGCGTGGCCGTCGTACCGCCCGCTGTCGGGGGCGCGGCGTTCGGTTCGCTGCCGACGTCGATCGTCTCCAGCGCCTGGAATTGCTCGCGCTCGTACTTTCCCCAGACCAAGCCCACGGCACCGCCGAAGCAGCCCAGAATCACCAACACGGACGCCGCGAGGATGCCCCACTGCACCGGCGTGTGCCCGCCGCGAAACGGCTTGGAGCCCTCCGTGCGGCGGTTGCTGTCCTTGGCCGTGCCCATCGTCGGACAAATCTACTGTCGGGCCATCGTCGAGTTCAGTCAACTATCGTGAGCTGCGCATGCTGATGGAATCGGTCCGGTCGCCAGCAGTCGACAGCTCGCCCCATTGGATCCGTCGGCTGGACGAACTGCATCTGCTGACCCCGATCAGGATCCTGCTGATCCTGGCCGTCGCAGTGCTGATCACGATGGCGTTGCGGATGGTGGTCAACCGTTGGCTGGGCCGCGTTTTCGGGGCGCTCGGGTCCGCTGATAGTCGTTCGTCGGCTCGCCAGCGCGCCGTCGCCTCGGTGCTACGTAGCGCAATCGTCGGGGTGATCTGGTCGCTCGTTGTGTTCAGCCTGCTCGACGAGGTGGGTGTCAACGTCAGCGGTCTGGTCGCCACCGCCACCGTGATCGGTGGGGCAATCGCGTTCGGCGCTCAGACCCTGATCCGCGACGTGATCAGTGGGTTGTATGTGTTAATCGAGGACCAGTACGGCGTCGGCGACGAAGTCGACTTGGGGTTGGCGTCCGGGATCGTCGAACGGATCACGCTGCGTTCGGTACGTCTGCGCGACTTCGAAGGTCGGGTCTGGCATCTGGCTCACGGCGGGGTGGCGCGAGTCGCCAACCTGTCGAAGTCACCGTTGGCGGTGCTCGACCTCGACGTTGCCCGCGACGTCGACCTCGAACAGCTTGACCGCGTGCTTGTCGAGCTGGCCGATGAACTACAACGCGAAGCAGGACCGCTGCTGACCGGGCCGCCGCGCGTGGTCGGTCTGATGAAGATGTTGGATGACCGTTTGGTGTACCGGATGAACGCACCCACCCGTCCGGGGATGCACGGCGAGGTTCGACGCGCCTGGCGGCTGGTGGCGCTGCGCGCCTTCCAACGTGGCGATCTGCGTGCGCCCGAGCCCGCTCCCGCGGTGCCGTCGCCGCCCGGCGGCTCAGCGGCCACCGGCGAAGCTCACCCGACGAGCTGATCAGTCAGGCTGCTCGCCGAGCACCACGGTGTAGGTCAGCGTTGGCGATCCCGTACCGAATGCCACCACGCTGATCGAGCCCGCCTCCTGGAGGTCCACCAAGCTGGACCGCAACGCATCCACTTGGTCCTGGGGCCCGTCGATGGTCAGCAGCTCGACCACCGCTCGCTGGCTCAGCTTGGCCTCGGTTTTGGTGCGGCGCACGGTGCCGAGGGCGTCGCTGACCAAATCGAGGACGGCAGCGTCGCCGCCCGCCGAGGTCGGCGTTGGCCACGGCGCAGCGTGCACCGAACCGCTCTGCCACCACGACCAGACCTCGTCGGTGACGAACGGCAGCACCGGAGCAAACAGCCGGTGGATCGTGCTTAGCGCGATACGCAGCGCGGCGCGCGCCGACGCTGCCGGAGCCTGGCCATGTCCACCTCGGGCGCGACCCTTGATCAGCTCCAAGTAGTCGTCGCAGAACCACCAAAAGAACTCCTCGGTGTGTTCCAGCGAGCGGGCATAGTCGAAGTCGTTGAACGCCGCGGTCGCGTCGACAACGACCTCGTCCAAACGAGCCAGCATCGCCAGATCGAAGGCCTCGGTGGGCATCGTGTCCTCGGCCGGAGCGTCGAACGACAGCACGAACTTGGTGGCGTTCAGCAGCTTGGTGGCCAGCCGCCGACCGACCTTCATCTGATCTTCGCTGAATGCGGTGTCGACGCCGGGTCGAGCCTTCAGCGCCCAGTAGCGCACCGCGTCGGTGCCGTACTGGTCGAACAGACCCATCGGGGTGACGACATTGCCCTTCGACTTCGACATCTTTTTGCGGTCGGGGTCCAGGATCCAGCCATTGATCATCGCTGCCTTCCACGGCAGCGAATCCTCCTCATAGTGAGCGCGCACCACCGTGGCGAACAGCCAGGTGCGGATGATCTCCGGGCCCTGCGGGCGGATGTCGTAGGGGAAGACCCGGCCGAACAGGTCAGGGTCGACCTCCCAGCCACCGGCGATCTGCGGGGTCAGCGACGACGTTGCCCAGGTGTCCATCACGTCCGGCTCGCCGATGAATCCGCCCGCCTGGCCACGCTGGTCGTCGGTATAACCCGGCGGGGTCTGCGCCGATGGATCGATCGGCAAGGTGTCGTTGGCTGGCACGATCGGGCTGGCGTAGTCCGGCTCGCCGTCGGCGTCCAGTCGATACCACAGCGGGATCGGTACACCGAAGAAGCGCTGGCGACTGACCAACCAATCGCCGTTCAACCCTTCGACCCAGTGGTCGTAGCGATGATGCATGTGTTCGGGATGCCAATCCAATTGGCTGCCGCGGGCCAAGAAGGCGTCGCGCAGCGCTTGTTCGCGGCCGCCATTGCGGATGTACCACTGGCGGCTGGTGACGATCTCCAGCGGGCGACTGCCGCGCTCGTAGAACTTCACCGGATGGCTGATCGGGCGCGGTTCGCCGCGCAGTTCGCCCGACGCGGTCAGCGCTTCGACGGTCGCCGTTTGGGCTTGCTTGACGGTCAGCCCGGCGAGCGCTGCGTAGGCCTCGGCACCCGCTCCCTCGAGCCATGCCGGGGTGTGCGTGCTGAGCCGCCCATCGCGGCCGATCACGTTGCGTGTTGGCAGGTTCAGTTCGCGCCACCAGGTGACGTCGGTGGTGTCGCCGAACGTACAGACCATCGCCACACCGGTGCCTTTGTCGGGCTGCGCCAGCGGATGGGCCACGACGGGAACCTCGACGTTGAACAGCGCGGTGCGCACGGTCGTGCCAAACATCGGCTGGAAGCGTTCGTCGTCGGGGTGGGCCACCAGGGCGACGCAGCTGACCAGCAGCTCGGGGCGAGTGGTGTCGATCAGCACGTCGCCGTTCGGACCGTGGAAGGCCAGCAGGTGGTAGGCGCCGGGGCGTTCGCGGTCTTCGATCTCGGCCTGCGCAACCGCGGTGCGATCGTCGACATCCCACAGCGTTGGCGCTTCGGCACTGTACGCCTCGCCGCGGGCCAGGTTGGCCAGGAACGCGGCCTGGCTCACACGCTGGCTGCGTGCGTCGATCGTGGTGTACAGCGTCGACCAATCGAACGACATGCCCAGCCGGCGGAACAGCTCTTCGAAGGCGGTTTCGTCGATATGCGTCAGCTCGTGGCACAGCTCGACGAAGTTCGGCCGCGAGATCGGTTGTTCCTGGAAACCTTTGGTGCCCCGGGCGGGCGCGTCGCCGCGGTATGGGGGTTGGAAGTCGGGCTGCTGGGTCTGGGTCGGGTCGCAGCGCACGCCGTAGTAGTTCTGCACGCGCCGTTCGGTGGCCAGGCCGTTGTCGTCCCAGCCGATCGGGAAGAAGACCTGCTTGCCAGACATCCGTTGGTAGCGGGCGACGGCGTCGAATTGGGTGTAGCCAAACACGGTGCCCATGTGGATCGCCCCCGATACCGTCGGCGGCGGGGTGTCGATCGAGAACACGTCGGCGCGGTCGGCGGCGCGATCGAAGCGGTACACACCGAGTTCATCCCAACGCTTGGCGAGTCGGTCTTCGATGCCGTCCAGCGTCGGCTTGTCGGGGGGCGTCTGAGCTGCAACCATGGCCCCGCCAGGCTACCCACCCACCCCGCTCCGTGACCTAACACGCTGGCGCCGAAAGCCACGGACCTGCGGGCGGCGGGGACCGTAGGCTGGCGGCGTGTTGAACCTGTATGACACTGCCACCCGTCAGGTCCGTCCCCTGGCGATGCGCCAGCCGGGCACGGTGAGCATCTACCTGTGTGGGCCGACCGTCTACGGGCCGCCGCATCTCGGCCACGGTCGGGCGACGCTGGTGTATGACGTATTGCGCCGGTACCTGGAATGGACCGGAATCTCGGTTCGGCTGGTCAGCAACATCACCGACATCGACGACAAGATCATCGAGCGCGCCCAGCGTGAGGATCGTCCGTGGCAGGACATCACGACGCGCTGCGAACACGTCTGGTTCGACGCCATGGAGCGCCTGGGCGTGCAGCGTCCGACCGACGTTCCCCATGCCACCGAGTACGTCGAGCAGATGGTGACGATGATCGGCCAACTGGTTGAAATCGGCCGCGCCTATCCCACCGAGGACGGCGTGTATCTGAGCGTCGAAACGATCGAGGACTACGGGCTCCTTGCCGGTCAACGGCTGGACGACATGTTGGTCGGGGGCGGCGAGCGCGAGGTGTTTGGTGCCGACGCCAAGCGGCATCCTGCCGACTTCGCCCTGTGGAAGCCGGCCAAGCCGGGCGAGCCGGCTTGGCCGTCGCCGTGGGGCGACGGGCGGCCGGGGTGGCACAGCGAGTGCGTGGTGATGAGCCTGGACATCCTGGGCGAGGGCTTCGACCTGCACTGCGGAGGTCAAGACCTGCGTTTCCCGCACCACGAGAACGAGCGCGCCCAGGCGGTGGCGTTGGGCAAGAAGTTCGCCAATCACTGGATGCACAACGGTTTCGTCGTCGACGCCGAGGGCGAGAAGATGTCGAAAAGTCTGGGCAACGTCGACAACCTGCTGGATCTGCTGGACCAGTACGACGCGCGTGCCTACCGGATGCTGTTGCTGCAATCGCACTACCGCGGTCCGGTCAGCGTCGGCGCCGACAATCTGGACGCGGCGGTCAAAGCGTTGGCCCGACTGGACGGCTTGGTCCGTCGCTTTGGGGCAGACCCCGGTGTCGCCCCCGATGCGGCCGTCATCGCACGGTTCCGGGCGGCGATGGACGACGACCTGAATACGCCAATGGCGCTGTCGGTCGCCTTCGAAGCGATCACCGCGGCGAATGCTGCTGCCGATGCCGGTCGCGCGGATGAAGCCGCTGCGCTGGCCGCTGCGGCGATCGAGATGACCGGCGCGGTGGGACTGGTGGCAAAGGACGCTGATGTGATCGGCGACGACGCCCAAGACAAGGCGGCCGCATTGGATGCGGCCCGCGCCGCGAAGGACTTCGCCACCGCCGACCGGTTGCGTGCCGAACTGCAGGCCGATGGTTGGACCGTGGAAACGACGAAGGCGGGCACCACCCTGCGCCGCTGAGGGCGACCACGACGATAGAAACGAACACCGTGCCCGGTCGTCGATCGCCAAGCTCTCGGCAGCGTGAGCCGCTGCCGAAGGGCTACTGGACGATCTGGACTACCGTTGCCCTGGACCTGATCGGGTTCGGCATCGTCGTTCCGATTCTGGGCGTGTACGCCGAACGATATGGCGCGTCGGGCGTCACCGTCGGATGGTTGTTCGCGACGTACTCGCTGGCTCAGATGGTCTTCTCGCCGCTGCTTGGCAGGCTGTCCGATCACGTCGGGCGCAAGCCGGTGATCGTCATCTCGTTGATCGGTACGGCGGTCGGCAGCCTGATCACCGGGGCGGCCGGCGCGCTGTGGGTGCTGTTCTTGGGACGGGCGATCGACGGAGCGTCCGGCGGAAGTTTGTCCGTCGCCCAAGCAGCCGTCACCGACATCGCCCCCGAGGCCCAGCGGCCGGGTCTGATCGGGATGTTGGGAGCGGCGTTCGGGGTCGGCTTCGTGTTGGGTCCGGCGATCGGCGGGCTGGCCTCGCTGGGTGGACCGCACGTGCCGTTCTACGTGGCGGCCGTATTGGCGGGGATCAACGCGGTAGCGGCGATGATCCGTCTTCCGGAAACCCGTCGGCCGGACAATCGCGCCGAGTCGCGGCACTGGTCGGTGCCGCAGTCATTTGTCTTGCGGCGGATGGCGATGATCGGCTTTCTGACAACGTTCGGCTTCGTCGCCTTCGAAGCGACCTTCTCGTTGTTCGGCAAGCGCGAATTCGGGCTGACCGAGGGCTCGGTATCGCTGGTCTTCCTGGGGATCGGTGTGGTGTTGGTGATCGTCCAGGGTGGCGTCTACGGCCGCGCCGTGGCTCGCCGCGGCGTCGGAACCCTGTATCTCGCCGGGCTCGTCGCGGTCGTTGCCGGCCTGGCGATCGTGTCTGGATCGCGCCATTGGGGTGTGCTTGTGGTCGGTCTGATCGTGCTCGCTGGCGGTCAAGGCGTGGTCTCGCCGTCGATCACCGAGTTGGTCACCGAGGCCTCGCCAGCAGATCGACGTGGCCAGGCACTGGGATTTCAGCAGTCGGCTACTGCGATCGCCCGAGTTGTTGCCCCGCCGCTGGCAGGGCTGGCGTTCGATCATGCGGGCGACTGGACGCCGATCGCCAGTGGGGCGGCGATCACCGCCCTGGCCACGCTGCTGGTCGTGGTCTGGCGACTACACCTCCCTCTCCGCCCCGCGCCGTCGCCCTAGCCGAGCCTCGATCGGACCCCTGCGCCCAGTTTGGGTGGCCGCCCACGTCCGGGCGCCCCCCCAGTTTGGGTGCCCCGCCCAGTTTGGGTGGCCAGATACCGTCTGGCCGCGTTTTGGCCACCCATACCGGTTGCGCGGTCGGGCTGATGCCCACGTTGGGTGGCCAGATACCGTCGGGGCGCGTTTTGGCCACCCATACCGAACGAACTAGGCGATGGGCGAGGTCCTGATCAGAACATCGGCGACAGCGTGGCGGTTTCGGCGAGTTCGCCCAAGAGTGGTCCAAGCAGTTGTTCGCGGCGGGCGTAGTCCTGCCAGAAGTAGCGCACGAAATCTGCGTCGCGTTCAGGGCCAGCGGTGAGCACCGCATCCTGAACCATTCGATCGGCGGTGGCTCGATCCGGTGGCCGCACGCCCAACAGCGCTTCGGCGGCGTCGAGCACGTCCTCGTCGCACGCCGCGCCGACCTGCTCGGCGATCGCCAGATGACCGACGATCTGGTTCAGCGCGCCAACCCGATAGTGGGCCATCACGTCGGTCTGCATCGGGCCAAGCTCATCGATCAGTCCGCTGCTCACGGCCTCGAACAGCCACGATCGGCTGGTCGGCTGCGCTTGGGGGAGCTTGACCGGCGGTAGTTCGATGCCGATTGCCTCGGCCAGGCATTGGACCATCGCCCGGCTATAGACCGTGTCCCAGCCTTGATAGATCGCTGCGTTGGCGCCGGTCAGGGTGCCGCGGGCGATCATCGGGTAGATCGCCACGGGGGTCATGATCAGCGTTCGCACGCTGTGGAAGCGCAGCAGATCCTGATCCAGCGGACGTCCACTGAGCTCGCTATACCGCGTCAACCAGCTAGCCAAATCGTCGACTGGATACGACAGGTCGCGTCCGCGAATGCACACCAGGTCATACATCGGGTCGCCGAACTTGGCCATTTCCCAGTCGATGACCCCGGTCAACGTCGCGCCCTCGAAGAGGAACTGACCGGGCCCGGTGTCGCCTTGCACCAGCACAGCGGGACCGGCGGTGGTCGGGCAGTTGGCGCGCAACCACTTGAGCGTGAATTCCAAGAGCGGCGCGGCCGGTGTGTCGCTGCGGATCGACGAGCGGAAGTTGGCTTCCAACTCGTCCAGGTCCATCAGATGGTGGCGGGTTGGATCTTCCGGGACGCGCAGCCCGGCTTCGGCGAACGCGTCGATCGGGATGGCATGCCACTTGGCCAGTTCACTGACGAACTGCTCAGCCAGCGCCGCCCGATCGGCTGGGGGAGCGCGATGAAACATGTCGGTGCCTCGTAGGCCGTCGATCAGGATTCCGGGAACCGCTGGGCAGAATCCGTAGCTGCGCGGCACGTTGATCCCGTGATCGGCCAGGACGTTCAGCAGCGTGCCTTCGCGGATGATCAGATCATCGGTATCGCCGTCACGCGAGGCGCGGAAGTAGTAGTGGTCAGTGCTGCCGTCACGTTCGACGTCGATGTAGTACGCCTCGCGCCAGCGTGGCTGCCGCTCGATGCGCGTCACCGTCCCGCGAAGCGTCTCCTCGACCCACGCCCGGATCGCCGCGCTGTTGTCCCCTACGTCCTCTGCCATCGCCCCAGTCTTGCCGACCGCCCGAAGCCGTGTAACCCAGGACGGACCGGTCCCGTCCCACGTCGCCCGCCTCCATCTCCCATTCCACCCCGCATGGGCGCGCTCGAGACGCACCGAGCACATCGGACGCGCCCATGACGTACTGGATGGGCGTGGCTGACCCCGCATGGGCGCGATCGAGGCGCACCGAGGACATCGGACGCGCCCATGACGGACGACGAGGGTGCAGCCCCGGGGTTACTCGTTTTGGTTTTTGAAGGGCTTGGCGCCGAAGTGGGGGAAGCGCGACTGGGTGCCGCCGTCGACCACCAGGTTCTGGCCGGTCATGAACCCGGCGAGATCGGAGATCAGGAAGACCAACGGGCCAGCGATTTCCTCGGGCTTGCCCCAGCGGGCCAACGGCACGCCGTCGTCGATGGCGATCTGGTTCATGTCGGTCACACCGCGTGACTCGAATCCGGCGACGACGCGGGGCGTGGCGATGATGTCTGGGGCGACCGAGTTGACGCGGATTCCATAGTCGCCCCATTCGTTGGCCATCGTCCGTGCCAGCGCGGTGGCCCCTGCCTTGGCCGCGCCGTAGGCCGCATGATTCGGCGCGCCGAAGATCCCACTGATCGACGTCACCAGGGCCAGCCGGCCGGCGACGCCGTCGTCGATCATGTGTCGGGCCGCGGCCTGGCCGACGTACAGATGATGGGTCAGGTTGCTGCGCACGTCCTTCTCCCAGGTTTCGTCGTCCATGTTCAGCAGGTCGGACCACGACGCTTCGCCGACGATGTTGACCACTCCGAACAGGCCGCCGAGCTGGCGGTGGGCATCGTCGACCACCTGGCGCGCCCCGCTGCGTTCGGTGACGTTGCCGGCCAGGCCGACAGCCTTGACGCCCAGCGCGGCGACCTCCTCGGCCACCTGCTGAGCCCGATCCTGATCCAGGTCGGCAACGGCCACGTTCGCGCCCACCTGACCAAGCAGCAACGCCGTCGCCCGACCGATCCCCGAACCCCCACCGACCACCAAGACCGGCTTGCCGAGCAGACCGAAGACGTCCGCAGACTGATCACTCATCGAAGTTCCCCTTTCGTTGCCGCCAATGTGCCATGTCGGGCGGCACAGGCACGTATCGCAGTGCGGCACGATAGAACGACAGCGGTGCCCGATCCCCATGACAACCAGCGTCTGTTGGTGCGATATCTCTATTTGTCGATTGCCGCTGCGCTGGCCACGATCGGACTGAAGTCGCTGGCGGCCGGCCTGACCGGCTCGGTCGGGTTTCTGTCCGACGCATTGGAATCGGTGGTCAACCTGGTCGCCGCAATCGTCGGTCTGATCGCCCTGCGCATCGCCGCCCGTCCGCCAGATGATGTTCACCCGTTTGGTCACGGGCAGGTCGAATACATGTCTGCCGCGGTCGAGGGCGGGATGATCTTCGTCGCCGCCGCGGCGATCGTCTACACCGCGGTCCAACGGCTGATCGAGCCAGTAGACCTCGAGCAGGCCGGGATCGGGTTGGTCCTCTCGACGATGGCATCGCTGATCAACCTGGGTGTTGGCTGGCAGTTGCTGCGCGTCGGCAAACGGCACCGTTCAATGGTTTTGGTGGCCGATGGGAAGCATCTGTTGACCGACGTCGTCACCTCCGCTGGGGTGCTGATCGGTATCGCCCTCGTGACCGTCACCGGTTGGCGTTGGCTCGATCCTGTCGTTGCCTTGGTGGTCGGCGTGAACATTCTGGTCGCCGGTTATTTGCTGATTCGGCGTTCGGTCATCGGGCTCCTCAACGCATCGTTGCCTGACGAGGACCTGGCCGAGGTCGAGGCAATCCTGACCCGCTATCGGGCCGAGCACCAGATTGACTTCCATGCGCTGCGCAGCCGTGAATCCGGCCGCCAGCGGTTCGTCTACGTCCACCTGTTGACCCCAGCGCAGTGGACGGTGAAGCGCGGTCATGATCTGACGGAATCGTTGGCTAAGGACATCCGCGCCGTGCTGCCGGGTACACGGACGTTCGTGCACATCGAGCCGATCGGTGACCCAGCGTCCTACGACCACCCGCACATCCCTGCGATCTAAGCCTTCCTAGGATGCGGCCATGCTGAGCATCGCCGACCTACGGATCTTCACCGAACCTCAACAGGGCGCCACCTACGACGACCAGCTGGCGGTCGCCCGAGCTGCCGAGCGTCTGGGGTTCGGGGCGTTCTTTCGCAGCGATCATTACCTGGCGATGAGCGGCGACGGCATGCCTGGCCCAACCGACGCATGGATCACGTTGGCCGGTTTGGCCCGCGACACGACGACGATCCGTCTGGGCACGCTGGTCAGCTCGGCCACCTTTCGTTTCCCTGGACCGTTGGCGATCTCGGTGGCAGAGGTCGATCAGATGGCCGGCGGGCGCGTCGAGTTGGGACTCGGAGCAGGCTGGTTCGAACACGAGCATCAGGCGTACGCGATCCCGTTTCCGCCGCTCGGCGAGCGTTTCGACCGATTGGAAGAACAGCTCGAGGTGGTGACCGGGCTGTGGGCGACGCCCGTTGGCGGTCGATTCAACCACGACGGCCCGCACTATCCAGTGATCGATTCACCCGCGCTGCCCAAGCCGTTGCAACAACCGGGCCCGCCGATCATCATCGGCGGCGGGGGAGCCAAACGAACCCCGGCCCTCGCGGCACGCTTTGCAGACGAGTTCAACACCCCGTTCGTCTCAATCGACCGATTCAGCGAGCAATGTCAGCGGGTACGCGCCGCCTGCGAGGAGATCGATCGCGATCCGGACGAGTTGGTCTATTCGGCGGCGCTGGTGGCCTGCGTTGGCGAGGACGAGGACGAGGTCACCCGCCGCGCCGCGTCGATCGGCCGCCAGCCTGCCGAGCTGCGCACCAACGGCGTGGCGGGCACGGTGGACGAGGCCCGCGCCACGTTGTCCCGCTGGCACGAAGCTGGCGCCCAGCGCGTCTATCTGCAGATCCTGACGATGTCAGATCTGGAGCATCTGGATCTGCTCGCCTCGCTCGTCGCCAGATGACCGGGGCTCGATGACCGGGGCCCGATCGGCGGCCTCATAACCTGTGCCGACCAGCGAGGAGGCACCGCGATGACCCAGGATCAGAATCAGACACGCAGGCCCAGTCGAACCGACGACGCCGAGCCGGTGCTGCACGAGTTGGGCTTCTACGGCCTCCCCGGGCAAGCGCGTTCAACCCGTGACCTAATCGCCGAAGTGGTCGATGGCGAACGGCTTGGGTTGGGCACCGTGTTCTTGTCCGAGCGATACAACAAGAAAGAAATCGCCACGCTGGCGGGCGCGGCCGGCGCGGTCAGCGAGCGCCTGCAGATCACCACGGCGGCGACGAACCACAACACCCGTCACCCGATGGTCACGGCTGGCTTGGCGCGAACGATGCAGAGCCTGACCAACGGGCGCTTCGTGCTGGGGCTTGGACGGGGGATCGCAGCGATGCAGGACGCGTATGGCATCTCACGGATTACCACGGCCCAGATCGAGGACTTCGCTGGGATCATCCGCCGACTGTTTCGCGGCGAGGTGATCTTTGGCCATGACGGCCCGGCGGGTTCGTGGCCTGTGCTGCATCTGGATTCCACGCTGGACGAGTATCTCCCGATGGCGCTGACTGCCTTCGGGCCGCAGTCGCTGGAGCTCGGTGGGCGGTGCTTCGACGAGGTCATCCTGCACACCTTCTTCACCGACGAGACCACGGAGCGCTGCGTGCGCACGGTGAAGCAGGCTGCCGAGCAGGCGGGGCGTGACCCGGCGAGCGTGCGGGTGTGGTCGTGCTTCGCCACGATCGGTGACCACATCCCTGCCGACGCTCGCTTGCTCAAATTGGTCGGCCGACTGGGTACGTATCTGCAGGGCTACGGCGACCTGATGGTCCGCACCAACAACTGGGACCCGGCCGTGCTGCAGCGTTTCCTGGCCGACCCGGTGATCGCCGGGGTGCGCGGCCTGGACGTCGTCGGGACCCCG
>Ga0073899_10000270_pt1 | contig 48228 bp, 34 predicted proteins | sample KloWWTmetaKNB5Ph_FD_88975 | JGI IMG/M metagenome (GOLD analysis project Ga0073899, IMG submission 88975) | Active sludge microbial communities from Klosterneuburg, Austria, studying microevolution and ecology of nitrifiers - Klosterneuburg... | ecosystem: Engineered > WWTP > Aerobic digester >... | reverse complement strand
GTACGCCTGCTTGAACTCGTTGATCGTGTTGTGCTGCAGCGCGCGGACCATGTCGCCGACGAAGCGCTCGGAGTGCACGTAGGCGACCTTCGCATCCTTGTTGCGCGCGCGGATCTGGTTACCGATGGCGTGCATCAGGTGGGTCTTGCCGAGGCCGACGCCACCGTAGATGAACAGCGGGTTGTAGGCCCGTCCCGGGTTTTCGGCGACCTGGACCGCGGCTGCACGCGCCAGCTGGTTGCTCTTGCCCTCGACGAAATTCGCAAACGTGAACTCGGCATTCAGCCGGCCACCGAACTGGGGCAGCGGGTCAATGGTGCGGCGGGGGGCGAGTCCAGGCTGCTGCTCCGGCTGGCTCGTGGGCCGTGCGGCGGGCCGCGGTGGCACCGGCAGGCCGATACCCTCCGTCATCTGGGCTGGAGTGGGGGGCGGCTGGCGCCTCGACCCGATTTCCACGACCACTTGTGGGACTGGTGACGGAACCAGCTCGTCGACGAGCTCGCTGATGCGCGCGGTGCAGTTCTGATTGACCCAGTCGACGACGTACCGGTTGGGCGCCAGTAATCGCAGCCGGTCACCGTCCTCGACGGCCTGCAGCGGACGGATCCAGGTGTTGAACGCCTGTTCCGGGAGCTCCGCTTCGAGCCGGCGGAGGCATTGATGCCAGAGCGAAATCTGCACGAACCGACGGGCCTTTTTCAGGGACGGCGAGCGCTTGCGAGCGGGAAGGGGCGGCGAGTGTATACCGCCTCCCGGCCTGTGGATATCTGCGGTTGAAGTTGACTCCGGCGGGGTCCGTGCGTATTCTTCCCGGCCCTTTTGTGGCCAGTGCATGTTGTTGTTTCTGGTCCTGTTTTCCGGTCCTGTTCAGGGCACTTTCGGAGCCGACGATGAAGCGCACTTTCAACCCGAGCAACCTGCACCGCAAGCGAGTCCACGGCTTCCGTGCGCGCATGGCCACCAAGGGCGGTCGTCTCGTCCTCACCCGTCGTCGCGCCAAGGGCCGCAAGCGTCTTGCGGTCTGACCGTTCTCACGACCAGTAACGATTGCACACCTGTCTCGCGACGCTTTCCGCGCGCGAGCCGCCTGACCGACAAACCGCAGTTCGACGCCGTTCATCGGCAAGGTCAGCGATCCTCCGATGCGCTGTTCCTCGTGCTCACACGTCCGAACGAAGCGGGCCGGGCCCGGCTCGGGCTCGCCGTCGGCATCAAGGCCGCGGGCAATGCCGTGAAGCGCAATCGCATCAAGCGCCTTGCGCGCGAATCGTTCCGCGACCGCCAGCACGAACTGCCGGCCCTGGACGTCGTCGTCAACGCGCGACCTGCCGCCACCACGAGCAGCAGCGCCGAGATCCGCGCGAGCCTGCAAGCGCACTGGGATAGGATCGTGCGACGATGCGCCCGCTGCTGATCGCCCTCATCACGTTCTACCGCTGGTTCATCAGCCCGTTGCTCGGGCCGAACTGCCGCTTTTATCCCACGTGTTCCTGCTATGCGCAGGACGCCATCCAACGTCACGGGGCGCTGCGCGGCTCGTGGCTCGCGGCGCGTCGCATCGGGCGCTGCCATCCCTGGAATCCCGGCGGCTACGATCCCGTGCCCGAATGCACGCACACGCCGTCCGACCACACTGACAAGCGACCGAGCCATGGATAACCCGCGTCTGTTTCTCTGGATTGGCCTTGCGCTGCTCGCGTGGATGAACATCATCCAGTGGGATCGTGATTACGGTGTGCAGTCCGCCGCGACCACGGCGACGTCGGCATCGAGCGCGACGTCGCCCGTCGTGGCACCCGCCGCGCCGGGCGCGGCCTCGTCGAGCTTGCCTGAGCTGCCGTCAGCGACTGTGCCGGCGGCGGCAGCGCCCGCCGCCGCCACGCCGGCGCCGGTGAGCAGTGCAGCCACTGCCCCCAGTGTTCGCGTCGTCACCGACGTGCTGGACATGGACATCAGCCTGCAGGGTGGCGACCTGCTGCGCGCCGACCTGCTGCAGTACCCGCAGGACAAGCAACCGGGCAGCCCCGCTGTGCGTCTGCTCTCCACCGACGACACGAGGTTCAGTGTCGTGCGCAGCGGACTGCGTGCGGCCGACGGCCGCGCCGAACCGACGCACCTCGCGCATTACACGGCGCCTGCCAGCGAATTCCGTCTCGCGCCGGGCGCACAGGAACTGCGCGTGCCGCTGACGTGGACGGACGGGCAGGGCGTTACCGTGATGAAGACCTACGTCTTCAAACCGGGCCAATACGCGATCGACGTGCAGTACGAGGTGAAGAACGCATCGGGTGTGGACTGGCAGGCCGCTTCCTACGTGCAGTTCGCGCGGCACGTGTACTCGCAGAAGCGCTCGATGTTCGACGTCGAGAGCTATGCGTTCCGCGGGCCCGCCGTATACGACGGCAAGAAGTACCAGAAGCTCAGCGTCGATGACGAGGACGACGCAGCGTTCCGCCAGGCCGCGGCCGGTGGCTGGATGGCCGAGATGCAGCATCACTTCGTGTCGGCCGCCGTGCCGCCGAAGGCCGAGACCTATGATTACTCGCTGCAGCGTGAAGGCGACCATTCGGTGGTCAGCTACCGTGGTCCGCTCAAGAGCGTACCCGCGGGGGCCAGCGCCGCGTTCAGTGAGAAGCTGTTCATCGGTCCGAAGCTGCAGGACCAGCTGAAGCTGACCGGCCCGAAACTGGAGCTCACGGTCGACTACGGCAAGCTCACGATCCTCGCCAATCCGCTGTTCCACCTGCTGCAGTGGGTGCACAAGTACGTCCAGAACTGGGGCGTCACGATCATCATCGTGACCATCCTGTTGAAGCTGCTGTTCTACAAGCTGACGGAAAAGAGCGGCCGCTCGATGGCCAAGATGCGAGCCATCGCGCCGCGCATCAAGGCGATCCAGGAGCGCTACAAGGACGACCGCGAGCAGCTCGCCAAGCAGACGATGGAGCTGTACAAGCGCGAGAAGATCAACCCGGTCGCGGGCTGCCTGCCGATCCTGATACAGATCCCCGTGTTCCTCGCGTTCTACTGGGCGCTGCTCGAGAGCGTCGAGATGCGCCAGGCGCCGTTCTTCGGCTGGATCCAGGACCTGTCGTCGAAGGACCCGTACTTCATCCTGCCGATCCTGATGGGCTTCGGCATGTTCGCGCAGTTCAAGCTGAATCCGGCGCCGCCCGATCCGATGCAGGCGAAGATGTTCGCCTTCATGCCGGTCATCATGACCGTGATGATGGCGTGGTTCCCGGCGGGCCTGGTGCTGTACTGGCTCACGAACACGCTGCTGTCGATTGCGCAGCAGTGGCAGATCAACCGCGTGGTGCTGGCCGAGGCGAAGAAGAGCGGCTCGACGGCTTGAGCCGCTGCCCGAGCTTGGAAAGGCAGACAGGCGCTCGGTGGCAGACGATCGATCCGGGGCCTTTCCCCGAGCTTGGAAAGGCAGACACGCGCTCGGGGAAAGGCCCCGGATCGATCGCCTGACAGGCGGCGCCTGGGCTCGTTTTCGGCGCGCCGAAAACATCGCACGGCGCAAGCAACGTCACCGCCGCTTCAATTCTAAGTGATGTTGCAAACGCATCAAATAAGCCTAGAATGTGTGCATGGAACGCAATTCGTCCAACCTGGCTGGCCATGCCGTCGCCGATGGCGCAAGCCTCAGCGCCGCCGGGGTCCTCGCGTTCGCCCTGGTGAAAGCCGGCAAAGAGCTGGGCCTGACGCAGGCCGAGCTCGGCTCGATCGTCGGTCGCGACCGCACGGCACTGAGTCGTGGCGCACTCGAGCCCGGCAGCAAGTCCGGCGAACTGGCGCTGCTGGTGATCCGCGCCTATCGCGCGCTGTTCGTGCTCGTGGGCGGTGAACCGCGGCAGATGAAGCACTGGATACACACCCACAATCTCCACGTCGGCGGCGTGCCCGCGGAACTCATCCGTTCCGTGCCCGGTCTGGTGCGGGTCGTCGAATACCTCGACGCCATCCGGGGTCGCGTGTGAGCGGGATCTGGGCGGCGTGCTCCGAGCGAGTTACGCCGGTCACGCTACGCGGAACCGTTCTGCGCCTGGTCGAAAGCCAGGAGCAGGTGGCGACCCACTCCCTCGTGCGTACGCTTGCGGAGCAGGCGCTGCTCGAAGATCTCATCGAGGCGTCCAAGCCGAAGCTGCCCGGGCCAGCGATCGGTCTGCACTACCTGCTGGCCACGCCGTTTCGCTACCCGCCGCTGCCCTGGGGCTCGCGGTTCGGCACGCGCTTCGAGCCGAGCCTCTTCTATGCCGCGCGTACCGCCGATACCGTGCTCGCCGAAAGCGCGTACTACCGGTTCGTCTTCTGGTCCGGGATGGCGGTACCGCCCTCGGCACCGCTCGACACGCGGCACACGCTGTTCAGCGCTGGCATTGCGACGAGCCGCGGTCTGCAACTGCAGCAGGCGCCGTTCGACGCATTCGGCGACCGACTGCGCGATCGGCGTTTCTACGGCGCAACGCAGGCGCTGGGCTCGGCCATGCGTGACGCAGGGCTCGAAGCCTTCGAGTACCGTTCGGCGCGTGATCCGCAGCAGGGGCTCAACGTCGCCTTGTTCACGCCCGCTGCAATCAGTTCACCGAGGCCCGATATTCTCGATGAGTGGTTGTGCCAGACCCGCGCCGATCACGTGACCTACTACAGTCGTCACGGCGGCGGCGTGCGCGACTTCCCGCTGCAATCGTTCCTGGTGGACGGCGAGCTGCCGTTGCCGGCCGCCTGACGAGCGCGGCATGAAGCTTCCCGCGACCGACACGATTGCAGCCATCGCCACCGCACCAGGCCGCGGCGGCATAGGCATCGTGCGCGTGTCCGGACCGCAGACGCAGGCGATCGCTCGAGGTCTGCTTGGTGCCGTGCCTGAACCACGCCGTGCCGGGTTGCACGAGTTCCTCGATGGCGCAGGCGCACCGATCGACACCGGTCTGGCGTTGTTCTTTGCGGGTCCGCATTCGCTTACCGGCGAAGACGTGCTCGAGCTGCAGGGGCACGGCGGGCCCGTGGTGATGGAGCTGCTGCAGCAGCGGGTGCTGGCGCTCGGCGCGCGCGCGGCGGCGGCAGGCGAGTTCACGCAACGCGCCTACCTCAACGACAAGCTCGACCTGGCGCAGGCCGAAGCGATTGCCGACCTGATCGACAGTGGCTCCGCGCAGGCAGCGCGCGCGGCGTTGCGCTCGCTGCAGGGCGAGTTCTCCGCGCGCGTGCACGAACTCGCCGAGTCCGTGCTGCTGCTGCGGCTCTGGATCGAGGCGGCCATCGATTTTCCCGAGGAAGAAATCGACTTTCTTGCGGACCGTGCGCTCGGCGAGCGCATGCAGGACGTGCGGCAGCGATTCACCGAACTTGCGGAAACGGCGCGCCAGGGCGCATTGCTGCGTGACGGCCTGACGGTCGTCATTGCGGGTCGACCGAATGCCGGCAAGTCGAGCCTGTTGAATCGCCTCGCGGGCTACGATGCCGCGATCGTCACCGCGACGCCCGGCACGACGCGTGACGTGCTGCGTGAACGCATCGCGATCGACGGCCTGCCGTTGCACATCCTGGACACCGCAGGCTTGCGCGAATCGCCGGACGAGGTGGAAGCCGAAGGCATCCGGCGTGCCCGTCACGAAATCGCGCGCGCGGACCGCGTGCTGTTCGTCGTCGATGCGGCCGATCCGCAGGCGATCGCCACGATCGAAGACGACCTGCAGCACGTACCGGCCAAGATTCCTCTGACGCTTGTGTTCAACAAGATTGATCGCAGTGGCGATGCGGTAAAGGTCGAGGCGGGGCAGGGTGGTACGCCGCGGGTCTACCTGAGTGCCGCAACAGGCGCGGGCCTCGACGGCCTGCGTGAGCACCTCAAGGACTGCATCGGCTTTCATCCGTCACCGGAAGGCGCACTCTCCGCACGCACGCGGCACATCGATGCGTTGCGGCGGGCACGGGAGCATGTCGAGACGGCACACGAGTTGCTGACGACGCGGCATGCGGGCGAACTGGTCGCGCAGGAACTGCGCGACGCGCACCAGGCCTTGGGCGAGATCACCGGCGAGGTGTCGAGCGACGACCTGCTCGGGCGGATCTTTTCCAGCTTCTGCATCGGGAAGTAGGCGGGCTTCCAGGGAGGTCCGGCGCGGTCCGATGTTCAGATCCAAGTTGTTTTCTTACAAGAATTTGTCGTCCTGAGAAGGTCTCGTGCTCGAGGTGTTCCCGACCGGCGGCATGCTCTGGCACTACCGCTACCGGCTGAACGGCAAGCAGGAGCGGGTGACGCTGGGCCGCTACCCGGCGCTGTCGCTCAAGCGCGCGCGTGCCGAGCGCGACAGGCGGGAGACCCTGGTCGCGCAGGGCCAGTCGCCCGCCGTCCAGAAGCAGCTCGCGAAGCAGGGGGCCGCGCCGGACACCACGGTGGTCTGCGACGTCACCACCGAGGACGTGCGCGCCATCATCTGGCGCAAGAAGGACGAGGGGTTCGATGCGGCGGCCGGCAACATCCGCCGGCAATTCAAGATCGGCCTGCACTTGATCCTGCTGACGATGGTGCGCAAGTCCGAACTGCTGTTCGCCCGATGGGAGCACGTGGACTTCGAGCAGGCCGAGTGGCACATCCCGGCCGAGCACTCCAAGACCGGCAAGCCGCACATCGTGTTCCTCTCGCGCCAGGCCATCGCGCTGTTCAGGGAACTGCGCGCGCTGGCCGGCGGCAGCGAACTGGTGATGCCGGGGCGCGGCAGCCTGACCAAGCCCTTCGCGCACAACGAGATCAACACCGCGCTGAAGACCGCGCTGCAGGGGCAGGACATCCCATTCGGGTCGTCGAGGAGCCTGGCCAGGTCCAGTCGCGACAGGTTGTAGAACGGTCTGCCGGTGATCCGTTCCAGAAGGCTGCGGACGACGGTCTCGGGCTTGGTCTTGATCTTCGCGTGCTCGGCGAGGACTTCGGCCTTGGTCGGCGCGAGCAGACAGTCGAAGCGGCGCAGAACAGTCAGCGGCAGGATGACCTTGCGATACTCGTTGCGCTTGTAGGGGTCACGCAGCAGGTTGCAGATGCTCCAGATGAAGCTGGCGAGCTGCGAGTGGGTTTCTGCGCTCATTCAGACGCTCCGACGCCGGGCCAAGGATCGCTGCCGACGGGCAAGGCCGCAGGCGCTGTCGCCGGACTTCTTGTTGGTTGTTCTGGCCATTGCACGTTCCCTTGTACTCATGGGGGCGGCTCCCCGGCCCCGCCCTCTGGCCCCGCATCGTTGAACAGCGCGATATAGGGCGCATAGCGAAAGCGCCGGTTCCGCGCGTAGCCCGTCATTTCGCTGAGCACGTCGAGCTTCACCAGCCGGGACACCAGGCTGTTGGCCGCGGCGTACGTGGTGCCGGTCATCTTCTGCACGTCATTCACAGCGACGATGGGGCGGTCGAACAGCGACTCGAGCACCTTGTGACCGTTGCCGGCCGCGCGGCCGAGCTGCACCGTGATCGCCGCACGGTGCTGCTCGCGCAGTTGCAGGATCCGCCGTGCCGTTTCCGCGGCCTCGCCGGCCACCTCGATCACGCCGCGCAGGAAGAACGCGAGCCACGCTTCCCAGGCCCCCTGGTCGCGCACCGCCTGCAAGTGCTCGTAGTAGATCTGCCGGTGCTGCTTGAAGTAGTGCGACAGATACAGCACCGGCTTGTGCAGCACGCCGCGCTCGGTGAGCAGGAACGTGATCAGCAGCCGCCCGACGCGCCCGTTGCCGTCGAGGAACGGGTGAATCGTCTCGAACTGCACATGCGCGAGTGCGATCTTCACCAGCGGCGGCAGGTCGTCGGAGGCGTGCAGGAAGTTCTCCAGGTCTCCCAGCGCCGCCGGCACCGCGTGGTGCGGCGGCGGTACGAAGGTCGCGGTGTTCAGCGTGCAACCTGCTGAGCCGATCCAGTTCTGGCTGATGCGCAGTTCACCCGGCTGGAGCCGGCCGCCGCGCACGCCGCGCATCAGCTCGGCGTGGATCTCGCGGATCAGGCGCACCGAAACCGGCAGCTCGGCGAGTCGTGCCAGGCCGTGGTTCATTGCGCGCACGTAGTTGATCACCTCGTCGACGTCGCGCGGCAAGGTCTGCTCGAAGAGCTGCGCCTCGGCCGCGAGCAGGTCCTGCAGGGAGCTCTGCGTACCCTCGATCTGGCTGGAGAGCACCGCCTCCTTGCGCACGTACATGAAGACGAACAGGTCGGGGTTCGGCAGGGTGAGCACCGACCCGTCGAGCCGACCCAGCGCGCGGTCGGCGGCGGAGAGCAGGCCCTGAAGCTCGCCGCCCAGCGCCAGTGCGGGCTGTGGCGGCAGGGGTGCCGGCATGAACGCCCGATAGCCCGTGGGCTGGGTGATGTAGCGTCCCGCTCGGGTCGGGGCTTCGCCGACGATCGCCATCCAGATGGCTGCCTTTCGTATGGGGCCAGATTGGCCCCATACGATAGGCAGTCTTTAACAAGAACGGAAGGCGGGCGCCTTGTTTTAGTTTCCGGAGGGTGCGAGATCGGGACAGACCGCCGGCCGCGTGTTGGCCAGTTCGAGCGCCAAGGTTGCCTTGCCGACTTGGTGCGGCCTACGCCGCGCCACCGCCGGGCCCTCGGCCAGAGCCGACGTGAGCGCGGCGATGAGTCGGCGGGGAATCACACGTGCAATCACGGAATGCGTCTCCAGAAATGCAAGGTCGCCCGCCCTGGCAGCGTCATCACGGCGTGGATGAAATTCATTCACGTCGTGAATAGGCAAGCCCGTGGTGGTACCGAAGGGTTCCTGCAAGAGCTTCTTGCACGATGGGCTTCCGCCGTGGTCGCGGCATCCAACGGCGCGAGGAAGGCCGCCGCATGCGCTTGACTGCCTTCACTATGTGGGCAATGTGCTCGGCTTGTCATAGGCTCGACGGCACTTCGGCGAGCAGCCGAGGCGCGCCGCGCATGACAGGCCGATCTCGAGTACACGCATGAGTACACATTCACCGCGACGAATCGGAAGAGGCTTGATTCACAAGCGTCCGCCGCGATTCACGCGCTTCTGCATCGGGAATGCACTTGCCCACGAGCAGAAGGGTGTCCGCGGCATCTACAACAACGCCGAGTACCTGGCTCAGCACCGGGAAATGCTCCAGCGGTGGGCCGACCTCGTGGATGCGCAGATCGAGGAGGGCCGGAATGTCCTCCTCGGGCGGTTCGGGAAGGCGTTGCAGGTGACGTAGGAACGCGCGGCTACTAAGCGCGAGCCCGCGCCGCCGAATCAGTCGGAAGGAGCAGCTTGTCCGATAGCGCGCGTGGCAGCACGCAAGCCTTGCTGATGCACCATAGTGGTGTAACATGGTGCATCACAAATTTGGAGCAAGCGATGGCCACAAGACCCAAGACCCGCAAGAAGCGAGGTGGTGAGTCTGGAACAGCTCGGGCGTCGGTCAGTTTCCCCGCTGAGCTATATGAAGCCCTCGAACGCATCGCTACGCAGAAAAAGGTTTCTGTAGCATGGGTCGTGCGCGAAGCGGCGGCACAGTACGTAGTAGAAAAGCCGCCATTGCAGGGCAGGTACTAAACCGTGAATTTCATCGCTAACGAAACCGCGCAGAAACTCCGTGGCGGCTACTACACTCCGCAAGACTTGGCGACGTTCCTATGCGAGTGGGTGCTTGAAATCAACCCCCGCAGGGTACTAGAGCCAAGCTGCGGAGACGGCGTGTTCTTCAGTGCGCTACGCAACGCGGGCGCCAAGGCATCGCTGGATGTTACTGGCTTTGAACTCGACCAGGATGAAGCAACAAAGGCCGCGAACCGCGCGAAAGAGGTGGGGCTCAAGGCGAGCAAGGTCCACGCCTCCGATTTCCTAGGTTGGGCTCTGGAGAAGACCTGCCTTGGCCTATTTCCGCAAGACCTCATGTTTGATGCTGTGGTAGGTAATCCCCCGTTCGTTCGCTATCAGTACTTGCCGGAGCCATTCCAAGCACAGGCTGAGCGAGTCTTCCGTGAGTTAGAGCTGCCCTTCACAAAGCACACCAATGCATGGGTGTCGTTCATCTTGGCGAGCATGAGGATGCTTCGTCCCGGGGGACGACTCGCAATGGTTGTTCCAGCTGAAATCATTCATGTGATGCATGCGCAGTCGCTGCGCTCGTACCTCGGCCGGGAGTGTCGTCGCATGGTCATCATCGACCCGGAAAAGCTGTGGTTCGCCGGCACATTGCAAGGCGCGGTGCTGCTGCTCGCCGAAAAGCGGAAGGATGAGGGCGAGAGAGCTGAAGGACTCGGCATCCATGAAGTACGTGACCGAGAGTTTCTGCGGGAGTCTCCGGCGCGGATTTTCGCTGCGCCGCGGTCAATCAACGGTAAGACAGTCGCCGGCAAGTGGACACGCGCACTGCTGGACGAGAAGACGCGCGCGCTGCTTGACGAGCTTGGCGACCACCCGCACGTGCATCGCTTCGCGGACGTCGCCGATGTGGATGTGGGGATCGTCACGGGGGCGAACAAGTTCTTCCTCGTGACCGATGATGTGGTTAGCACGCACGGCTTGGAGCGCTGGGCGCATCCGATGTTTGGCCGGAGCGAGCACTGCCCCGGCATCATCTACGACGCCAAGCAGCATGCCGCGAACGCGAAGGCCGGAAACCCAACAAACTTCCTGTGGTTTCCAGACGACGGGCCACTGAAGTACAAGAAAGCGAAGTCATACATCGAGGCTGGAGAGGCAGAGAAGCTGCATACCCGCTACAAGTGCCGCATTCGTTCGCCGTGGTTCAAGGTTCCTTCGGTGTACGCGACGGAAATCGGGATGCTCAAGCGGTCGCACGATCTCCCGCGTCTCATTCTGAACAAGGTCGGCGCTTATACCACGGACACGGCTTATCGCATCCGAACACTCAAGGGCACATCTGTGGAGCAGCTTGTAGGCTGTTTCTACAATGGATTGACGGCACTCAGCGCCGAGCTGGAAGGGCGGCACTATGGGGGCGGCGTGCTGGAGCTGGTTCCCTCCGAAATCGAGAAGCTCGTGCTCCCGCTGCCGACAAAGGGTCACATCGACCTGAGGGAGCTTGACCGGCAAATCCGCTCACCGATGTCCGCCCAGGACGTTCTTGAGGCGAACTCGCGCGTAGTGTTGGGAGGCCTTGGACTGTCACGCGCGAAGCAAGATTGCATCCTCCATGGCTGGGTGCGCCTGCGTAACCGCAGACACCGTACAACCAGCGAAGAGAAGGTCGAGGCTTCCGAGGCCGCCTAGTCAATTTCCAGAACGAAGCGCTTCGGGTCGGCCTTGTCGCGATAGAGCGCGAGCGTGCGGCCGAGCAGGTCTTCTCGGCCGATGTAATCGCGCAGCGGCCCCCAGCTGAGGCGGGTCATGGCGTTATTCTGCTTGTAGGCCGCGCTTGTCGTTCCCTTGGTGTGGGCGATCCGAAGGTCAAACTCCCCGTAACTGATGCCTTTGAGAACGAGTTGAAACTTCGTGTAGGCCTCCTCGACGGTTTTTGTGTTGCTCGGCCCCCATGACAGGTCAGGGAAGATTTCCTCGCGGAAGTAGTGGCGATGATCGACCGCCATCGGCAGAAGTCCCTTGTCTAGGCTGATTGAGCCCGTGCTGTTGGTGTTCTTGCCGTCTGGGATGTTGAGGTCACGCCTGGTTAGTCCCTTGCTCTCCCATACGAGTTCGTATTCGACACCAGGTACAGGCGGCGGCAATGGCGACGCGGCCCCTTTCTTCGCAGGTGCCGTCTTCTTGACTGCCGGCGGTGGCGTGGCCGGCTTGGCCGCGGGCTTTTTCGCCGCAGCGAGCGCACGGCGCAAGGGGATTACTTTCAGCTTAATTCTTCGGAGGGTATCGCCAGTTGGTGATGTTGCCGCGCTGGCCGGCCTGGGCGGCGACGTCGTCATCTCGTCGATAAGCCGGCCTGTCGCTTGGAGGGCGTCAAGCTCAGCGGCTTTGGTTATTGGAATGACATGGTCGGGGTAGTCTTTTGTCAGCGCATCGAACTCCTTCTCGATGCCTTCAACCAGGGCTTTCTCATCGGAGTTCTTGAGGTCAAGCTCGATTGCGAAGCCGGCCTCAATATTGTTATTGAGCCCGCCCATCGTGAAGTTCGCGCTGCCGATGACTAGTCGGGCATGTTCAGCCCCCTTGGCCAGATACAGCTTCGGGTGGAAGAGCACCGACCGGGAGCCGGTATCGACGAGAAGGAGCGAGACTCCTAGGTCGAGAAGGTGCTTCGCGCCCTGTGTCGATGTGATGTCGTTTCGGATGCCGATGAAAGCCTTGGTCTTCGCGGCGTACTTCTTGAGCTGATGCTTGAGCAGCTCTGTACCGCTGCGATTCACAAAAGCAACGCTGACGATGACTCGCTGGATGCCAGGCACATCAAATAGTCGAGCTATCGCCTCGCAGTGTGTCTTGGCTGTGAAACCTTGAAGTATGAATTCCTTTTTCGCCATGATTCGCTCGTCTCCGCTCGTCAACGCACTCCGAAGCCGATGGCACTCAAGGCCGCCGCTATCGCACAGCATCGCTGAGGAGGGTCTCGCACTCCACGTTGCCGAAGCTCCGCCCCCTTTATCTTGACGGACTCTACCGGATAACGATTCGCGTAGACTGCCGCTGTCCGAGTTACTTGCAAGTCAAAGGCGAGGGGTGGATTCTGGCGTTGGGAGCCGCCCGATCTACGGCCCCGAACGGTGAGGAGTGCTGACTCACTCTGTGAAATCCGGCGGCCGGGTGGCCCGACGATGCCGTATGCGTCTGGCCAGCCAGACACGCACCCTGGAGGGGAACCGGCACTCTGATTCAAGCTGGTAGATCATCGAACGACAGAGGCCGGTGATCTTGCAGACCTGTGGCAGACGCAGTATCTGTACCGGCGACACGGCGTCGATCGATTGACTTGTCATCGTTGAATTTTCGGGAAGCATGCGACGTAGCGCCTCTGCTGAGTACCAGCAGGGCAAAGGCTACGACGGGCGGGTGCCGGTAGCGAACCAATGCAAGTGCAGGACAGCCAGCGGCTTAGCGTTGGGACACATTGGGACACAACAGCGACGCGGTGGGGTCAGGCGATCGTCCGAGCAATCAAAGAGCTACGTACGCTCTAGAGCTTCTGCATGGAAAGCAGGTCCGGTTCCAGGACTCACCGACACCGCGCACAGGCTCGCTTGTAGACTGCGCAAGCCCGGCACCCATCCGTTCATTTCATCCGCGATCTCCAGACTCATGCCCCGCACCAGAAACCCGCGTCCCGCCACCAGGAAGAAACCCCGCCACAAGAGCGAGCCGCGCCTGTCGCCGCGCAAGGCACCGGCTGACATGCGGCCGGACGACTGGCAGCGCGCGCTACGACGCCAATTCGGCAGGGAGCAGGCGTTCGTGCTGGAGAACATCGACGGGGAAGCGCCGTTCTCCAGCTTCCAGGTGCGCAACCCGCAGTCCGGCGGTGCGTACGAGGTGCGCATCCGCGGCCTGGCGCCGGGCGACAACCAGTGCACCTGCCCGGACTTCCGCACCAACGAACTGGGCACCTGCAAGCACGTCGAGTTCGTGCTGGCTCGCCTCGAGCGCAAGCGCGGCGCCCGGACGGCGCTCGCCCGCGGCTGGCGTCCGCCGCACAGCGAACTGCTGCTGCAGACGGGCAATCCGCGGACCCTGCGCCTGTATCTGGGCAGTGATGCGCCGCCATCGGTCGCGAAACTGGCGCACCGGCTCTTTCGCGCTGAACCGGGTCCGGGCGGGCAACGTCTCGTGCTCGACACGCAGCACGCCGGGCGCGTCGAGGACCTCGCCAGCCTGTGCAGCAAACACGGCCACGCGCTGCACATCGACGCGGCGGCCCGCGATCACCTGGCCGGGCTGCGCGATGGCGCCCGGCGGCGGCGGGTGCTGGCGCGGGCGTTCCCGCAGGGTGCGGCCAGCCCGGCGCTGGCGAAGCTGATCAAGGTCCCGCTGTATCCCTATCAGGCCGAGGGCGCGCTGTTCGCGGTGGCGGCCGGCCGTGCGCTGATCGGCGACGACATGGGCCTGGGCAAGACCGTGCAGGCGATCGCCGCGGCCGAGATCCTCGCCCGCCATTTCGGCGTGCGGCGTGTGCTGGTGATCTGCCCGACCTCGCTCAAGTACCAGTGGCAACGCGAGATCGCGCGCTTCGGCGGCCGGGAGGCGCGGGTGATCGAGGGCGGGCGCCAGGCGCGGCGTGCGATCTTCGAGGCCGACGATTTCTGCAAGATCACCAACTACGAAAAACTGCGCACCGACCTGGACCTGATCCAGGCATGGGCGCCGGAGCTGGTCATCGTCGACGAGGCGCAGCGGGTCAAGAACTGGAACACCATCGCGGCGCGCGCGATCAAGCGCATCGACAGTCCCTACGCCATCGTCCTCACCGGCACGCCGCTGGAGAACAAGCTGGAGGAACTCATCTCCATCGTGCAGTTCGTCGACCAGCACCGCCTCGGGCCGACCTGGAGGCTGATGCACGAGCACACGCTGCGCGACGAGACCGGCCGCGTGACCGGCTACACCGGCCTGGACCGCATCGGGCGCACGCTGGCGCCGATCCTGATCCGCCGGCGCAAGGCCGAGGTGCTGCGGCAGCTGCCGGCGCGCACCGACCAGCAGGTGCTGGTGCCGATGACCGAGCTGCAGGCCACGCTGCACGAGGAGAACGCGCAGATCGTGGCGCGCATCGTGCACCGCTGGCGGGCCAGCGGCTTCCTGTCCGATTCGGACCAGCTGCGGCTCACCTGCGCGTTGCAGAACATGCGCATGGTCTGCGACAGCAGCTACCTGCTCGATCCGGCCACCGATCACGGCGTCAAGGCCGACGAACTGCTCGCACTGCTCGACGAACGGCTCGCCGATCCGCACGAGAAGGTGGTGGTGTTCAGCCAGTGGCTGCGCATGCACGAAGTGCTGATCCGCCGCTTCGAGACGCGCGGCTGGGGCCACGTGCTGTTCCACGGCGGCGTGCCGTCGCCGAAGCGTGCGGCGCTGGTGGATCGCTTCCGCGACGACCCGCGCTGCCGCCTGTTCCTGGCCACCGATGCCGGCAGCACCGGGCTGAACCTGCAGCATGCCGCCACCGTCGTGAACGTGGACCTGCCGTGGAATCCCGCGGTGCTCGAACAGCGTGTGGCGCGCATCCATCGCATCGGGCAACGACGCCCGATCCACGTGGTCAACTTCGTTGCGCGCGGCACCATCGAGGAGGGCATGCTCTCGGTGCTCGCCTTCAAGCGCTCGCTCGCCGCGGGCATTCTCGATGGCGGCGAGGCCGAGGTGGCGCTGGGCGGCTCGCGGCTGGCGCGCTTCATGAAGGAAGTCGAAGCCGTCGCCGGCGCAGTGCCTCCCGCCGAGCCGATCGCGCCGGCGGAGGAGATGGCCGCGGTTGCGGCCGCGCCTGCGGAGACCGGCGAGTCGCAGGATCCGTGGGCCGCGCTGCTCGGTGCCGGCACGCAACTGGTGGATGCGCTGGCGGCGGCCAGCCGTCCGGCGGGGGAGGCGGAGCATCCCTGGGTCGAGCGCGATGCGCGCACCGGGCAGGCGCATCTGCGGTTGCCGCTGCCCGCACCGGAGACCGTCGGTCGCATCGCCGAAGTGCTGACGGGTCTTGCCGCCGCGCTGGCGCAGCGACGCTGACGGTACAATCCGGGCGCTGCAGGGACTGCCACGCGAATGACCAACGCTTTTTTCGAAAAGCCGATCCTGAACTCGCCCTACGACCAACCGGTGCGTCACTGGGAGCTGGATGACGCCGGCCAACCGACGCAGCAGATCGTCGCCGCCCGCCGCCGCGCCGAGTTCATCACCCCGATCCCGAAGCCCAGGAAGCAGACGGGAGGCCGGCAGGACGAACTGCTGTTCGACGAGCTTTCGTCCCAGCAGCAGAGCTACCACAGCGGCATCATCAACGGCGTGCGGGCCGAGGTGGACCGCTGGCGCGCGCTGCCGAACCCGGCCGACTGGCGCGTTACGCCGGAAACGGCGCGCCTGCTGCAGCACTGGCGCAGCCACGAGTTTGCCGGCATCCGTCCGTTCTTCTGCCAGGTGGAAGCCGCCGAGACCGCCATCTGGCTGACCGAGGTCGCCCCGCAACTCGGCAAGGCGGGCGAGAAATTCCTGACACATCTGGCCGACGCCAACCGCGAAGCCAACCCCGAGCTCGCGCGTCTTGCGTTGAAGCTCGCCACCGGCGCCGGCAAGACCACCGTGATGGCGATGCTGATCGCCTGGCAGACCGTCAACGCCGTGCGCCGGCCCGGCAGCAAACGCTTCACCCGTGGCTTCCTGATCGTCGCGCCGGGTCTCACGATCAAGGATCGCCTGCGCGTGCTGCAGCCCAACGATCCGGACAGCTACTACGCCGACCGCGAGCTGGTGCCGCCGGACATGCTCGACGATCTCGGCAAGGCGAAGATCGTCATCACCAACTACCACGCCTTCAAGCGCCGCGAGCGCCTGGAGCTGTCGAAGGGCGGGCGCCTGCTGCTGCAGGGCCGCGGCGGCGACGAGCTGGAGACGCTCGAATCCGCAGGCCAGATGCTGCAGCGCGTGATGCCGGAACTGATGGGCATGAAGAACCTGCTCGTCATCAACGACGAGGCCCATCACTGCTATCGCGAGAAGCCGGGCGAGACCGCCGAGGATCAAGCAGCCCTCAAGAGCGACGACAAGGCCGAGGCCGAACACAACAACGAGGCGGCGCGCCTGTGGATCTCCGGCCTGGAGGCGGTGAACCGCAAGCTCGGCCTCGCCCGCGTGCTCGACCTTTCCGCCACGCCGTTCTTCCTGCGCGGCTCCGGCTATGCGGAAGGCACGCTGTTCCCCTGGACGATGAGCGACTTCTCGCTGATGGACGCGATCGAGTGCGGCATCGTCAAGCTGCCGCGCGTGCCCGTGGCCGAGAACATTCCCGGCAACGAAATGCCGATGTTCCGCGAGCTGTGGAAGCACATCGGTTCGAAGATGCCGAAGAAGGGTCGTGGCAAGGGCGCGCAGCTCGATCCGCTCGCCATCCCGGTGGAACTGCAGACCGCGCTGCAGGCGCTTTATGGCCACTACGAGAAAACGTTCGAACGCTGGCAGAAGGCCGGCATCAAGGTGCCGCCCTGCTTCATCGTGGTCTGCAACAACACCGCCACCTCGAAGCTGGTCTACGACTGGATCGCAGGCTTCGAGCGCCCGCCCGGCGAGGATGGCGTCGTGCCGCCATCCTTCCGTGGTTCCCTCGAGCTGTTCTCCAACTACGACGCGCACGGCCAACCGCGGCCGCGCCCCAACACGCTGCTGATCGACAGCGAGCAACTGGAATCGGGCGAGGCGCTGGACGACAACTTCCGCCGCATGGCCGCCGGCGAGATCGAACAGTTCCGCCGCGAGATCATCGAGCGCACCGGCGATCGCCAGCAGGCCGAGAACCTCACCGACCAGGACCTGCTGCGCGAGGTGATGAACACCGTCGGCAAGACCGGGCGGCTGGGCGAATCCATCCGCTGCGTGGTGTCGGTGTCGATGCTCACCGAAGGCTGGGATGCCAGCACCGTGACCCACGTGGTCGGCGTGCGCGCCTTCGGCACGCAGTTGCTGTGCGAGCAGGTGATCGGTCGCGCGCTGCGCCGCCAGTCCTACGAGCTGAATGCCGACGGACTGTTCAACGTGGAATACGCCGACATCCTCGGCATTCCCTTCGACTTCACCGCGCAGCCCGTGGTCGTGCCGCCCGAGCCGCCGCCGCGCGAAACCGTGCTGGTGCGCGCGCTGCCGGAACGCGAGCAGCTCGAAATCCGCTTCCCGCGCGTGTCCGGCTACCGCGTGGAACTGCCGGAGGAACGCCTCACGGCGAAGTTCACCGCCGACCATGTGTTCGAGCTGACGCCCGACATCGTCGGCCCGTCCATCACTCGCAACGCCGGCATCATCGGCGAGACGGTCGACCTGAGCCTCGATCACCTCGATCAGGTGCGCCAGTCCTCACTGCTGTTCGAGCTGACCAAGCGCCTGCTGTACGTGCACTGGCGCGACCCGGGCGAGGAGCCGAAGCTGCACCTGTTCGGCCAGCTCAAGCGCATCACCCGGGAATGGCTCGACACCTGTCTCGTCTGCAAGGGCGGCACCTATCCCGCGCTGCTGATGTACCAGGCGCTGGCCGACATCGCCTGCCAGCGCATCACCGGCGCCATCACGCTGGCCGGGCAGGAGAAGTCGCGACCCGTGAAGGCCGTGCTGGATGCCTACAACCCCACCGGCAGCACCCGGCACCTGCGCTTCACCACCTCGAAGACGGAGCGCTGGGATACCAGCGGTCCGCCGCCGAAGTGCCACATCAACTGGGTGATCCTCGACAGCGACTGGGAGGCCGAGTTCTGCCGTGTGGCCGAGGCGCATCCGCGCGTGCGGGCCTACGTGAAGAACCACAGCCTCGGCTTCGAGGTGCCGTACCGCTACGGCAGCGAGAGCCGCAAGTACCGACCCGACTACATCGTGCTGGTGGACGACGGCCGCGGCGAGGCCGATCCCTTGCACCTGGTCGTGGAGATCAAGGGCTACCGGCGCGAGGATGCCAAGGAGAAGAAGGCCACGATGGACACCTACTGGGTGCCCGGCGTGAACCACCTCGAGACCCACGGCCGCTGGGCCTTTGCCGAGTTCACCGACGTGTTCCAGATGCAGGAGGATTTCGGGAAGAGGGTGGCGGAGGAGTTCGAGCGGATGCTGGCTGCGGCAGTGTCCTGAAGGGTTCGTTTTCTATACACGTTTCTCTTTACATGTATAGAAAACTGGCGTTCTCTATACACGTCCTGGTCGCTTAGTTAAAGAAACTGGCCAAACATGAACGCGTCTACCCCTCTGCCATCCCTCGAAGCCCTGGACCCGGCCCGGTTCGAGACGCCTGCCATTCTCAAGAAGGCCGTGGCGGCCAACCGCCAGTTGGCTGAATTGAAGGGGGTTGCCTCCTCGATGCCCAACGAGGGCATCCTGATCAGCACCCTCGGCCTGCAGGAAGCCAAGGACAGCTCGGCCATCGAGAACATCGTCACTACCCATGACGAACTGTTCCGCGAGGCGGCATTTCCCGAAACCGCCACCAGTCCCGCAGCCAAGGAGGTTGCCCGTTACCGCGAGGCGCTCCAGGTCGGTTTCCGTACCGTGCGTGGCACTCAGTTGCTGACCACCAACAACATCCTGGCCGTCCAGGCCACCCTCGAACGAAACCGTGCCGGCCTGCGCAAGGTTCCTGGCACCGTGCTCAGGGATGGCGCAGGCAGGACGGTTTACACCCCGCCGTCGCCCGAGCAACTCCCGTCCCTGATGTCGGACCTGGAGCACTTCATCAACGACGGCTCCCGGTTCGACGCCGATCCGTTGGTCAAGATGGCCCTCATCCATCACCAGTTCGAGAGCATCCATCCGTTCTACGACGGCAATGGCCGCACCGGCCGCATCATCAACGTGCTCTACCTGGTGAAAGAGGGCCTGCTGGATATCCCTGTTCTGTACCTCAGCCGCTGCATCGTGCGTACCAAGAGCGACTACTACCTCCTGCTGCAAAGCGTGCGCGATCTGGACAAATGGGAGGATTGGGTTCTGTACATGCTGACGGCGGTGGAGCTGACTGCCGTCGAGAGCATTGCCACCATCCGCCAGATCAAGGCGCAGCTGCTGGAGTACAAGCACGGCATCCGCGCGAAGTACAGGTTCTACAGCCAGGACCTGATCAACAACCTGTTCTCCTACCCGTACACCAAGATCGAGTTCATCCAGCACGACCTGAAAGTCTCGCGCATCACCGCAACCCGCTACCTGGATCAACTGGAGGCCGGCGGATTCCTGAAGAAGCGCCGAGTCGGTCGCAGCAACTACTACGTCAATGAGCCGCTCTTCCGCACCTTGACCGGAGAGCATCCGCCCGCGGGTGATACATGAGGATGATGGCGTCCACTTCTGCAAGAGAATCATAGATATGCGGTTCGACTTCAGCGAAGCGGACGTTTGGCGCGGACATCTGGGACGAACTGGGAGCCTCTCGGGTGCTGGAGGTCAATTCTTTGCGCGGCGGCCCGCCGGGGATCGTGGTGTGGCCAACTTGAGCGCACAAATGAAAAGCCCGCCTTGCGGCGGGCGGGGGAAGTCCTACTGCCGACCAAAGGACCAGGCTCAGACTCCGATTGCAAATATAGGTCTGCTGCAGGTGCATGACAAGGCTGGTGGTCGCTTCTGTGTCGAACGCCGATCTGTGACGAATACCCAAGATCATCGCAATGGCCCGTAAACCCGACAAACCCAGAACCCCGCTGGCCGTCGAAGCCCTCAAGCACGACGAAGCCACGCGCAAGAACATCCCCACCGCCGAGCACCAGTCGGTGCTCGACGAGCACACCAAGCGTCCGGTCCAGGTGGCCTACGGGCGCCGCAACCGCGACCTCGATCCGCAGCTCGTGTGGCGCGGCAAGGACGAGCAGGACTGGTCCGACCTCGTCGTCCACGCGCCGCCGCTGTACATCCAGGAGAAGATCCACCCCAAGGCGCTGATCGACGACCTGCGTCGTCGCGCGGAGGCCGGTGCCGCGCAGCAGGCCGGCGCCATCGGCGACCTGTTCGCGGACTTCAACGGCCTGCCGGAAGATGCCGACCGGACCGACTTCTACCAGCACGACGCCCACTGGTCGAACCGCATGATCCTGGGCGACAGCCTGCAGGTGATGGCGAGCCTCGCCGAGCGCGAGGGCCTGCGCGGCAAGGTGCAGTGCATCTATTTCGATCCGCCCTACGGCATCAAATTCAACAGCAACTTCCAGTGGTCGACGACGAGCCGCGACGTGAAGGACGGCTCAGCCTCGCACATCACGCGCGAGCCCGAGCAGGTGAAGGCGTTCCGCGACACGTGGCGGGACGGGATTCACTCCTACCTGACGTATCTGCGGGATCGGCTGACGGTCGCGCGCGATCTGCTGACGGACTCGGGATCGATCTTCGTGCAGATCGGCGAGGAGAACGTGCACCGACTACGTGCTGTACTGGACGAGGTAATTGGAGAGGACAACTTCATCAGTCAGATCAATTTCAAGACGACTGGCGGTGCAGGATCTCCAACAGGCGGTACGGAGACGCTCGCGTCGGTCAACAACTTCATCCTTTGGTATGCCCGCAACGTATCCGTGGTGAAGTACAGGCAACCATTCCGTGAGAAGGGCGATCTTTCTGGAGGTGCGGCTGCGTACAACAAATTGGACTTCTTCGACGTCAAGGAGCGATGCGTAGCCAGAGAAGAAGAACGGCTGTCTGTGCCGGAAGACGCGCGCCTGTTTCGCTATGACAATTTGACTAGTCAGAGCTCCGGCGGACCACAGTTCTTTGACGTTGGATTTGAAGGCAAGACTATTTCCGTCGGTAAGAGCGGATGGAAAACCACCGCCACTGGAATGGAGCGATTGGCGCGTTCTCGACGAATTGGTCTTGCTGGCAAGACATTGAGCTACGTTCGATACATCGTGGATTTTCCCGTCTACCCTCTGAACAATTCTTGGGACGACACGGTTACGGCAGGATTTGCCTCGGACAAGCTGTATGTCGTCCAGACGAATCCCAAGGTTGTTGAGCGCTGCCTACTCATGGCGACCGACCCTGGCGATTTGGTGTTCGACCCCACCTGCGGCTCCGGCACCACCGCCTACGTCGCCGAACAATGGGGTCGCCGCTGGATCACCATCGACACTTCCCGCGTCGCACTGGCGCTCGCTCGCGCCCGCATCATGGGCGCGCGCTATCCGTACTACCTGCTCGCCGACAGTCCCGAAGGTCAGGTGAAGGAAGCGGAAGTCACGCGGACGGCGCCTTCCACCAAACCCACCCGCGGCAGCGTGCGGCAGGGCTTCGTCTACGAGCGCGTCCCTCACATCACGCTCAAGTCCATCGCCAACAACGCCGAGATCGACGTCGTCTGGGAGAAGTTTCAGCGGAAACTCGAACCGCTGCGCGAGCAGCTGAACGAGGCCGCCGGCAAGAACTGGCAGGAATGGGAAGTCCCTCGCGACGCTGATGGGAAGTGGCCCCAAGCCACGCGCAAGCTGCACGCCGACTGGTGGGTCGCGCGCATCGCCCGCCAGCGTGAGATCGACGCGTCCATCGCCGCCAAGGCCGAGTTCGAATTCCTTTACGACAAGCCCTACGACGACCGCCGCAAGGTCCGCGTCGCCGGACCGTTCACGGTGGAGAGCCTCTCCCCGCACCGCGTGCTCGGCGTGGACGAGAACGACGAACTGATCGATCCCGCGAAGCAGATCGCGGACCACGGCGCGGATTACGGCGGCCAACCGCGCGACTTCGCCGCCATCATGCTGGAGAACCTCAAGACCGCCGGTGTGCAGCAGGCGAACAAGGCCGACCGCATCGGCTTCACTTCGCTGGTACCCTGGCCCGGCGACCTGATCTGCGCGGAAGGCCGCTACAGCGAAAGCGGGGACGCGGCTGGCAAGGAGAAGCGCGCCGCCATCTTCATCGGCCCCGAGTTCGGCACCGTCGCCCGGCCCGATCTGGTCGAGGCCGCGAAGGAGGCCGGCGACGCCGGCTTCGACGTGCTGATCGCCTGCGCCTTCAACTACGACGCCCACGCCAGCGAGTTCGCCAAGCTCGGCCGCATCCCCGTGCTCAAGGCGCGCATGAACGCCGAGCTGCACATGGCCGAAGACCTGAAGAACACCGGCAAGGGCAACCTGTTCGTGATCTTCGGCGAACCCGACATCGAGATCCTCGGGTCGAGCGACGGTCGCGTGCAGGTGCAGGTGAAGGGCGTGGATGTCTTCGACCCCGCCACCGGCGAAGTGCGCAGCGACAGCATCGACGGCATTGCCTGCTGGTTCATCGACACCGACTACAACGAAGAGAGCTTCTTCGTCCGCCACGCCTACTTCCTCGGCGCGAACGATCCCTACAAGGCGCTGAAGACCACGCTGAAGGCCGAGATCGACGCGGAAGCGTGGGCCACGCTCAACAGCGACGTGTCACGGCCGTTCGAGAAGCCGAAGACCGGGCGGATTGCAGTGAAGGTGATCAATCACCTCGGGGACGAGGTGATGAAGGTGTTTCGTGTCCAGTAGGCTGCAGCCATGAACGAGCCCGCGGTGCCGACGAGGGGCACGGTGTAGCCCATCGAACGAACTGACATCTTCCTGAAAGTGGCCAGATGTCCGCTTTGCGGTCAACATGACCAGTAGATTGGGTCATTAGAAAGCGCCATGAATATCGACGCTGCCGAATTCAAGGCTAAGTGCCTCAAACTCGTTGACGATGTCGTCGCGACACGTCGACCGCTGCTGATTACCAAGCGCGGCAAGCCGGTCGCGCGCATCGTTCCCGTCGAGGATGAATCCGCGCCCCCAAGCCTGTTCGGCTACATGAAGGGCACTGGGGAAATTGTTGGCGACGTCATCGATGTGCCGCCCGAGCCGTGGTCGGCTGAAACCAGCGATGGGGACGGCCTGTATCTGCCGCGCGCGCCGTAAGACAGCGCACGCTGAGCGAGGCGGACTTACCGCTCCTGTTGGAAGTCGCGCGGCTCGTCGCGGAGGGGCGAACTTACTTGCAGTTTGATTGGTGGCGCAAGGAGATCGCGCCCGGCGCACGTGCTGCTCACAGGCGTCATCCAGGTTGGGCCGTCGCCCAGCGGAGCATCGACCTGCGGCCACTGCGTCAATCATGCAAGGATCACTCGCGGAGCGACTCCAGTCGCTCGACGTCCGCCAGATCCTGGGTGCGCCCGGTGGCTCGCTTGTTGGCGATCAGGTCTTCAAGGGAAATGACCGGTACTTCCATCCCTTGCAGACTGACGGTGTTCCTGCGCTCGTAGGCTTGCTGAAAATCGACGCCGCTGATGCGCGTGAGGATGTCGATGCGCCGCGGATGGTTGCCGATCTGGAACACGATTCCTTCAGCGGAGAAATCGGCCGCCGAGATTCCGGAGAGCGGCGCACCGAAACGGGCCAGCGCCCGCATGAGGTTGGACGCATTGTCGGGTGCTGCCCGCACGAAGATATCGATGTCCTTGGTCGCCCTGGGGTACCCGTATGCGGCAACCGCATATGCCCCGACCAGAAGGAACCTAACGTTCTCCTCTGACAAGCACTGCAACATCTCTTTGTAATCGTTGTTCAGCATCGCTTGGCCGGAAGAAAGCCCACGCGTCCCTGGTCAGCTCCCACACCTCCAGAATCCGTTGCTCTGGCGTGCCGGGCATGTAGCCGCTGTCGTCAGCCTCGGCCAGTGAACGGTGCACGACGACCTGTTTCCTGTCGACAGATTGCATGGGGCAATTGGGGCTGGCGGGGTTGTCGCAATTATACGGCAGATGCACCGGCGGCGACCGCCCGCAGATCGTCCACCAGCGTCTCCACGACTGCTTCCTCGGCAATCGCCAGGCCATGCGCGCGCATCGCCCTGCCGAGTTCCGGATCCCAGCTCGCGTCGACCGTGGCAGCATCCAGATCGTGACGCCGCGCGGCGGAGCAGCGACCGACGGCCAACAGGTAGTCCGCCGCACCGAAGCGCCACGGCGTCGCGTTCCAGCGTCGCATGACCAGGTTGCCGATACCGATCCCTGCCCAGTCGTAGTCGCCGTGGTAATGCAGACGCGCGCCGCCGGCGGCGAGCTGGTCGAGCAGGGTGCGCTGGGCGGCGGCGGGCATGCCGTCGGTGCAGACCAGCGGGGCGCAGGCGGCGCCGAGCCGGTCGGCGGCGATGGCCACGACGTTCGGATTCTCGCAGACGAAGATGCGGCAGCCGTCGACGCGCCAGGCGGGCGGGCTGCGCAGCAGTTGCCGCAGTGACAGCCAGGCGGGTTCGCCGGGCACGCAACCGCCCGTGATGCCTGCGACCCAAGGCAGGTTCAGGAACAGGACGGGACGCGCCAGCTCATTGACCAGCACGCCGGCACGCGCCCACACGTCGCGCACTCGCTCGTGGTCGTCGACCGTTGCGTGATCGACCTCGTGCAGCCGCCACACCGCCAGCACCAGCGTGGCCACCGGCCGTCCGGCATCCAGCGCATGCGCATCGCCCAGTGTCTCGGCCGCCAGTTGCGAGCGGGTCAGGCCAGCGGCTGGCAGCCGACGCAGCACGGCCGTCGCGTCGGCCAGCAGGTGCGCGGCGCGGTCAGGCTCGCGCCCCAGGCGCTTCAACAATGTCAGTGCGACGGGCGTGCGCAGCCAGGCCCGCAGGCGTGCGTCGCCGTCTGCGGTTGTGGCGAGGGTCGACCAGCGCGCCTGCAACGCCCGCCGCAGGTGGGTCCTCGCCACGATGGGACCTTCCAGCCGCTCCAGTGCGTCGCGCAGCGAAGCGGCGAGGCCGCTGGCGCGCAGCCGCGCGTCCAGGTCGGTGATGTCGAGAATCATCGAGCGTGCTGCGCGCGAAGGGCGGCCGGTGAGCTGGCACAGCGCGCTGTGCGCGGCCGGGTCGAGGCCGGCAAGACGCAGGCTGCCCGTGTGCGCGCCGGGGTCGATGCGCTCGAAATGCCGGCGCAGTCGTTGCCGCACGTCTGCCAGCGCAGGAGTGCCGAGCAGACGCTGCAGACGGGCGTCGGAGGTGTCCGTCATCGTCGCCTGCTCCGTCATGCCGCCGAGAAGCGCCGGTCTGGATCGTCCTCCAGCCGTCGGCCGCGGCCATCCCAGGTCCAGCGCGAGACGTATACCGCATCGACGCCTTCGCGCCGCTGCAACTGGCAGATCGCCACGCCCGGCAGCTCGGCGTAGCAAGCCCATTCGCGCTCGCTGGTGATGACGAAGTCCAGGTCGAACTCGCGGATCAATCCCATGCAGTGGGCGCGGGCGGCATCGTCGATGCCGGCGAAGGCCTCGTCCAGCAGCATCAGTCGTGGCGCGAGCCGGCTCGCGCCGTGGCCGTAGAAACTGGCGATAGCGGCGAACAGCGGCACGGTCAGGCCCAGCGCGCGCTCGCCGCTGGAGGCCGGCCCGGACAGTTTGCGCCACTGTCCGTCCTGCTGGCGCTGCACGGCGAAGCGGTGCCAGTAGCGATAGTCCAGTGCGCGGGCGAGCTGCTCGGTGAGGCTGCCGCCGGAGAGCTCGGCATCGGCGCGGGCGCGCTCCGCGGCAATTCGCTGCTGCAGCATGGTGCCGACGGCGCGACGGTCCTCGGCCGACCACAGATCGGCGCTGGTGTTGAGCAGGCGCTCGCGGGCCACCTCGAGGCCGGCCGGTGCGCCTTCCTCGGCCGACAGCGGCTCCCACCTCAGGCGATAGCGCATGCCCGTGCTGGTCGGCCGTTTACGCAGTTCGTCGTTGATCGCGCTGACGCGCTCGGCGGCGGCGCGCATCAGGCGCTGGATCTCGGCGGCGATCTCGGCCTGCAAGTGGTTCTCCAGCACCTCGCGCTCCCTGGCGGACAGCAGTTCGCTGCGCTGGGCGATGTCGTCGGCCAGCAACGAGGCCAGCGTGTCCGGGCGTTCTGTGCGGTTCTGGTACTGAATGCGGACGGTGAAGCCCCAGTCATTGGGTTCGGAGACGGCCTGGTGGCCGAGTGTGCCCAACGCGCGTTGCAATTCGATCAGGTCCTCGGAGACCTGCTTCGGCACGCGGTTCCAGGCCGCGTCATCGTCGGCGACATGGCGCAGATCCTGTTCGATGCGCCGGGCCAGATTCAGTGCCGGATCGATGCTCCAGGTCTCGGGCAATGCAAGGTCCGGCAGCGCGGAGGCCAGCAGACCGCTGGCGGCGAAGCGCTGCAGGTGCTCCGCGGCGTGCGTTCGTTCGTTGCTGCGTACGGCAAGGTCGCGCTCCTTCTGGGCGGCCTCGGTCTGCGCGATGGCGCGTGTTTCACCGGCTGCGCGGTGCTCGTCGTCGGCTTTCTGCAAAGCCTGTTCGATGCGCCCGTACGCTTCGCGCGCTTCTTGCAGTGCCTGCAGCAGTGCATCGACTTTCGCACCGACGGAGCGCTGCAACGTGGTGAAGCGCACCGTGGCCTGGTCGGCTTCTTCCCGGGCCTGGCGCAGCGTCGTGTCGGCCTGGTCTTGCAGTGCACGCGCCTCCTGCTCGCGCTGCTGCTGTTCCAGGTGGGCAGGCCAGTCGCGCTGCCAGACATGCGCTGCCTGCAGCAGGCGGCTCCGGATCCGGTCGAATTGCTCCAGCCCCTGCGCGACCGCCGGCAGGCCTTCGGCTTCCGCCGGCAGCCTGAGATCCGCCGCATCGCGCAGCAGTTGTTCCCGCGCGGCCTGCAGAATCTGTTCGGCTGCCAGGGTGCTAGCATCGGCCTGCTCCAGCCGCAGCCGGCCGCGGCCGACGTCCTGCCCGGCCGTGCCAGCCGCGGTGATGGCGGCGAGCAACGCGTGGTCGGAGGGTGCGCCGCGAAGTTCCTGGCCGGCCTGGCTGCGATCGGCGTCCAGCGTACGCAGTTGCTGGTCGAGCTCGGCGCTGGCGGCGTCCAGTGCGGCGATCAGTGCAGCGATCTCCTGCAGGCGACGATTGCGGGCACGTTCGCGCGCGGTGTGACCGATGTAGCGCGCCTCGGCTTTGCGCCATGCACCGGACAAGGCGCCGAGGCGGAAGCGGCCGTCGGGCGAGATCCAGCTCTCGACGTCAGGCCGGTCCTGCGTGCCCCAGGCCACGCTGGCCAGCAATGCGGTGAGCGTCGTGCCGGAAATGGCGGAATCGTCCGGCAGCGAGGGGACCAGCGCCTCGTTCAGGCTGGCGCCGGCCACCGCCGCACGCTGGGTCCAGTGCGCGTCGAGCAGCGGCTGACCGGCGTCGTCGGTCAAGACGCCGTCCGGCGACAGCCAGGCATCGAGCAGGCCGCTGGCTTCCAGTGCGGCCTCCAGTCCCGCGCGTTCATCCGCGGCCAGTCGTGGATGGAAATCGATCAGCCGCCACAGCGGTGCGCCGGGCCGCTGGGTGCGGATGCCGGCGGCGCGGGTCGGTGGCTCGGGTGGCGTGGCATCCTCGCCGGCGTTCAATCGTGCGCGTTCGTCTGCCAATGCGTCGCGCTGCTGGCGCTGTGCTGCGCGTCGCGCATCCAGTTCGGCCTGTCGTGCCGCGTACCGGGGCATGGCCGCCTGCCACGTGGCCGTCAGCGCCAGTCGGACGGGATTGTCGGCCTCCGGCCGCGCCGCCCATGTGACCAGCGCGAGCAACGGTTCGGTGGCATCGAACTGCAGCTGGACGAGGCTCGCGCCGTAGCGGGACCAGGATTCGACCAGTGCCTCGCCTTCACGCTCGGCCGCGAGGTCGGCCAGCCTGCGCTGCTCCAGCGCGGCGTCCAGCTCGGCCCGGGCCGTGCGCTGGTGCTGCTGGGTCAGCGTCCACGCCGACAGGTGCTTCCCGGTTTCAGCGTGGCGCTGCTGCAGATGCGCGACGTCCTGCCGCCGCTGCGACACCGTCGCCTGCAGTGCCTGCGCGCCACCTTGCAAGGCGGATGGGTCGTCGACCAGCGCCTCGGCGGCCAGCGCAAGCAACGGATTGCCGATCACCTGCGCGTCGATGCCGATCGGGACCGCTGACTGCAGCACTTCCGTGCGCGCCGCGTCCAGTGCGCCGCGCGCCTGGTGGGCCTGCTGGTCTCGTTGCCGGCCGCGTTCGGCTTCCCGGCCCAGTCGATCCTGCGCATCGGTGAGCTGTCGTGCCGCCCGCCCGGCCGCGTCGCTGCGCTGGCGCGCGTCGTTCGCGGCCTGTGCGAGCTGGTTGGCATCGCGGTTGGCCGGGTCGCTCTGCAAGGTGTCGACACGTTCGCGCGCCGCGAGCCAGGCACGCCGGGTGTTGTCGCGCGTTGCGCCGGCTGCAGTTTCCGCCGCCTGCGCCCGTTCGAATGCGGTCTGCGCCTGATTGCGCGCCGCGCTGGCATTGTCGAAGCCGGTCTGTGTCTGCCGCAGCGCCCGCGCCTGCCGCCGGGCCAGCATGCCGGCGTAGATGCGGTAGCGATGCTCGAACTGTGTCACGGCCTGCTGCAGCTGACGGGTGTCTTCGAGCTGGTTGCGGTCTTCCTCCAGCTGGTTGAGTGCCTCGGCCACGTCGCCCAGCAGTTCATGCGGCAGCGGCGGGAGCGATTCGCTCAGCGCGTGAGAAAGGCCAGCCTCGTCGGGCTTCTTCGACAGCTGCGGCTGGCGCAGTTGCACCAGCGTGTCCATCAACGCGTCGTAGCGGCGCTGGCCGAGCTGGAACAGGCGCTCGTCCACCGCGCGGCGGTAGGCCTGCCCGCTTTCGAACAGCTGGCCGCAGCCGACGATCGCCTCGCGCAGCCGTTCGCGGGTCAGTACCTGGCGCTGGGTCGTGGTCAACCACAGATCCCGACCCAGGCGCGGCCCGGGCGAGTCGCGCCCGCCCTCGAGCAGAAAGAACCAGCTGTCCACGTGCGCTCGGTCGGCAACTGCCGACAGACCCACGCCCAGGGTCAGGTAATGCGCACGGCCGCCGCCGTCGCGCCGACCGAACTCGACCCAGCTGTAGCCGATGCGGCGTGGATAGCTGCCCATCAGCAGGTTCCAGGCCATCTTCTTGCCGCTGTCGCCATCCGGCTCCACGCGCGCCGGGCGCAATTGCGCATCGAGCAGCAGTGGCAGGGTCAGCGACAGCACCTTGGACTTGCCGGTGCCGTTGTTGCCGCGCAGCAGCAGGTGGCCGTCGTGGAACCAGAACTCCTCGCTGTCATAGTGGAACAGCTCGATGAGTCCGATGCGCAGCGGCTGCCAGCGTTCGCGTCGTGGTTCGGGCAGCGGCGGGCGGGAATCGGCACCCGGGAGATCGCCGGTTGTCGGCGGGTCTGCCGTCATAGGAGTGTCGCCTGTAGTGGGGCGCTGACGTTGCGCACTTCGGCTTCGCCCAGCGAGAAGCGCGCGAGCGCCGGCAGTGGCCGCACGCCCCCGGACTCGCGCGCGACCAGACTCAGCCGCTGCAGGCGGTCCAGCACGATCTGTGTCAGTTCACGTTCCGCGCCGGGGGCGCGCGCCGATTTGCGCCAGTAGCGGCCATAGCGGTCGACGGCCTCGCGCAGGAACGCGGCGATCTGCTCTTCGGCGACGTGCAACGGTGCGCGGGCCTGGCGCAGGCGCTGCGCCAGATACTCTGCGACCAGCAGGGTGGCATGCGCATCGGTGCCTTCGGCCGGCATCGCCACGTCGGTGAGCTGGCCACTGGCGTCGGCCAGTGCCAGACCTTCGGCGCGCTGCTCGGCGATCAGTCCGGTGGCCTCGCACAGGCGGGCGGCCATCGTGCCGCGCTGGTTGATGAAATAGGCCTGCGCATGCGGCGCCAGGGTATCCGTGTAGAGCACCGGGTCGTCGAGCAGGCGCCGCGTCAGCTCGTGGCGCAACGCATCGCGCCGACCCTGTTCACTGTCCGCCGCGTGCGCGGTGACCAGCGCGTCCAGCCGTGCTGCGGTATCTTCCGGCGCTTCTTCCACCGGCCAGGTCGAAGGGCCACGCACGGTCGCCAGCAACCCGGCGAGCAGGCGGCGCTGCACGTCGTACAGTGCATCGGACTGCTGCCCGCCACTGTCGTGCACGAAGCTTTCCTCGTCGCCGGCCACGCGCTCGAGCACGCCCTGCTCCAGCAGCGTGCGGCACACGGCGACCAGTTCGCGTCGCTCGGATGCGCTGCGCAGCGTGAACGCATATCCCAGCGCGGCGAGCGCGGGATCGGCCGCCTCCTGCATGATCCTCTCGCCCAGCAGCTGCAAGGTGATCTGCGGGTCGGCTCTTTCCAGCACCGCACAGGCGAGGCACAGCAGCACATAGCGTCGCCGGTCGTAGTCCGGCAGGCCGCGGGTGGCATCGAGCAGGTTGCCCGGTCGCTTGAACAGGCGCGCGCCCTCGCGGTCGACGTGCAAGGGCCAGCCGGCTTCGCGCGCGAACCACTCACGCAGTCGCTCGGCCTGCCGACGCACGGCGGCAAACTCCGGGTGTTGCGGGGACATCAGCGGGCGCAGCAGCAAGGCTCGCAGCGCACGCCGGAATTCGTCGTGCTGCTGCAGGCGCTGCAACTCGCCGACAGGCCGCGCAGCCGGGACGGGCGAGCGCACGTTCACGGTCCGTCCTGCGTGGCGTGGATGGTCAGCACATGGTCGCGGCCCGAGAACGTGCCGGCCGGTGTGTGCAGTTGCGCGCGGCTGTCCCGCGCCAACGGCTCCAGGCGAATGCGCAGCAGGCCATCGCCTGTCTGGCGTTCGACCGTCTGGTCCGGACTCGGCTGTTCGGCCAGCGCTTCGCCCAGCAGGCCCAGGAACAGGGCGAACTCGTGCACGCCCAGCTCGCCCAGTTCGGAAAGCCGGACCGGCCGACTGCTGGCCAGGCGTCGGCGCGCAGCTTCGACCTGGGACGACTCTTCGGCCAGTTGCCGCGCCATCAGTTCGCGTTCGCGATTGCGTTCGCGCACACGTGGCAGCGGGCCGCGCGGCGCCGCCTCGCCATACTCGCGCAGGCGCGGGTTGATCGTCAGCGGTGGTGCATCCAGCCACGAAGTGCTGGCCGACACCTCCTCGTCCGTGTGGACATCGAGCGAGAAATGGCGCGCGGGATTCAGCGCGAAGGCGGCCCGCGCCAGGCGGTGGGCGTCGTCGTCGCTGCCACAGTCGGCGAACCATTGCGCCAGCACACGGAAATCCGCTGACCGATCACTGCGCCCGCTGCGACGCTCGTTGACCGCTGCGATCGCGCCCAGCAGCTGCGGGATCGCCGCGCGTGCCCGCGCGCGCAGCAGTTCGGCCTGTGGCGGCTGGCTGCCGTTCGCCAGAAACCAGCCGCGCAGTCCCTGCCATCGCTCGAGCCACGCATCCTGGCGCCTTTGTTCTTCTGCGGCGCGCTCTGCGGCGTCGCCAGGGGCGGCGTCGCGCGCTTCGCGCTCGGCGACCTGCCGCAACACGGTGTCTACGGTGGCGGACAACTCGTGCAGCTTGCGAGCAATGGCGTCGGAGCGGCGGATCAGGTCGCCCATGAACCGTTCCAGGTATTCGATCAGCCGGCGCTTGTAGGCCGCCACGGTGGTGGCATCGGCCTGCTGCAGTTCCAGGCTGCGGGCGACGCCCGCCATGAACGCCTGTGCATTGGCGGCGAGATCCTCGAACACGCGCACCAGGTCGCGCAGGATTTCGTGCGCCTTGGCCACGTCCACGGCATCCTCGCCGAGCAGCCGGCGCAGTGCCTGCAGACGGCTGTCGATGTCCTCCAGCGCCACGGTCTGCAGCTCGGCGCGGTGGCGCAGCGTCTGCTCGAACGCCGCGAGGCCGGTTTCCACCGCCTCACCACCGCGCGACAGCCGGTACAGGAAGCGCGCGCGGTAGTAATCGCTGAGCGTGGCGACGCGCGCCATGTCCGGCTGCGACTCCAGGTTGCCCCACGCCGCCAGCTGCGCCAGGGCCATGGCGACTTCTTCCTGTGCGGGCGGCGTGCCGTTCCAGGCCGCGTCGGCCAGTACCTCGTCGGGTCGCAGCTGCAGGCGGTACTGGCGCTTCGCGGCGGCGAATACGTCCATGATGGCGCGGTACAACGTCGTCTTGTCGGCGGTGACGTGGCGAAACAGATTGGCTGCGTTATCGATGTTCATACCAGCTGCCCCGCCCGCCGCCACGTCGAACCAGATGCCCATGCTCCACCAGCGCCCGGAAATGCTGCTTGAGCGTATTGCGGTTGCTGCCGGTGAGGCGGATCGCGTGGCCCATGGTGATGCGGCCGTGTTCGCGCGCGAACTCGAGGATCTGCAGCGACAGGCACGGCAACGTCGCGAGCACGAGCTTCTCGCGTTCGATCTTGCGTTCCAGTCGGCGCATCTGCTGGTCCAGCGCTCGCAGGAAGAACTCCAGCCACGGTTGCCAGTTCGGCGCATCGGTGCGGACAGTGCCCTGGGTCTGGCGCATCGCGAGGTAGCAGGCTTCCTTGCTCTGCTCGATGGCGCCTTCGAGCGAACTGTAAGGCACGTAGGCATAGCCGGCCTGCAACAACAGCAGCGTCGTAAGCACGCGGCTCAGTCGGCCGTTGCCGTTCTGGAAGGGACGGATTTCCAGGAAGACGACGATCCAGATGCCAATGAGCAGCAGCGGATGGACTCGGCCGGCGGCACGCTCTTCGTTGAACCAGCTCACCAGCTCCGTCATCAGGCGTGGCGTATTGAAAGGCGTAGCGGTCTCGAACACGACGCCCCGCGGCTGCCCGCTCTCGTCGAAGGCGGCTGCGCTGTTGCCCGCCGACTTGTAATTGCCTCGATGGCAGGCGTCCTTCTCGCTATGGATCAGCAGGTCACGATGCAGTTGTCTGATGCGGTTCTCGGTCAGCGGCATATCCGCCCACGACGAGAACACCAGCTCCATGACTTCGGCGTAGCCGGCCACCTCCCGCTCGTCGCCGGTCGACGAGCCAATGCTCTCGATGGTGGCGACCCGCCGCAGTGCCAACAACCGGTCGGGAGCGAGTGTGCCCGGTGCTCGCCAGGCGCCCTTGAATTCGTCGATGCCGGTGATCAGGCCCAGGATTTCCGGGGTGATCTGGAGCGAGTCGAGGCGAGGCATTTGCCCAATAGTACGCCCATTTACACCCAATAAATGAACTCGGGCATTGTGCCGCCCATTTACTCCCGTTCCTGGGCACCACGACAGGCAACCGCCTTTGGGCAATCGCCGCCGCAGTCGTTCCTGCACGACGTGGATGGAGCAGGCGTCTGGTTCCAGCAGCTGTTTCGTGGAGAGCAGGTATTCGTTGCCGATCCCTGCAGCTCAACTCTTCGAGCTCTGCGAAGTGTGGGCATGCCGGAGGGTCGGTGCTGGCAGAGCGTCCCACTGCACGGATTGCCTTATCATTCCCGACCCGGCACTGGATTGACGCCGGGTCAGAGAGGCGGCCATGCGACAGCTTTCCGGTGCGGATTCGATGTTCCTGCAGTTCGAACGCGGGAACAATTTCACGCACGTCGCCTCGCTGGCGATCTACGACCCGTCGACCGCCCCGGGTGGCGGGGTGCGGTTCAAGGACGTGTTGCGTCATTTTGCGACGCGGATCGCGCAGTTTCCGCAGTTCCGTCGCCGGCTGGTCTCGTTGCCGCTTGCGCTCGACCGCCCGTACTGGGTCGAGTCCGACAGCATCGACGTCGAATTCCACGTGCGTCACATTGCCGTGCCGCATCCGGGCGACTGGCGGCAGCTCTGTATCCAGGTGGCGCGCCTGCACTCGCGACCGCTCGACCGCAGCAAGCCGCTGTGGGAGGCCTACGTCATCGAAGGCCTGCACAACGTGCCTGGCGTGCCGCCCGGCAGCTTCGCCTTGTACACGAAGGTGCATCACTCGATCGTCGACGGCGAATCGAGCACCGAAATCATGCGGGCGCTGCATTCGCTGACGCCGGAATCGATCGATTTCGACGCCGAGGAACGCAGCGCGACCGGGATCTACCAGGCCGACCGGGAACCGACCCTGGTCGAGCTGTACTCGCGTGCCCTGGCGCACAACGTCCAGAAGCTGCCAGGCATCGCGCGCTTCTCGCTCGGCACCGCGCGCAAGGCCGCATCGCTCGGCGCCGAAGCGCTGACCAAGTTCAACAACCTGGGCCAGGGGGGGTTCATTGCCAACGTTCGTTCCCTGTTGACCGGCGACCTGCGCTTGCTGCTGCCGCGCATGCCGCCGCAGACGCGCTTCAGCGGCGACGTTTCAGCGCACCGGGTGTTCGAAGCCGTTTCACTGCCGCTCGCGGACTTCCGGGCAATCCGCCAGCAGGTGCCGAAGGCCACCATCAATGACCAGTTCCTGTGCGTCGTCGGTGGCGCACTGCACGCGTACCTGTCGGCGAAGAAGGAACTGCCCGATTCGACCATGGTAGCGATGGTGCCGATGACACTGCGCGGCCAGGAGAAAGGCGGCGACGTCGGCAACCAGGTCGGTTTCACGCTGATGCCGGTGCACTCCGAGATCGAGGATCCGCTCACACGACTGCGCACGATCTGTGATGCAGCGGCCAAGTCGAAGCGCGTGACGGACGCCATCGGCAAGGAACTCGCACGCGACCTGCTCGAGACGTTGCCGAGCATCGTGGCAGATCCGTTGTTGCGCAACGTGCAGACGCCGCGCATCGGTCTCATCGTCTCGAACGTGCGCGGCCCGGACGTCCCGCTGTACATGGCGGGGGCGCAGCTGGTGAACTACGTACCGATCAGCATTGCGCTCGATGGCATGGGGCTCAACGTCACCGCGTTCAGTTATGCCGGGAACATGTGGATCTGTGCAGTGTCGTGTCGCGAGATGTTGCCGGATCCGGCGTTCTTCGCCGACTGCCTGCATGCGGCGTTCGAGCAGATGAAGGCAGCGGCAGCGCGTGAAGCCGACTTCACCGTTGCCGGCATGGCAGCGCTCGTCCCGCCGCAGGGCGACAGGATCATCGAAGGCAAAGTGGCGCGCAAGCCAGCCCGCAAGAAGCCTCGCAGCCGCAAGGGCGCGGCGCCGGCCAACCCGGCCTGACCGCAATGCGCACGCGCGACCGGATGCCTGTCGAATTGCGGCGGGCACTCAGCGAGGTCTTCGGCGACCCGGTCGACGATGTCGTGCTGCGCGAGCATTCCTGGTTCGCGATGCTGCACCGGCACGCCTCGGCCACGACGCGCCACAACACGATCTACCTGCGGGGTTCGGTCGATGAATTCTTCGCCGATCCCGAACTGCTGCTGCACGAGTATTTCCACGTGCTGCGACAGTGGAATCGCGGGCGCATGAACGTGGTGGATTACCTGCTCGAGTGGTCTCGGCGCGGCTACTGGCAGAACCGTTACGAGCGGCAGGCGCGGCGTTTCGTGAAATTGCGGCTCGCCGCGTTGCGCGTGGCGATGGCGCGCCCGGCAGCGGCCAGCTGAAGGAGACGCCGATGACGCGCTGCGCCGGGCATTTCGACGTGATCGTGGTGGGTGGCGGCCATGCCGGCACCGAGGCCGCGCTCGCCTCGGCACGCCGCGGCGCACGCACGCTGCTCGTCACGCAGAGCATCGACGCCCTGGGGCAGATGAGCTGCAACCCGGCGATCGGCGGCATCGGCAAGGGGCACCTCGTCCGCGAGATCGACGCGCTGGGCGGCGCAATGGCACGCGCGATCGACCGTGCGGGCATCCAGTTCCGCACGCTCAATGCCAGCAAGGGCCCGGCCGTTCGTGCGACGCGAGCGCAGGCCGACCGCACTCTCTACAGGAAGGCGATCCGCACCTTCGTCGAGAACCAGCCGAGCCTGGCGCTGTTCCAGGCCGAGGTGGCCGACCTGCGGATCGAACACGGCAGGGTGGCCGGCATCGTCACCGCGGTGGGTCTCGAGTTCGCTGCTCGAGCGGTCGTCCTGACGGTAGGTACGTTCCTGGGCGGCAGGATCCATGTCGGCCTCGAACAGTCGCCTGGAGGCCGGGCGGGCGATCCGCCGTCGAACCGGCTCGCGGCGAAGCTGCGCGCACTGCCGCTGCGCGTCGGTCGCCTCAAGACCGGCACGCCACCGCGCATCGACGGCCGTTCGATCGACTACACCGGGCTGCTGGTGCAGGCTGGCGATGAACCCGTGCCCGTCTTTTCGTTCCTCGGTCGCCGCTGCGAACACCCGCGCCAGGTCTGTTGTCACATCACGGCCACGAACGAGCGTACGCACGAGCTGATCCGGTCAGGCACCGACCGTTCGCCGCTGTTCTCCGGCGTCATCGAAGGCGTCGGCCCGCGGTATTGCCCCTCGGTCGAGGACAAGGTCGTCCGCTTCGCCGACAAGCCGTCGCACCAGGTCTTCATTGAACCGGAAGGCCTCGACACGCACGAGATCTACCCGAACGGCATTTCGACCAGCCTGCCGTTCGACGTGCAGCAGGCCTTCGTCCGCAGCATCAAGGGATTCGAGCAAGCGCACATCACGCGGCCCGGCTATGCGATCGAATACGACTTCTTCGATCCGCGCGACCTGCACCCCACGCTCGAGACGAAGCACGTGCCGGGACTGTATTTCGCGGGCCAGATCAACGGCACCACGGGTTACGAAGAAGCCGCCGCGCAAGGCCTGCTCGCCGGCATCAACGCGAGCCTGCAGGTGCAGGAGCGCGAACCGTGGTTCCCGACGCGTGGCGATGCCTACATCGGCGTGATGGTCGACGACCTGATCACGCGCGGGGCACCCGAGCCGTACCGCATGTTCACGAGCCGCGCGGAATACCGCCTCACCTTGCGCGAGGACAACGCGGATCTGCGCCTGACGCCCACGGGTCGTGAACTCGGTCTCGTCGACGACGAGCGCTGGAGCTTCTTTGAGCGCAAGCGCGGCGCCGTGGCGGCCGAACTCGAGCGGCTGCGCGCGACCTGGGTCCGGCCGGGCACCGCCGCCGCCCTCCAGCTCGGACCGGTTCTGGGCGCACCGCTGTCGCGTGAGCAGCGCGCGTTCGAAATGCTGCGCCGGCCCGAAGTGCCGTACGCGACGCTCGATGCCGCGCTCGGCGGCGGCATCGACGACTGGCGCGATGACGGCAGACTCGCCGTGCAGGTGCCGCTGCAGGTCGACGTGCAGGCGAAGTACAGCGGCTACATCGACCGCCAGCATGACGAGATCGAGCGCCAGCGGCGCAGTGAAGGAACCCGGTTGCCGGAGTCGCTCGACTACGCGCAGGTGCGCGGCCTTTCGAACGAGGTGCGGCAGAAGCTTGCGCAGCAGCGGCCGACGACACTCGGCCAGGCGGCACGCATCCCGGGGCTCACGCCCGCGGCGATCTCGATCCTGCTCATCCACCTGAAGCGGCAGCACGAGGCGCCCGAATCCACGCGCGCTGGCGCCGCCGGGTAAGATCGGGCGCAGTTCCCGCGCCCGAGGTTCGCATCCCATGCCGCAGGCCGTTCTCCGATCGAGTTATCGAGCTGCGCCCGTGGCGAACGCATGGCTCATCGGTCTGTGCGCGGCGATGCTCGCGCTGGCGGGATGCGGCGGTGACAACCGCGGTGCGGACAAGGCGAGCGACGCGGCGAAGACGGGGAGCACGGTTCCGTCCGATTTCAATCCCACCATCCTGCGGCGGGGAAATGGCCCCGAGCCGGACACGCTCGATCCGCAACTCGCGCGGACCGACGGCGCGTTCAACATCCTGCGCGACGTGTTCGAGGGCCTGACCGCGATCGGTCCCGATGGCGCGCCCGTTCCGGCCGCGGCCGCAAACTGGACCGTGACCCCGGACGGCCTCGAATACCGCTTCACGCTGCGCGACGGATTGCGCTGGTCGAACGGCGACGTGCTCAGGGCCGCTGACTTTGTGGCCGGCATGCGCCGGCTCGTCGATCCGCGCACGGCCTCGCCCTACGCGCAATTCATCGATCCGGTGCTGAACGCCGGGGCCATCACGCGCGGTGAAAAGAAGCCCGAGGAACTCGGCGTCACCGCACCCGACGACCGCACCGTGCTGATCCGGCTCGCGACGCCCGCGCCGTACCTGCTGGGCCTGTTGTCGCAGCCGGGGACATTCCCCGTTCACGGCCCTTCGTTGGCTGCGCACGGAGCGGAGTACGCGCGACCCGGCAAGCTCGTGTCGAACGGCGCCTTCGTACTGGCGGACTGGGTCATTGGCTCGCACGTCGTCCTGCGCCGGAACCCCAGTTACTGGAACAACGTGGCGACGAAGCTCGAAGAAGTCCACTTCCTGCACAGCGCAGACGCGGGCACCGAACTGCGGCAGTACCGCGCGGGACAGCTCGACGTCACGTACGTCGTGCCCGCGCCGCAATTCCAGTGGATCAAGCAGAACCTGCCGGGCGAGCTGCACGTCGCGCCACAGCTCAGCGTTTACTACTACGGGTTCAACGTGACGCGGCCGCCGTTCAAGGACAACCCGAAGTTGCGCCGCGCCCTGTCGCTGGCGATCGACCGCGACAGGCTGACCACTGCGGTGACGGGCGTGGGCGAAGCGCCCGCCTACGGCTGGGTGCCGCGTGGGGTCTGGAACTACACGCCGCAGCAGTTCGACTACGCGGGCAAGCCTTACGCCGAACGGCTGGCGGAGGCACGCCGCCTGTATGCGCAAGCCGGGTACTCCGCCGCCAGGCCGCTGCAGGTCGAGCTGCGTTATAACTCGGGTGACCAGCACAACCGGTTGGCCGTCGCCGTGGCGGCCATGTGGAAGGAAGCGCTCGGCGTCGAAACGACACTCTACGCCGAGGAATTCCGCGCGTTGCTGCAGAGCATCCAGGCTCGCAAGGACACGCAGGTGTTCCGCTCCAGCTGGGTCGGCGATTTCAATGACGCCTACACGTTTGCCCAGCTGCTGCAGTCCAGTTTCGGCATCAACCTGAGCGGCTACTCGAACCCCCGGTACGACGCGTTGCTGGCCGACGCGGTCACGCAGGCCGACCCGGCGCGGCGCCGGGCGCTACTCGAAGAGGCCGAGCGGGTGATGCTGGCCGACCATCCAGTGCTGCCGCTGTACTTCTACGTCAACAAGCATCTCGTGAAGCCATGGGTGCGGGGCTGGACCGACAACGTGATGAACGTCGTCTACAGCAAGGACCTGCAGCTCCAGCCGCCGCCTCCCTGAGGATCGCGTCACAGATTGCTCATGCCGCACCCGTCCGGAGTTGAGTCCAGCACCTTCGGCTTGCGACGATCCCGGCACTGGAACAGTCGCTGCAGAACACCCATGACCTGGTTCGTCGTCTTCGCCCTGTCCGCGTTCGGTCTCTGGTCCTGGCGGCATTACGCGGTGCAGCAGCGCGACCTCGAAAGCGCCTCGTCGCCGCAGCGCAAGGGTGAGCGATTCATCGGCCAGGTCGTGACGGTGCCGAAGGGTATCGAGAACGGCCTGGGTCGCGTGCAGCTGGGTTCGCAGCAGTGGTCGCTGCGCGGGCCGGACGTGCCGGCCGGTGCCCAGGTTCGCATCACGGGTGTCGACGGCCGCGTGCTGATCGTCGACCGGATGCCGAGCCGCTGACACGCGTCCGCACAAAAGAAATATTAACAATCGTTCTGTATCTTGATGTTCAGTAAACCCTGTGCATCGAAATACTGAACAGTCAAGAACGTCATTCAGGGTCCCAGCAGCGCGAACTGCGCGCTGACGCTGGCCGTGAATTTCATCTCGGACGACTGGTAACTCTGTTCAGCCTCATCAGCCATAGGCGCTGCAGCGACTGACATCGCTTTCTGGGCGTACATGGGCACCGGCATCGTTCCCGTGGTGCTCAGGCTCTGCACGGCACCCAGCCGTGCGCCCGCGGCACGGGCCAGGGCATCAGCGTTCAGGCGGGCGTCGTCGACCGCTTGCGTCAGTGCCGCGCGCTCCAGTTGCTTGCGCCGCGACGAGTCGAGTCGCACCCCGCCGACCTGGTTTGCACCGGCGGAGACCGACTTCTCGAGCAACGTGCCGAGGCGGTCGAGGTCATGCAGTTCCACGTCGACTTGCCGGCTGACGACGTAGCCGAGCAGCACCTGCCTCGACTCCTTCTCGTCCCAGCGATAGTCGGGCTGTACCTGCAACCGCGTCGAGTCGACGAACTTCGGCTCGATCTTCAACTCGCGGGTCAGGGCCAGGAGCCGTTCGACCGTCGCGTTGACCTGCGTCCGGGCTTCCGCCAGCGCCGGTCTGCGCGCTTCCACCCCCAGCGTCACGTAGGCCATGTCGGGCTGCGCCTTCACCTCACCCGAGCCGGTCACGCTGACCGATCGCAGCGGGACGTCGGCTGCCGTCGCGACGCCTGCGGACGCCAGTATCGAAGCGACCACGAGAACAGCGAGCCACGGGGTCCGAACCAGCTGGGACATTGCGGGAATCCTTGCGGGGGGTCGAAAGGCGCAGTCTATGCCAGCGGCGACCGGGGACCGAGCTGGGCCGCCATTCGACTCGCCAGATCAATTTTATTAACATGCCCGACCCTTCAGCCGACCCTGGGGCCGCCCCCGCGCCGCCGCAGTCCGAACGATGATTCCGCAGGAGTGTTCCATGACCCCGAGACCGGCCTGGCTCGCACTGAGCCTGACCCTTGCGTTGCTCGCCCCGGGCTTCTCGCCGGCGGCTGACGCCATCCGCGGCGGCAAGCTGGCCTATACGTGCCACGGCTGCCACGGCATCCCGGCTTACAGGAACGCGTACCCAGTCTACAACGTACCGAAGCTGGGCGGCCAGCACGCCGCGTACATGGTTGCCGCACTCAAGGAGTACAAGTCCGGCGATCGCGCGCACCCGACGATGTACGCGCAAGCGACGACGCTCGCCGACGCGGACCTGGCCGACATCGCTGCGTACCTGTCGGGGACCGAGCTCAAGCCGACGGGTCGTGCGGTCGGCACGGCGCCGAAGGCCAGCCAGACCTGCGTCGCCTGCCATGGCAACGACGGCGTGGGCATCCTGCCGGAGTATCCGAACCTCGCCGGACAGCACGAGGACTACATCGTGAACTCGCTGCGCTCCTACAAGAGCGGCGTCCGCAAGAACGCAATCATGGCCGGCATGGCTGCCGTGCTGACGGAAAAGGACATCCAGGAACTGGCGATGTACTACTCGGCGCAGCGTCCCGGCCTGTGCGCTACGGACGAAATCCGTGCGGCGGGCAAGTGCGAAGGGCAGTGATTCCTGCCCCTCGTCCCATGACATGACCTCATGCGACGCAGGCCGTGTTGCCCAGCCGCTGGGTGATGGCCTCTTCCTGATCGATACGGAGTACGTGCGCCCCGGGCTCGCGGCCAGCCACCTGGTGGTGGACCAGGGACGTGCCGCTTTCATCGATACCGGGCCCGGCCCGGCGGCGCCCCGGTTGCTGGCGGCGCTCGACGAACTGGGCCTTGCGCGCGAGCAGGTCGACTACCTCTTCCTGACGCACGTCCATCTCGATCACGCGGGTGGCGCCGGACAGATGATGCAGGCGCTGCCCAATGCGAAGGCCGTGCTGCATCCGCGCGGCGCGCCGCACCTGGTCGATCCGTCGAAACTCATCGCCGGCACGATCGCCGTCTATGGGGACGCGGCGTACCACCAGCTGTACGGCGAGCTGCTGCCGATCCCGGCCGACCGCGTGCTGCTGATGGCGGACGGCATGCGACTGCAGCTTGGCGCACGCACGTTTGAATTCATCGATGCGCCGGGCCATGCCCGGCATCATCACTGCCCGATCGATCTCGACTTTCGCGACGTCTACGCCGGCGACAACTTCGGCATCAGCTACCGCGAGTTCGACACGGCCGCCGGCCCGTTCATGCTGCCGACGACGACACCGGTGCATTTCGAGCCCGACGTGCTCGCCCGGACGATTGACCGGTTGCTGTCGTATCGCCCGCGGCGGATCGTGCAGACACATTTCGGCCCGGTCACGGATCTCGAGCGCCTGGCGCGCGACCTGCACGCGGACCTGGATACGCTCGTGGTCATCGCCCGGCGACATGCGAGCGCGCCCGATCGCGCGCAGCGTATCCGGCAGGAAATGTTCGAGCACTTCAACGCCCGGCTCGACGCGCACGGCTATGCCGGCAGCCTGGCGCGGCGCCATGAATTCATCGACGAAGACGTGAACCTGAACACGCAGGGCCTCGAAGTGTGGCTCAGTCGGCAATAAGCCCCCATTGCCGGCGATAAACTGCCACACCGCAGAGTCTGGGCAAGCTGACCGATCACTGGCGCGGTTTCAATGACGTTTGACACGAAGACCTTTGCGGCATTTCGCATCCACCGGCAGGGCGGCCAGGTTTCCGCCCGGTTCGACGAAATCGGGCTGTCCGACCTGACGGCGGGCGACGTGGTCGTGCGCGTGACGTACTCGGACATCAACTACAAGGATGCCCTGGCTGCGACGGGTACCGCGCCGATCCTGCGCAAGTATCCGCTGGCGGGCGGCATCGACCTGGCGGGAGAAGTCGTCGACTCGTCCGATCCGCGCTTCACGCCGGGGCAGCGGGTGCTGGTCACGGGCTGCGGTCTCAGCGAAACGCAGGACGGGGGTTACGCGGAGTACGCCCGCGTGCAGGGAGACTGGACCATCCCCGTCCCGCCCGGCATGACGGACGCGGACGTGATGAAGCTCGGCACCGCGGGATTCACCGCGGCCCTCGCGATTCATCGCATGGAGCAGAACGGGCAGCAGCCGGAGCACGGCCCCGTCGTCGTCACGGGCGCAACCGGCGGCGTCGGCAGCCTCACCATCAACATGCTGGCGGGCCGTGGTTACGAAGTGGCCGCCGTGAGCGGCAAACCCGAGGCGGACGCGTACCTGCACGAGATCGGCGCTTCGCAGATCCTGCGACGACAGTCGCTCGACCTCGGCTCGAAACCGATGGAGGCCGCGCTGTGGGCCGGCGCCGTCGACAACGTCGGCGGCGAAGTGCTCACCTGGCTCACGCGCACCGTGGGTTATGGCGGCAACATCGCCAGCGTCGGACTGGCCGCCAGCCACGAACTGCGCACCACGGTGATGCCGTTCATCCTGCGCGGCGTGAGCCTGCTGGGAATCAATTCCGTGGCGACGCCACGCGAGCTGCGCCTCGCGGTCTGGCATCGCCTTGCCACCGACCTGCGGCCACGGTTGCTCGACCGGATCGCCGGCAAGACCGTGAGCTTTCGCGAGCTGCCCACGCAGTTCGACGACTACGTCAAGGGCCGGGTCACGGGTCGTAGGCTGGTGCGGATTGCCCGCTGATCACCATTCACATAATTGAATGCCTTGCAGATATTTGACATCCATCAGACCGCTCTCGAAGCTTCACCCCAGCGCAACCCCAGGCCATGCGGCCCTCCCGGCCACCGCACGCACGTGAAACCCATGATCGAAACCGCACACAAATCATCCACTGACGGCAAGCCGCTGCTGTCACCCGCAAGGCTCACGCACATCCAGCGCCTGGAAGCCGAAAGCATCCAGATCATGCGCGAGGTGGTCGCCGAGTGCGACAAGCCCGTCATGCTGTATTCGATCGGCAAGGACAGCGCTGCGATGCTGCACGTCGCGCTCAAGGCGTTCTATCCGGGCACGCTGCCGTTTCCGCTGCTGCACGTCGACACGCTGTGGAAATTCCAGGCGATGTACGAGCTGCGCGACCAGATCACGCAGAAGTACAACCTGCAGCTGATTGTCTACACGAACCCGGACGGCATCGCGCAGGGCATCAACCCGTTCACGCACGGCTCGGCCATCCACACCGACGTGATGAAGACGCAGGGGCTGAAGCAGGCGCTCGACCTGCATGGCTTCAACGCCGCGTTCGGCGGCGCGCGCCGCGACGAGGAAAAGAGCCGCGCCAAGGAGCGCGTGTTCTCGTTCCGCAGCGCGCAGCACCGCTGGGATCCGAAGAACCAGCGGCCGGAACTCTGGTCGCTCTACAACACGCGCATGCACAGGAACGAAAGCCTGCGCGTGTTCCCGATGTCGAACTGGACCGAGCTCGACATCTGGCAGTACATTTACCTGCACGACATCCCGATCGTGCCGCTGTACTACGCGGCCGTGCGGCCGGTGGTGGATCGCAACGGCACGCTGATCATGGTCGACGACGACCGCATGCCGCTGCACCCGGGCGAGAAGCCGATGCTGAAGAAGGTGCGCTTCCGCACGCTTGGCTGCTACCCGCTGACGGGTGCGATCGAGTCCGAGGCCGACACGCTCACCGCGATCATCCAGGAAATGCTGCTCACCACCACGTCGGAACGGCAGGGTCGCATGATCGACCACGACCAGTCGGCGTCGATGGAGAAGAAGAAGCAGGAGGGGTACTTCTAATGGCTCACGTCAGCGACCTGATCGCCAGCGACATCAACGCCTACCTGCACGCGCACGAGCACAAGAGCCTGCTGCGGTTCATCACCTGCGGCAGCGTCGACGACGGCAAGAGCACGCTGATCGGGCGCCTGCTCTACGACTCCAAGATGATCTTCGAGGACCAGCTCGCCGCGCTCGAAGCGGACTCGAAGAAAGTCGGAACTCAGGGCGGCGAACTCGACTTCGCCCTGCTGGTCGACGGGCTGGCGGCCGAGCGTGAGCAAGGCATCACCATCGACGTCGCCTACCGCTTCTTCTCGACCGACAAGCGCAAGTTCATCGTCGCCGACACGCCGGGGCACGAGCAGTACACGCGCAACATGGTCACCGGCGCCTCCAGCGCGGACCTGGCCGTGATCCTGATCGACGCGCGCAAGGGCGTGCTGACGCAGACCCGGCGGCACAGCTACCTGGTGTCGCTGATCGGCATCCGCAAGGTGGTGCTGGCGATCAACAAGATGGACCTGGTCGGTTACAGCGAGGTCACCTTCAACAAGATCGTCGAGGACTACACCACGTTCGCCCGGCAGATCGGCATCGAGGAGTTCGTCGCCATCCCGGTGTCGGGCCTGCGCGGCGACAACATCAAGGACCCGAGCGAGCACACCGACTGGTACCACGGTCCGACGCTGATGGGATATCTCGAGACCGTCGACATCGAGGACGTCGCCCAGCAGCGCCCGCTGCGCCTGCCGGTGCAGTGGGTCAACCGCCCGAACCTCGATTTCCGCGGCTTCGCCGGCACCATCGCCAGCGGTACGCTGCGGCAAGGCGACAAGGTGCGTGTGCTGCCCTCCGGTCGGGAGAGCGTCGTCACGCGGATCGTCACCATGGACGGCGACCTCGATCACGCGATCGCGGGACAGGCGATCACGCTGACACTGGCCGACGAGATCGACATCAGCCGCGGCGACGTCCTCGCCCGTCCGGAAAATCTGCCCGGCGTCGCCGACCAGTTCGAGGCGGTGGTGGTGTGGATGTCGGACGAGCCGATGCTGCCCGGCCGCCCCTACTGGCTGAAGATCGGCACCAAGCAGGTCTCGGCGACGATCACCGAGCCGAAGTACAAGGTGAACGTCAACACGCTCGAGCACCTGGCGGCGAAGAAGCTCGAGCTGAACGAAATCGGCGTCTGCAACGTGTCGCTCGACCAGTCGATCGCGTTCGACCCGTACCAGCAGTGCCGCGAGACCGGCTCGTTCATCCTGATCGACCGGCTCACCAATGCCACGGTCGGCGCGGGCATGATTCATTTCGCCCTGCGCCGTTCGCAGAACATCCACTGGCAGGCGCTCGACGTCAACAAGCAGTCACGCGCGGCGTTGAAGGGCCAGCAGCCTGCGGTGTTGTGGTTGACCGGCCTCTCGGGCGCGGGCAAGTCGACGATCGCCAACCTGGTCGAGAAGCGCCTGCTCGCCCTCGGCAAGCACACCTACCTGCTCGACGGCGACAACGTCCGCCATGGCCTGAACCGTGACCTGGGTTTCACGGATACCGACCGGGTCGAGAACATCCGGCGCGTAGCGGAAGTCAGCAAGCTGATGGCCGATGCGGGGCTGATCGTGATGGTGTCGTTCATCTCGCCGTTCCGGGCGGAGCGTCGCATGGCGCGGGCGCTGTTCCAGGCGGGCGAGTTCCACGAGGTTCACGTCGATACCCCGCTCAGCGTGGCGGAAGACCGCGACGTCAAGGGCCTGTACAAGAAGGCCCGTCGCGGCGAGCTCAAGAACTTCACGGGCATCGATTCGCCGTACGAAGCGCCCGAAAATCCCGAGATCTACATCGACACGACGAAAAACACGTCCGAGCAATCGGCCGAGGCGATCGTGGAATACCTGCAGGCAGCGGGGTTGCTCGGTCCGGCCCAGTAAGCGAAGCGGGTTGCTCCGGTGCGTTCCCGGCGCGTGGGAAGGCAGACACGCATTGACGTCACAAGCGGTGGCTCCGGGGTCTTTCCCCGAGCTTGGAAAGGCAGACACGCGCTCGGGGAAAGACCCCGGAGCCACCGCTTGCGAGACAGCGACTGCGCATTTTCCGGTCAGACGGAAAAGAGCGCACGGCGCGTGCAACGTCGCGTTCGCACCCCCACCCCCCTCCCGTCTGGGCGGGAGAGGTCTGCCGCAAGCCGGGTGAGGATCCATGCGTCCGACCCGGCATCTCCTGTCGCGATCGGTAAGGACGACACTCGATCGTTGTATGCGGCCGATCCGGACCCTTGCCCCGGGCGCGTGTCTGCCTTTCCAAGCTCGGGGCAAGGGTCCGGATCGGCAGACTGCAACCCGCACGTGTCTCCCTTCCGATGCTCGGGAAAGGTGACTGATCGACCGCTGCGGAGACTTCACTCGATCGAAAACGGCACGATGCGCCGTTCGTTGGTCCGCACGGTCAGTTTGCGGCCGAGCGGCGGGAATGCGCGCTGGTGGCAATCGGGTCGTTCGCAGATGCGGCAGCTGACGCCGACGGGCACGGCCGCACCATCGAGGCTGAGCCCTTCCGAGTAGACGACCTTGTCGGCATGGGCAACTTCACAGCCGAAGCCGATTGCGTACTGGCGGTTGGGGCGCAGGAAATTGCCCGAGCGCTTGACGATGCTGCGCCCCACGCACAGGTAGCGCACGCCGTCCGGCATCTCTGCGACCTGCACCAGGATGCGGCCTGGATGACCGAAGGCTTCGTGCACGTTCCACAGCGGGCACGCACCACCGAAGCGCGCGAACTGGAAGCGCGTCGAACTGTGGCGCTTGGTGATGTTGCCGGCCTGGTCGACGCGCACGAAATAAAATGGCACGCCGCGCGCACCGGGACGTTGCAGCGTGCTCAGGCGATGCGATACCTGCTCGAAGCTCGCGTTGTAGCGGTGCTGCAACTGCTCGATGTCGTGGCGCAGCTCCATGGCGGACGCCGCGAAGCGTCGATACGGCATGACGAGTGCGCCGGCCGCGTAGTTGAGCAGCCCGATGCGGGCAATGTCGCGCGCGGTCGCGGACTCGAGCCCGGCCGTCGCCAGCACATCATTGCAGAGGCCGGTAAGAAGCAGGTCCGCCAGCTGCGTCGCAAGCTGGAAGGCGCGCGTCGGCTCGGCCAGGTCGCGGTCGAGCGTCAGCACCTTCGTGGCGGGATCGTAATGGCGGATCAGTCCGGCATCCGTCAGGGCTCGCACGACGCGGATACCGAACCGCTCCGCCAGCGCACGCTCGAGCGTGGCCACCGCGTTGCCGTCGCCGTCGATGCCGATGTCCGCCGCGAGCGCCTCGGCGGCGACGTCCAGCTCGTCGACGTAGTTATCGCGGTAGTGGAAGAAGTCGCGCACCTCCTGGTACGGCACCCGCGAGTCGGGCGCGTCCTCGGTTCGCATCTTCACCGTTTCGTCGAAACGCAGGATCCGTTCGTCGAGCGCGCGGTAGGCCCGGTGCAGGGCGAGGTACTGGCGAGCCAGTGTCGGAGTCGTGGCGGCCGCCAGCTTGAGTTCGGACAGTGCCGGCGACGGCAGGCCGAGACCCAGGTCGGCGCTGGCCTCGCGCAGGTCGGCGATCAGCCGGGTTTCCTCGTCGCTGTCGAACTCACC
>Ga0073899_10000268_pt1 | contig 48416 bp, 32 predicted proteins | sample KloWWTmetaKNB5Ph_FD_88975 | JGI IMG/M metagenome (GOLD analysis project Ga0073899, IMG submission 88975) | Active sludge microbial communities from Klosterneuburg, Austria, studying microevolution and ecology of nitrifiers - Klosterneuburg... | ecosystem: Engineered > WWTP > Aerobic digester >... | reverse complement strand
GGGTGGCGATGCCAACGACACCGGCAGCGATACGCTCGACGGCGGCGAGGGCAACGACAGCCTGGCCGGCGGTGGCGGTACCGACACCCTGCTGGGTGGCGCGGGCACCGACACCCTTGACGGCGGTGCCGGCAACGACAGCGTGGACGGCGGCACCGGCGACGACTCAGTGTCTGGCGGCGAAGGCAATGACAGCGTCGACGGCGGCGAAGGCAACGACACGGCTACCGGCGGCGCCGGTGCGGACTCGCTGACCGGCGGCCTGGGCAATGACACGCTCGTCGGCGGTGACGCCAGCGACCTCTCGGCCGACACGCTCGACGGCGGCGCCGGTGAGGACAGTCTGAGCGGCGGCGCGGGCAACGACACCCTGGCTGGCGGCACGGGCCAGGACACCTTGGACGGCGGCGCAGGCAACGACAGCCTGGACGGTGGCGCGGGCAATGACACCGCGCTGGGCGGTGCGGGCAACGACACCCTGCTGGGCGGCGATGCCAATGACACCGGCGACGACAGCCTGGACGGCGGAGCGGGCACCGACTCGCTGGCGGGCGGCCTGGGCAACGACACGCTCATCGGCGGTGACGCCAGCGACGTCTCGGCCGACACGCTCGACGGCGGTGCGGGCACGGACTCGCTGGATGGCGGTGCCGGCAACGACACCCTGGCCGGCGGCAGCGACAACGACACCCTGCTGGGCGGCGCGGGCGTGGACACGCTCGACGGCGGCACCGGCAATGACAGCCTCGAGGGCGGCGCGGGCACCGACTCGCTGCTGGGCGGCGACGGCCAGGACACCCTGGTGGGCGGTGATGCCAGCGACGTGGCCGCCGACACGCTGGATGGTGGCGCCGGCAATGACAGCCTGGACGGCGGCGCCGGCAACGACAACCTGAGCGGTGGCGCCGACCACGACACCGTGCAGGGCGGCCTGGGCAATGACACCTTGCTGGGTGGCGAAGCCAACGACACCGGCGACGATAGCCTGGACGGCGGTGCGGGCCTGGACTCGCTCAGCGGCGGGCAGGGCAATGACACCCTGGTCGGTGGCGACGCCAGCGACGTCTCGGCCGACACCCTCGACGGCGGTAGCGGCAACGACTCGCTGGTCGGCGGCGCGGGCGCGGACAGCCTGCTGGGCGGCGCTGGCGATGACACGCTGGAGTACGACGGCAACGACACCGTGGTCGACGGCGGCAGCGGCGTGGACACGCTGCATGTCAGCGATGCCACGGTCGACCTCACGGCGGTGGCTGACACCAAGCTGCGCAATTTCGAGGTCATCGACCTGAGTGGCAACGGCGCCAACACGCTCAAGCTCAAGGTGGCCGACGTCGTGGCGCTGCTCGACGGCACCAATACCCACCTCATCGTCACCGGCGAGACCGGCGACGAACTCATCTTCCGCGACGCCTGGGCCACCAACGGCACGGTCACGGAAGGCGGCGTGACCTACCAGGTCTGGCAGAGCGGTGCCACCCAGGTCTGGGTCGCGCCGGACGTGCGCGCCTCCATCGTCATCGACGGCACGGCGGGCAATGACACCCTCACCAGCGCGGCGGGCGACGACAGCATCAGCGGCGCGGCCGGCAATGACAGCCTGAGCGGCCTGGCTGGCAACGACACGCTGGATGGCGGCCTGGGCAACGACACCCTGCTGGGCGGCGACGGCGACGACTCGCTGCCGGCCGGCGCGGGCAATGACAGCCTGGACGGCGGCACCGGCAACGACACCGTGCTCGGCGGCGATGGCGCGGACACGGCGTTGGGCGGCACGGGCGACGACTCGGTGGTCGGCGGCGACGGCAATGACGCCAGCGCCGACAGCGTCGACGGCGGTGCAGGCAACGATACCGTGGACGGCGGCGCGGGCAACGACACCGTGCTCGGCGGTGCCGATGACGACACCCTGCTGGGCGGCGCGGGCAATGACAGCCTGGACGGCGGCACCGGCAATGACAGCCAGGACGGCGGTGCGGGCAACGACACCCTCGTCTACGACGCGGCCGACAGCCTCATCGGCGGCGGTGCCGGCACTGACACCCTGCAGGTGCGCGTGGCCACGCTGGACCTGACCAGCGCCACCAGCCCGCAACTCAGCGACCTCGAAATCCTCGACCTGACCGGCAACGGCAGCAACGCGCTCACGCTGGACGTGACCAGCGTGCAGAACATCTCGAGCAGCACCGACACCCTGTACGTCCTGGGCGAGGCAGCCGACACCGTCACCCTGGTGGGCGCCTGGGCGCGCACCACCGACGTCTATGAGGCGCCGAACACCTACCAGGTGTTCACGATGAACAGCGGCGGTGCGACCATCACGGTCAAGCTGCAGAACACGCTCAACATCCAGCTGCGCGTGGTGGGCACCAGCACCGACGACCTGCTCAACGGCACGAGCCAGGGCGACCTGGTCGAGGCCTATGCCGGCAATGACACCGTCAACGGCGCTGACGGCAACGACATCCTGCGCGGCGGAGCCGGCAACGACACGCTCGACGGTGGCAACCAGCTCGACACGGCCGACTACAGCCAGGACGGCGCAGCGGTCACGGTCGACCTGCTGGCTGGCACGGCCACTGACGGCAGCGGCGGCAGCGACACGCTCACCAGCCTCGAGAACGTCACCGGCAGCGGCTACGACGACCAGCTCACCGGCGACGCCAACTTCAACCAGCTCGACGGCGGTGCCGGCAACGACACGCTGGACGGCGGCGAGGGCTTTGACACCCTGCTGGGCGGGGCCGGCGAGGACTCGCTGACCGGCGGCATCGGCAACGACACCCTGGCGGGCGGTGCCGGCAACGACACGCTGGCCGGCGGCACAGGCAACGACACGGCGGACTACAGCGCCGAGACGGGCGCCGTCAGCGTCGACCTGGCCAGCGGCACGGCCACCGATGGCAGCGGGGGCGCAGACACGCTCAGCGGCATCGAGACCGTCAAGGGCGGCGCCGGCAGCGACACGCTGGCTGGCGACGCCGGTGCCAACCGGCTCGAAGGCAATGGCGGCGCCGACACCCTGGTGGGCGGCGCGGGCAACGACACGCTGGATGGCGGCAGCGGCAACGACACGGCCGACTACAGCGGCAACGGCGCCGCTCAGGCAGTCACGGTCAACCTGACCACCGGCACGGCCAGCGACGGCCAGGGCGGCAGCGACACCCTGTCCAACCTGGAAACGGTGCTCGGCGGTGCGGGCAATGACAGCGTCACCGGCAGCGCCGGCGCCGACTGGCTGGCCGGCAATGCCGGCGCCGACAGCCTCAACGGCGCAGCGGGCAACGACACCCTGCAAGGCGGTAGCGGCAACGACACGCTGCGCGGCGGCGCGGGCAACGACGTGCTGGCCGGCGGCGACGGCATCGACCTGGCCGACTTCTCCGACCTCGCCAGCGCGATGGCCATCAGCCTGGTGGCCAACACCATGACGGTCGGCGCGACGCTCAACGACACGCTCAGCGACATCGAGAACGTTCGCGGCGGCACCGGCGCCGACACCATCACCGGCAGCAGCGCCGACAACGAGCTCTGGGGCGGCACAGGTGCCGACTCCCTGCTGGGCGGCGACGGCAACGACAGCCTGCGCGGCGGCGCCGGCAACGACACCCTGGCGGGTGGCGCGGGCGTCGACACGCTGCTGTTCGACGACATCACCGGCCCGGTGGTGGTCAACCTCGGCGCCAGCGCGATCACGGTCAGCGGCACCAGTGTCGCGGCGGGCACGACGCGCGGCTTCGGCAGCTCGGATGCGGGCACCGACACCGTCAGCGAGTTCGAGAACGTCATCGCCTCGGGTGGCGCCGACACCATCATCGGCAGCGCAGGCGACAACGTCATCGACGGCGCCAACGGCGCGGACAGCATCAGTGCCGGAGACGGCAACGACCAGGTCTACTTCGACGAGACCGACGCTGCCGCCGACGGCGGCGCCGGCAACGACACCCTGGTGGTGGGCGCAGCGGTCAGCACGCTGGACCTGACGCTCACCCGCGACGAGGTTTACACCAACTTCGAGGTGCTCGACGTCAGCGCGAGCGGCTCGCAGTTGGTCAAGCTGTCGGATGCCGACGTGCGCGCCCTCACCGGCGGCGGCGTCAGCGGCACCCTGATCATCAAGGGCGGCAGCGACGACCTGGTGCGCCTGGTCGGCGCCAACTGGCCCAACACGCCCACCAGCACCGAGGTGATCGACGGTGTCACCTTCGACGTCTACGACTACGCGGTGGCGGGCGGTACCACCACGGTCAAGATCCAGCAGGGCATCTCGACGGGCTATCTGTACCGCTCCGGCGAGGACGGTGAGCTCAGCACCGGCAGCGCCGGCGGCGACCAGTACGAGGGTAACGGTGGCAACGACACCCTGCAGGCCGGCGCGGGCGACGACAACGCCGACGGCGGCACCGGCAACGACAGCCTGGCCGGCGAGGCGGGCAATGACACCCTCATCGGCGGTGCCGGCAACGACACGCTGGACGGCGGCGACGGCGCCGACAGCCTGGACGGCGGCAGCGGCGACGACAGCCTGAGCGGCGGTGCCGGCAACGACACCGTCATCGCGGGCACGGGTGCCGACAGCATCAGCGCCGGCGACGGCGACGACTCGGTGACCGGCGGCGACGGCAACGACAGCATCAGCACCGCGCAAGGGGCCGACACCGTCGACGCCGGCGCGGGCGAGGACAGCGTCGACGCCGGCAGCGGCAACGACAGCGTGGCCGGCGGCATCGGCAACGACACCCTCGTGGGCGGCGCCGGCAACGACACGCTCGACGGCGGCAGCGGCGTGGACCTGCTGGACTACAGCGCCGACACCAGCGACCTGATGGTCAACCTGGTGAACGGCACGGCCGGCTCGACCGACAGCGGCAGCGACGCGATCAGCAACTTCGAGGACGTCACCGCCGGCAGCGGCGATGACGCCATCACCGGCTCGGACGCGGCCAACCGCCTTGTCGGCGGCGCGGGCAACGACACCGTGATCGCCGGCGCGGGGGACGACTGGCTGCTGTTCGACGCGGCCGACGCGTCGATGGACGGCGGCGCGGGCGCCGACGTGCTGGCCATCCAGACCACCGACATCGTGGACTTCACCGCGATGGATGACGGGCGCACCACCGGCATCGAGAGCCTGGACCTGACCGGCCACGGCGTGCAGGACGTCAAGCTCGGCCTGGGCGACGTGATGGCGCTGTCGGACACCAGCGACGTGCTGAAGGTCCACGGCGATGCGGGCGACCACCTGACCCTGGTGGGCAACTGGGTCAACGCCGGCACCCAGCCGGTGAGCTACGAAGGTGGCGCGACCCAGCAGTACGTCAAGCTCACGCTGGCCGACCCGGCCACCGGCAACACCATCACGGTGCTGGCCGACCCGGCGGTGTCGGTGCACATCCTCATCGGCGGCAGCACCAGCGCCGACACCCTGACCGGCAGCGGCGGCAACGACACGCTGCAAGGCGGCGACGGCAACGACAGCCTCAGCGGCGGCAGCGGCAATGACACGGTCGAAGGGCAGGGCGGTGACGACATCATCACCTTCGACGCCACCGACGCCGTGATCGACGGCGGCGCGGGCAACGACACGCTCAAGGTCGCCGACAGCGGCAGCGGCGTGTCGCTGGACCTGACCACCACCGGCCAGACCATCACCGGTATCGAGACCATCGACCTGACGGGCAAGACCACCGCACCGGTGGGCAACAACACCCTGATCGTCGACGCGGCGACGCTGCGCAACCTGTCGACCGAGACCAACATCCTGACCGTGGCCGGCGACGCCGGTGACACCGTCTACCTGGTGGGCAGCTGGGCCGGCCCGACCACTGTGGGCGGCTACAAGGAATACACCGCCACCGACAGCGGCAGCGGCGAGACGGTCACCATCCGCATCCCGACGGCGCTGACCGTGGGCAGCGTGATCACCGGCACCGAGCCCGGCGCCGACACCCTCACCGGCAACGCCACCGCCGACGTGGTGCGCGGCCTGGGCGGCGACGACAGCCTGGACGGCGGCGCCGGCAACGACTTCCTGCGTGGCGGCGACGGCAGCGACACCCTGGTGTTCGATGCCAATGACGTCGTCATCGACGGCGGCGACGGCACCGACACGCTGGCCCTGACCGGCACCAGCCTGAACCTGAGCACGCTTGACGATGCCGTCATCAGCGGCATCGAGGTGATCGACCTCAAGCAGGGCGCGCCCGCGGCGACGCTGACGCTCAACCAGACCGACGTCGTGGCCCTGAACGCCGCGGCCAGCGTCCAGATCGAGGGCGATGCCAGCGACAGCGTGGCCCTGCTGGGCAACTGGGTGCAGGGCGCCACGGCGGGCGGCTACACCAGCTACACCCTGGGCGGCAGCACCGTGGTGGTGGACGCCGACATCGTCGTCGGCATCACCTACAGCGGCACCAGCGTGCGCGACGAGATGACGGCGGGCGCAGGCGCCCAGTTGCTCGACGCGCTGGGCGGCAGCGACATCCTCGACGGTGGCGCGGGCGCCGACAGCCTGCGCGCCGGCACCGGCGACGACACCCTGGTCTATGACGCCGACGACATCGAGGTCGGTGGCGGCACCGGCACCGACGTCCTCAAGCTCAACGGCGCCGGCCAGACGCTGGACCTGACCCAGATCGCCAACGGCGTGATCACCGGCATCGAGAAGATCGACATCACCGGCAGCGGCGACAACGTCACCGTTCTCAACGCCGACGACGTGCAGGCCCTGTCCAGCGAAACCGACACCCTCATCGTCACCGGCGACACCGGCGACTCGGTGCGCCTGTCGGGCAGCGGCTGGGAGTCGCGCGGCTCCCAACTGCTCAACGGCATCACCTACAACAAGTTCGTCGGCACGGCCAGCGACGGCACCCTGGTCACGCTGCTGGCCGGCCTGAAGATCGTCAAGGGTGACGAAATCCTGGGCACCATCGGCAACGACTCGCTGATCGGCTCGGCCGGCGGCGACAAGATCGAGGGCCTGGCTGGCAACGACACCATCAATGGCGCCGCTGGCGCCGACATCGTGACCGCGGGCGACGGCGACGACCAGATCACCTACGGCAGCACCGACATCAGCATCGATGGCGGCAGCGGCAACGACACCCTGGTGGTCGCGGCCGACGGCCAGATCATCGACCTGCAGGAAAGTGGCCGGCCGACCAGCGGCGCGCTGCGTCCGACGCTGACCGGGCTGGAAACGGTGGACCTGAATGCCACCGGCTCCAACCTCCTCATCCTCGACGAGGCCACGCTGCGCACGCTGGCCGGCGCCAGCGCCGACACCACGCTCACCGTGGGCGGCGACGCCAACGACATCGTCTTCGTCGACGGCACGCTGAGCTCCACGCTGACCCTCACCGGCGGCGTGCTCCTCAAGAGCGTGACGGCCGGCACCGCGGGTGACGACACGATCACCGGTACGGCCGACCAGGACGTCATCAAGTCCGGCGCCGGCGCCGACAGCATCGACGCGGGCGCGGGCGCCGACATCGTCTACGCCGGCTCGGGTGACGACACGATCGTGCACGACGCGGCCGATCTGCGCGTCTTCGGCGGCACCGGTAGCGACACCCTGGTGGTGACGACGCTGGACGCCGACGGCGGCAGCACCACCACCGCCGCGGGCACCAACACCGCCACCGGCGACGTGGACTTCACCACCAGCGCGGGCACGGTCTACACCGGCATCGACGTCATCAACCTGCGCGGCAACGGCAACCAGACCATCGCGCTGGACGAGCCCTCGGTGCTGGCCATGTCCGACACCGGTCGCGTCACTGTCAAGGGTGACCTCGGCGACGTGGTCAAGCTCTACGGCGGCTGGACGGCCGCGGGCATCGAGTCCGACGCCGACGGCAAGATCTACAACATCCTGCAGCGCGGCGACGCACGCGTGAGCGTGCAGGACACGGTGACGCTGCAGATCACCAACGAGCTGGGGGCCCAGGTCAAGATCGGCACCGCCGGCAACGACGACACCAATGTGCCGACCAACGGCGGCGCCATCACCAGCGACGGCGACGACATCCTGCGCATCTACTCCACCGCCTTCACCGGTGTGGACGGCGGGCGTGGCTATGACAAGGCCTACTTCGAGCTGCAGGCGGGCTCGACCAACAACATCCAGCGCATCAACACGCTGCTGCTGTCGTCGACCGCGCTGACCAACATCGAGGAAATCGACCTCACCCGGGACCACGCCGGCCTGACGAGCTCGGTGGACACGCCGCTAAACTACGCGCCCAACAAGCTGATCATCACGCCGGACATCCTGCTGCAGATGACCGACAGCGACGGTGTGCTGGTCGTGCGTGGCGACACCACCCGCTCGGGCTGGTGGGATCCGCTGCTGAACACCAACCCGACCGAGCTGGTCAACGGCGTGTCGCAGTTCATCACCAGGGACTCCATCGACCTGCTGGGCGATTGGGGCGACCTGGCCAGCAACGTCAGCACGGTGGTCTACAACGGCGTGACCTACACGCAGATCGAGGCCCCCAACGGCGCCAAGCTGCTGTACACGCCGGGCATGACGGTGGCGCCGATCAACCCGACGCCGCAGCTGTCGGCCTTCTCGGTGGCCTACGACGACGGGGCCTACCTGGTGGGGTCCGGCATCGATCAGTACGCCGGCTGGCGTGTGGGCAATGCGGGCGACGTCAACAAGGACGGCATCGACGACCTCATCGTCAACGCCTCGGGCAAGGCCTATGTGGTCTTCGGCACCGAGTCGATGGCCGGCCAGTTCGACCTGGCCAACCTGGGCAGCCGTGGCTTCACCGTCAACGGCGTGCACTCGGCCAACATCACCACCACCGACGGCAACTACTACAACCGCTTTGCCTACGGCGGCGGCATGACCGGCATCGGTGACGTCAACGGTGACGGCATCAGCGACCTGCTGGCGATGGTGGACAACGGCACGGCCCGGGTGGTCTATGGCCGCACCGACTGGAGCAATGTCGACGTGGCCAGCTTCACCTCGGGCTCCGCCAACGGCTACACCATCAACACGTTGGGCCTGAACGGTGGCGGCAACGACGCCACCAGCTTGATGACCACCGGCGTGGGCGATGTCAATGGCGACGGCTATGCCGATTTCGCCATTGCCAGCGGCTGGTCCGGCACCTATGGCAGGACCTACGTGATGTTCGGCGGCGCCTATGCGGGTGACGTCAACGCCAGCACCATGGCCACCAGCCGCGGCTTCTGGATCAGCGGCGACGACGCCAACCGCACCCGCATCGGCAACGACGTGAGCGGCGTGGGCGACGTCAACGGCGACGGCTTCGACGACATCCTGGTGGGTGGCCCGGGCTTTGGCGACGTTGGCACCAACGGTCAGCCCGACTACAGCGGCAACGGCTACCTCATCTTCGGCAAGGCCGGGGGCTGGGGCAACACGGTGGCGGTTCAGCGCGATGCCACGGCGCCGGTGATCACGGCGGTCTCCCCGACCGACAACGCCACCGGCCAGAGCACGCTCACGAGCTTGACCGCCACGTTCAACGAATCCCTGGTGGCGGGCACTGGGTTGGTGAGCGTCTACAACAGCACGACCGGTGCGCTGGTCGAGTCGTTCAACATGACGACCGGCGTGGGCTCGCTGGGCGGCAAGATCCTGCTGTCGGGCACGACCACCACCACCCGACTGGTGATCAACCCGTACAGCGCGCTGACGGCCAGCACCAACTACTACGTCACTGTCGACGCGGGCGCTGTCAAGGACCTGGCCGGCAACGCCTTTGCCGGCATCAGCGACAGCACGAGCTGGAACTTCACGACCGGTACCGCCACCGCCGACGTGACGGCGCCGACGCTGCAAAGCACCTTCTACCTGAACACCTCGCACTATTACAACAACACGACGGTCAACACGTCGATGCTGCTGTCACAGGCCTACGCCGACGGTGCGACCAACGTGATCAACGCGTCGCAGTACGTGGGTACCAACGGCTGGACCTCGGCCCAGTACATGGACCAGTACCAGTTCGAGTTGCGCTTCAGCGAGAACGTCAAGCCCTACGGCACGATCACCCTCAAGCAGGGGTCGGCGGTGATCGAAACCTTCAACCTCGCCACCGGCGTGGGCAGCAAGGGGGGCACCGTCACCTTCGCCGGCAGCCCGGCGGGGGCGGACACCACGGCGGCCAAGATCAACCTCGGCTACTCGTTGCAGTCCGGTACGGCGTACTCGTTCGAGCTCGGTGGCATTCAGGATTCCGCGGGCAATGGCTTGACCGGGACCAGCTCGCTGAGCTTTACCACGGCGGCGGACACGCGCAACCCGCTGCTCATCTCGACCAACTACTACAACAGCGCCACGCGTGGGACGCCGTATCCCGGACAGACCGGTGTATCGGTGCAGGACGACATCGTGCTCACCGCGACCGAGACGCTCAAGTTCGGCGCCAGCGGCACCATCGAGATCCGCAACGGCACCAACGCCACCACCTATGCCGGGGCGGCGCTGGAGACCTTCAACGTCGCCAACGCGGTGTCGACCAATGGCGTGCTGACCATCACCGGCAGCAACGGCTGGACGCTCACCCTGGACAACAAGACGCTGACCATCAACCCGGCCGGCAACCTGGCGTACAACACCAACCACGCGCTGTACGTCTCTGGCGCGGGCGTGCTGACCGATCTGGCTGGCAATGACGCCTGGATCGGCAACTACGCCTACAACACCAGCAATATCAGCGGCAGCCGCCCCGATGCCTACAACGAGGCCTACTTCACCACGGCCAACGGACTGGTGACCGCGGCGGGCGGCAACAGCGTCGATCACTCGCTCAAGGTGGGGCTGGCCGAGAACATCGCGATCAGCTTCGGCGAGAACGTCCAACTGGCCAGCGGCGTCAGCGCGGGCAGCAAGTACGTCAAGCTCTACGACAGCGCGGGCACGCTGATCGAGAGCTTTGACTTCGCCACCGGCGTGGGCAGCAAGGGCGGCAGCCTGGTGTTCAGCGGCAAGAACGTCGTGCTCAATCCGCATGGCGATCTGGTCCTGGCCAGCGGCTACTACCTCACCGTGGACGGCGCCACCATTGCCTCCAGTGCCAACCCGGCTACCACCTACGCCGGCGCCAGCAACAGCACGACGCTGTACTTCAGCACCGAAGCGGGCGTGCAGATCGACCCGGGTCAGTCCACCACCCAGCTGTGGGCGGGCCAGCAGGTCGAGGCGGTGGGCGACTTCGACGGCGACGGCACGACCGACTTCGTCATCGGCAGCTACCAGCAGGTGGCCGACAGCGCCGTCTCGGGCGGCCAGGCCTATGGCAAGTTCTATGTGGTGTTCGGCAAGGCCGGCACCTGGAGCCAGACCACCACGATCGACCAGCTCAAGGCGCAGGGCCGGGTGGTCGAGCTCTACGGCACCTCGGCCAACTGGATCACCCGCGTGGTCGAGTTCGGCGACGTCAACCATGACGGCTTTGACGACCTGCTGCTGACCGCAGGCGGCCGCGGTCCGCAGCAATGGTTCAACGACGCCAGCGACGACGGCGACACCGATGCCGGTGCGGCCTTCATCGTCTTCGGGCAGGAGCGGTCCTACTGGTCCAGCAAGGTCAGCGTCACCAACCTGGGCGACCAGGGCCTGGAGATCACCGGCGGGCTGCCCGAGGAGGCCTTCGGCTTCTCGTCGGCCACTGGCGACTTCAACAACGACGGCACCATCGACATGGTGCTGGGCATGCCCAACAACCACCGCGACGGCTATGCCTCGGGCGAGGCCTTCGTGCTCAACGGCGGCGACTACACCGACTCGCTGATGCAGGTGGGCACCAGCGCAGCCGACGTGGTGGTGGGCGACTACAACGCCAACCGTCTGGCCGGCCTGCAAGGCAACGACTCGATCTATGGCATGGGCGGCGCGGACATCCTGCGCGGCGGCGCCGGCGACGACGTGCTGTCGGTGTCGGACCTGAACTTCATCCTGGTCGACGGCGGCACCGGCAGCGACACGCTGCAGTTCAAGGGCCACAACATCAACCTGGACATGACGGGCTACGCCGGCGCCAGCCTGCGCAGCTTCGAGAAGATCGACATCACCGGGGACGGTGCCAACAGCCTGGTGTTCAACTACCGCGAGGCCATCTACCTGGTCGAGCGGCAGCTGTCGCAGGCCTATGGCCAGTACTACCAGATCACGGTCGACGGCAATGCCGACGACAAGCTGACGCTGGAAGGCCCGTGGGCGTCGGTGGTCAGCGACGCGACCTACACGACGTACGCGCTTGACGGCATCTACGTCAAGGTTGACACCGACATCCAGACCACCGTGTCGGGCTGGACGATTCCCTATCTGGGCGCAACCGTCGACCTGATGGGCACGAACTTCCCGGCCACGCTGCGCAAGGACACGATCAGCGGCTTCAGCGGAGTCGACCCGACCTGGGGCTCGTACATCGTCAACCTCGGTGACGTGAACCAGGATGGCTACGCCGACTTCGGTCTGCGCAACCAGGATGCGACCTACTCGACGCTGCCGTACTTCACGCGGGGCACCAGCGGCTACTGGAACCCGTATCCGACGATGAACTACAACTGGTACGAGAACCAGTCGTCCGTGGGCATGTACCAGGGCAATGTCACCGTGCTGTACGGCAAGGCGGGTGGCCTGGGCGCGGTCGACGTCACGAACCTCGGGAGCGGCGGCAGTGCCAAGGGCATCGTCCTGAACGGCTCGGCCAGCCTCAATGAACAGTTCGGCTACGGCTTCACCGGTCTGGGTGACATCAACGGCGACGGCAAGGTCGACATGCTGGTCACGGCGCCGACCTCCAGCAAGACCTTCACTTTCGATGAGGGCGGTGAGGTGGCCGGCTCGGTGACAACGGGCACTGGCGGAGACTGGAGTTCGGACGGCTGGAGCATGTCCAACGAGGGCCGGCAGTACATCTTCCTTGGTGGCAACTCGAGCCTGGTCGGTCGCAGTGGCGGCAACGTCACCACCACGACGCTGACCGACAACTTCACCGCCGACGGCACCAGCAACGGCATGCCGTCCACCTACCGCACCGCTGGAGACCCGGCCACCGACCTGCCTGACCGCGGCACGGCCAGCAACGTCTCCAACACGACCTACACCTACACCACCACCGGCACCAAGGCGGACGGCAGCTTCATCGGCAGCCTCGGGGCCCAGTTCGGCAACAACTGGCGCCCTGTGGCCGTGGGCGACGTCAACGGCGATGGCTACGACGACTTCCTGTCGGGCATCTCGAACACGACGCTGGTGTTTGGCAAGGCCAGCGGCTGGACCGGCCTGGACCAGGCCGCAGCCTGGACCAGCACCACGATGGGCAACTGGACCTCGGTGAATGCGGCCGGCGACATGAACGGGGACGGCTACGCAGACTTCGTGCTCACCAGCGGTAGCAACACCTATCTCGTGTTCGGCAAGGCCGGAACCTGGAACGGCAGCATCAGCATCGGCGGTACCAGCGCTGGCAGTTCCGGCGTGCCGGCCACGGTGCTGCTGACCCCCGAGTCCGGGCAGGCCATCGACACGCAGAGCAACGTGCATGACCTGAATGCCGCTGTGATCCGTTCGCTGGGTGACATCAACGGCGACGGCTACGACGACATGCTGATCGCGGCGAACTACGGCAACGACTACAACGCCAAGGACAACGGCGGCGCCTATGTCGTGTTCGGTGCGGCCAGCGGCTGGAGCAGCAACCTCAACCTGGGCGGCCTCGCGGCGGCCGGGCGGGGCTTCCGCATCACCGGCTCGGTGGACTTGAACTACGCCGGCTACAACATCACCGCCGCCGGCGACATGAACGGCGACGGACTGAAGGACTTCCTGCTCACCGAGAACAACGACTACGAAGCCGGCAACGGCACCAACCCGGCGGCCAACGGCTCGGCCTATCTGATCCTGGGGCGGCAAAGCGGCTGGCAGGACATCAGCCTGCTGGAGGTGCAGGACTACGGCATCCAGCTGCTCGACGGGGGCTGGAGCAGCTACGTCTGGAACAGCCTGGGCGACGTGGACGGCGACGGCTACGACGACCTGAGCTATTCGAGCAGCAACTCGGCCACGATCCTGTATGGCAGCGAGGCCTGGTCGACCACCAGCAACGTCGGCGTGCAGCACGTCAGCAGCGCCACCGGCGCCACCCTGACAGCGCTGCGGGGAGCGTCGGTCAGTCCCAACCCGAATGCGGGCATGGACCGGCTGATCGGCAACGCCGGCAACGACACCCTGGTGGGCGACGGCGGCCGCGACGTGCTGATCGGCGGTGCCGGCAACGACACGCTGGCGGTGGCCGACGGGAACTTCTTCCGCCTCGATGGCGGGACCGGCGTCGACAGTCTGGAGATGACGGCAGCAATGACCGTCGACTTCCGCACTTTGAGTGACAACGCCGTCCGTAGCATCGAAGTGCTGAAGCTGGGAACGGGCAACCAGGCCGTGACCCTGTCCGGTGCGGATGTCCTGAACTTGACTGGTGACACCAACACGTCCGTCGACAACGCGAGCTACCGGACCGGCCACACGCTGGTGATCGATAGCACTGCGGGCACCGACACCGTGCAGCTCACCTCGGGCTGGACCGATACCGGTGTCAACACGACCGTCGACGGGGCCGGTTCCTTCTCGGTGTACCGCTTCGGCACCAGCAACATCTACGTGGCCTTGGACGACTCGGTCACGCCCAGCATCGGAGGCTGATCGCCGTGAACCAAGACGAAACCCCGCCGCACATCGCGGTCGCCGCCGGCTCTGCCGGAGCTGGCCCCCAGGGCTGGCGCGAGCGCCTGCGTGCGGCCCGAGCGGGCTGGCACTTCCTGCAGGCGGGGGAACCGCCGGTCGTGAAGGCGCTGCCCGCACCGGTGCCGAGCGGGGCGGGGTGGCTGTCCGAGGTGCTGAGGCCGCTGCGCCCGGCCTACCTGCAGGTCATCGTGCTGGCCTTCGGCGTGAACCTGCTCGGCCTGCTGGCGGCGGTGTTCTCGCTGCAGGTGTACGACCGGGTGATCGCCAAGGGCGGCATGACCACCCTGGTGGCGCTGGTGCTGGGCATGGGGTTGGCCATCGCGTTCGACCACGGCCTGCGCCGGGGGCGCGCCACGCTGATGCAGCGCATCGGTGCACGCATCGAGGTGGCCGTCGCCCGTGCCGTGTACGAGCGCCTCACGCGCCTGCCTGCGCTGGAGCTGGAGAGCCGCCCCCCGGCCTTCTGGCAGACGGTGTTCCGCGACATCGAGTTGGTGCGTGGCACCACTGCGGGTGCGGCGGCGCTGCTGGTCATCGACCTGCCGTTCCTGGTGCTGACGCTGGCGCTGGTCGGCTTCATCGCCTGGCCGATGTTGCCGGTCGCGCTGGGGGTGATGGCCGCCTTCGTGCTGCTGGCCTGGCGCTCCGAGCGGGTGCTCAAGACGGGCAGCGAGCAGGAGAAGGAGCGCCTGATGTCGCGCGACACCATGCTCTCTGACCTGTCGGCCTCGCGCCTGCACCTCAAGGCGCTGGGCCCGTCCGACAGCATGCGCACGCGCTGGGAGTCGCACTACGGCCACTGGATGGAAGAGTCGCTGGCGCGCAGCCGGGAGATGGACCACTACCGTGACGTGGCCCAGGGCATGAGCACGGCGTCCACCGTGGCGATGACCAGCCTGGGCGCGCTGGCCATCCTGAACCAGCTGATGAGCATGGGTGCGCTGATCGCGGTGAACATCCTGTCGGGCAAGCTGGTGTCGCCGCTGGTGCAGTTGGTGGCGCAGTGGCGTTCGTTCGGCCAGTTCGTGGCGGCGCGCAAGCGGCTCGATGACCTGTTCGCGCTGCCGCTGGACCGTGAACAGTCGCCCGTGGCACTGCCGCGACCGCGGGGTGTGCTGACGATGGAGGCGCTGCACTTCCGCTACCCGCGCATGGCGCAGGATCAGATCCACGCGCTGTCGGGCCAGCTCGGGCCCTTCGGCCTGCATGCGGTGGTGGGCAACAACGGCAGCGGCAAGTCGACCCTCCTCAAGCTGCTGCGTGGCCTGTACACGCCGGCGGCCGGCCGGGTGCTGCTCGACGGCGCCGACCTGCAGCAGTTCGGCCAGCGCGACCTGAGCGCCTGGATCGGCATGCTGCCGCAGCAGCCGCGCCTGGTGGCGGGCAGCATCCGCGACAACATCGTGCTGGGCGCGCAGGGCGTCAGCGATGCGCAGATCCTGCACGCGGCCCGGCTGGCCGGGGCCTACGACTTCATCGTCAACCTGCCGGAAGGCTTCGACACCGATGTGGGCGAGGGCGGGCAGCGCTTCTCTGGCGGGCAGCGCAAGCGCATCGCCATCGCGCAGACCCTGCTGAACGACCCGCCCGTGCTGCTGCTGGATGAGCCGACCTCGGACCTCGACGCAGCGGCCGAGCAGGCCTTCGTGGCCACGCTCAAGGCGCTGGCGGTGGACCACACCGTGATTGCGGTGACCCACAGCCCGGCGGTGCTGACCCAATGCAACGGCATCCTGGTGCTCGACCGTGGCCGCCTGGCCGCCGCCGGTCCGGCGCGGGAGATGCTGCCCCGGCTGGGCTACGCCCCGCCCCGCCCCGCGGTGGTGGTGAATCACGAAGACAAGACCCGTGAAGCGGAGGCCGCATGACCGAAATGACTGCTCCCCGGAGCCTGGACGCGGTGCTGGAGCGGGTCGGCGAGACCCGCTGGCGCCTCTGGGACCTCCGCATCCTGCTGGCGCTGTTCGCACTGCTGGCGTGGTCGGTGCTGGCGCACGTGGACCGCGTGGTGACGACCCAGGGCAAGGTGGTGCCCTACGACAAGGTGAAGGTCATCCAGCACCTGGAGGGTGGCATCGTCAAGAAGCTGCTGGTGCGCGAGAGCCAGATCGTCAAGGCGGGCGAGCCGCTGATCGAGCTGGACCTGGCCACCGCCGGGGTCAACGGTGACGAGATGTCCGCCCGCATGGGCTCGTTCCGCTTCGTCAAGGCCCGCCTGGAGGCCGAGGCGCGTGGCACCCTGCTGGTCACCTCGCCCGAGCGTGACCCGCAGCTCAGGGCCTCGGCCGAGGCGGAGGTGGCGACCTTCCGCGCCCGCCGTGAGGAGCTGACCAACACGCTGGCCGCGCTGGACGGCCAGATCGCCCAGGGGCGCCAGCGCGTGGCCGAGCTGCGGGCCCGCATGAGCTCGCTGGAAGCCGGCCTGCGCATCGCGCAGCAGGAGCTGGCGATCTCGGAGAACCTGGTCAAGGACAAGCTGGTGTCGGAGCTGGAGCACTTCCAGCGCCGCAGCGCGGTGGAGCGCATCAAGGGCGATCTGGAAGCCACGCGCCAGGCGATCCCGGGCGCGCAGGCCCAGGCCGACGAGGCCTTTGCGCGCCGTCGCGAGGAGGAGTCGCGCTTCCGCCGCCGGGCCTCCGACGAGCTGGGTGAGCTCGAACGCAAGATCGCCAGCCTGGGCAAGGAGCTCAACCGGGCGCAGGACCAGGAGCAGCGCGCCGTGATCCGCGCGCCCATCGACGGCATCGTCAAGAACGTCAAGTACCAGGCGGCCGGCAATGTGGTGAAGGCCGGCGAGCCCATCATGGAGGTGGTGCCGGTGAAGGACGAGCTCGTCATCGAGCTGCGCCTAAACCCGGCCGACCGCGGCTTCATCGAAGTGGGCCAGTCGGCCCTGGTGAAGGTCTCGGCCTACGACTACTACCGCTTCGGTGGCCTGACCGGGCAGGTGCAGTCGATCGCGGCGGACACCGATGTGGGCCGCAACGACGAGCAGTTCTACCGCGTCATCGTCAAGACCGACCGTGCCTATGTCGGCGACAACGCCGCGGCCATGCCCATTTCGCCGGGCATGACGGCCGATGTCGATGTGCGCGTGGCCACCAATTCCGTCTTCTGGGCGCTGCTGCGTCCCATCCTCAAGCTCAAGCAAGAAGCCTTGCGAGAGGTCTGATTCCCCTCACCGCGACTGAACCGCATCCGGAGAACAAGCCATGGCCATCATGAAGATCAATAAGCTGTGGGCGGCCTTGCTGCCCGTCCTGGTGTGCGTCCAGACCCAGGGAAAGCCCCTGCAGGACGAGTTGTTGAACGTCCTGACGGATCACCCGCTGATCCGCGCCAACCGGCACGCCACCGATGCGGCCAGGGAGCGCGTGGGTGCCGCAGAGGCGGCCAACCTTCCCCGCCTGTCGCTGACCGGCGACGGCGGCATCGAGTCGATCCGCTCCACCAGCTACCGGCCCAGCCAGGCCATGGAGCTGGGCAGCGATGGCGTTGTCACGCCCGGTACGTCCAGCGATCTGATTCGCCGCAAGGTGGGGGTGTCGGTGGAACAGGTGGTCTATGACGGCGGCCGCAACCGGGCCGCCGTGGACCTGGCGACGGCCGATGTGAGCATGCAGGGGCTGAACCTGCAGTCGCTCACACAGGACCTGCTGCTGGAGGCCCTCACGGCCTACCTGCAGGTGGGGCGCTACCAGACGCTGATCGGCCTGAGCCGACTCAACGAAGACACCACCCGCAACCAGCTGGAGCTGGAGAGCAAGCGGGTCGAGGGCGGCGGCGGCATCGCCGTGGACGTGATGCAGGCCCGCACCCGCCTCCAGATCGTGAAGGAGCGCCGCGTGTTCTACGAACAGGCCCTGCGCGATGCCATGGCCAACTACGAGCAGACCTTCGGCCGGGCGCCGGACAACGCCCAGTTGCAGGACCTTGGCATCTTCCAGGCCGGCCTGCCGGCCTCGCTGCCCGAGGCCCTGAACCTGGGCTTGAACCAGAGCCCGCGGCTGAAGTTGTCTGCCATGCAGATCAGCAAGGCCGGCGACCAGATCCTGGCCGCGCGGGCCGGCGGCGGGCCGGTGGTGGACCTGGTGGGCGCGCGCAACTACGACCGCGGCGCCAACGCCACCGCCAAGCGCGACGACTACTCGATGCTGCTGCGCCTGAACTGGAGCTTCTCGGCCGGCAACGAGAACGACCACCGTGTCAGCGCCGCGCTGAAGGACAAGGACGAGCTGATGGAGCGCGACGTCGCGCGGCGCAACAAGGTGCGCGAAACCATCCGCGTGTCGTGGAACCAGCTGGTCAACGGCCGCGAGCGCCTGGAGCTGCTCGACAGTGCTGCGGGCATTGCGCGTGACGTGATGCTCAACCGCAAGCGTCTGCGTGACGCCGGCAAGGAAACCGCGTTGAGCGCGCTGGACGCTGAGGTAGAGTATTTCGGTGTGCTGGCCAACAAGATCAACGCGATGTATGACACCCGCATCGGCGCCTACCGCCTGATGGCCGCCGTTGGCGGGCTCACGCCCGAGGCGGTGGGACTGGGCAACGGGTTCAAGTTGCCCGTGCAGCCTCTCAAGGTGGACCTGCAGGCCATCGCCGGGCAGGGCGCGCACTGATGGCGCAGGGCTCTGCGGGGGCGGCCGCCTTCCTGTTCAGCAGCGACGGCTACAGCACCCGCGGAGCCAAGCTCATGGGCCGGCAGTCCGCCGGTGCGGGCTTCCTGCGGGCCTTTGTCCAGTCCGCCGGCGCCGGCCCCGTGCAGGCGCTTCTGACCAACCCCACGCAGGCGCCCGCGGCGCGCGCTGCGCTGGCCGAGGCGGGCCACGACGGTCCGGTCGACCTGCTGGGCATGGATGACCTGGGCCGCGTCGCCGAGTCCGGCTGCCTGTACCTGCCCATGCCCGGGCTGGCCGAGATGGCCTGGCGCCGGGCCGCTGTGGGCGAACGCCGCTTCAGTGTCTGCGGGGTCACCCACACCATCGCCACGCATGCGGTGATGACCTCGCTCACCGAGCTGCTGACCGCACCGGTGCGGCCCTGGGATGCGCTGATCTGCACCTCGCACGCCGGGCGTACCGCCGTCAACGAAGTGCTGCAGGCGCAGGCCGAGTACCTGCGCTGGCGCCTGGGGGCCACGCGCTTCGAGCTGCCCCAGCTGCCTGTCATTCCGCTGGGCGTGCACACGGCCGATTTCACGTTCACGCCCGACGAGCGGGCCCAGGCGCGGACGCGGCTGGGGATCGCCGCCGACGAGCCCGTGGTGCTGTTCGCCGGGCGCCTGTCCTTCCACGCCAAGGCGCACCCCCATCCCTTGCTGGTCGCGCTGCAGCGCTGTGCGCAGGCCCGGCCGCAGCGGCGCATCCACCTCGTGATGTGCGGCCAGTACGCCAACGACGCCATCCGCCAGGCCTTCCAGGAGGCGCAGCAGGTGCTGGCGCCCGACGTGATCCACCACCATGCCGATGGCGGCGATGCCGCAGCCTGGCGCACCGCCTGGGCGGCGGCCGACGTCTTCACGTCCTTGTCGGACAACATCCAGGAGACCTTCGGCCTCACGCCGATCGAGGCCCTGGCCACGGGCCTGCCCTGCGTGGTCAGCGACTGGGATGGCTACAAGGACACCGTGCGCGACGGCATCGACGGATTTCGCGTGCCCACCACGCTGCCCCCTGCGGGCGCGGGGGTGGACCTTGCGGCCCGCTACGACAGTGGCCAGGACAACTACGACATCTACTGCGGTCAGGTCTGCGAGCTGGTGGCGGTGGATGTCGACGCCGCCGAGCGCGCCTTCGCGCGGTTGCTGGACGACCCTGCCCTGCGCCAGCGCATGGGGGCGGCCGGTCGCGAGCGCGCCCGCAGCGTGTACGACTGGACCGTGGTGATGCGCCAGTACCGTGACCTCTGGGCCCGGCTGGCCGAGCAGCGCCAGCATGCGCTCGACCTGCATGGCGCGTTGCCGATGGCGCAGGCGCCCGATCGCATGGACCCGTTCCGCATGTTCGGCGGCTACGCCTCCCACGTGCTGGGCGATGCCGACCGGCTGCACCTGCCGGCCCTGCCCACGCGCGCTGACTACGACCGGGTGCGCGACCTGGCCTGCCACCGCTTCGCACGGCGCGTGCTGCCCAGCCATGACCAGGCCGCCCCGCTGTGGCACCGCTGGGGCGAGGCGCCGGTGCGCACGGTGGCGGACTTGCTGGCGGGCCTGACACCGGAGCAGGACCGCCTGCTGCGGCGGGGTCTGGTGTGGCTGCTCAAGACGGGCTGGGTGCAGCGCGTCTGAGCTGGCCCGACCCGACCCCATCCAATCCCCTTGCCGATGAAACTGCTCTTCGTTCACCAGAACTTCCCCGGCCAGTACAAGCACCTGGCGCCGGCCCTGGCTGCACAAGGGCATGAGGTCCGTGCCCTGGGCATGACCGAGCGGGTGGACCTGCCTGGCGTGCAGTACCAGCGCTACGGTACGCGGCGCGCCAGCACCAAGGGCCTGCACCCCTGGGTGGTGGATTTCGAGGCCAAGGTGATCCGCGGCGAGGCCTGTGCCCAGGCGGCGCGGCGGCTGCGTGAGAGCGGCTTCGTGCCCGACCTGATCTGCGTCCATCCCGGTTGGGGCGAGGCGCTGCTGCTGCGCGAGGTCTGGCCGCAGGCGCGGCAGTTGCACTACGTCGAGTTCTTCTACGGGACGCAGGGGCGCGATGTCGGGTTCGACCCCGAATTTCCGCTCGCCGATGCCTTCGAGGCCGGCTGCCGGCTGTCCATCAAGAACACCAACAACCTGCTCAACCTGGGCCTGATGGACTGGGGCATCAGCCCCACGCAGTGGCAGCGCGCCACCTTGCCCGCGGCGCAGCAGGGTCGCATCAGCGTGATCCACGACGGCATCGACACCGCGGCACTCTGCCCCGACGAGGCGGCGGTGCTGGCAGTGACGGACGACCAGGGGCGGCCGCTGCGCCTGACGCGCGCCGACCGGGTCGTCACGTTCGTCAACCGCAACCTGGAGCCCAGCCGGGGCTACCACGCCTTCATGCGGTCGCTGCCGACCCTGCTGGCGCGCGATCCGCAGGTGCGGGTGCTGCTAATCGGTGGTGACGGCGTGTCCTACGGCGCGGCGCCACCGGCCGGCAGCTGGAAGCAGATCTACCTTGACGAGGTGGCCGGCCGCATCGACCGGGAGCGCGTGCACTTCCTGGGCAAGGTGCCCTACGCCACCTACCTGGCGGCGCTGCGTGTCAGCAGCGCCCACGTCTACCTGACCTACCCCTTCGTGCTGTCCTGGTCGCTGATCGAGGCCATGAGCCTGGGCGCGACCCTCATCGCGTCCGACACGCCGCCGGTGCGCGAGGCCATCGAGCACGGCCGAAACGGCTGGCTGGTGGACTTCTTCGACCCCGAGGCGCTGGCCGCGCGCGTGCTGTCCTGCCTGGCCGATCCGGCCGGCCAGTTGCCCCTGCGGACCGCTGCCCGCGCGGACGCCATCCGGCGCTACGACCTGCGCAGCGTCTGTCTGCCCGCGCAGGTGGCGCTGGTGCAGGCGATCGCCCGCGGGGAACGGCCGGACGGCGCCATGCTGTGACCCGCCTGGTCTTGATCCGCCAGTTGCTCAGATCTGGCGCAGCGCGTGCAACACCAGCCCCACCAACCCGCCCACCAGCGTGCCGTTGATGCGGATGAACTGCAGGTCGCGGCCGATGGCCAGCTCCACCTTGTCGCTCATCTCCGCGGGTGACCAGCGCGCCAGCTGGGCTTCCAGGAAGCGCGCCGACGCACCGCGGTGACGCTGCACCAGGCCGGCCAGGGTGTCTGCCAGGGCCTGGTTGATGCTGGCGCGCAGCGCGGGGTCGTGGTGCAGGCGGCGGCCCAGTTGCCGGACCAGGCTGCTCACGCTGGCTGACAGGGGGGAGGTGGAGTCCGCGCCGGGCTGCGGATTCCCCAGCGCCGCCAGCATTCGCCCCTTCAGGCGCGGCCACAGGCCGTGCAGCCAGGCCTGGGCGCTGGGGCTCGCCAGCGCCTCGGACTGCCACACGCCCAGGTGGGCGCGCCAGCCTTCTGACTGCGGCAGCGCCTGCACCCACTCCTGTACCCAGGTGTCCAGCTGAGAGCGCCAGGGGTGCTCCTCGGCCGCGCGCAGCTCGCCGAGCATGTGCGCGAGCGCCTGCGTGGCCCGCGGCGCCGCAGCCTTGATCATCGTCTTGTAGATCGCGTTGTCGAGGTTCAGCGCGCGCGCCAGGAACTCGGCGATCGCGCCCAGGTGCTCCGGGTCCGCGACGTAACGCTGCAGCGCGCCGGCCACCGCATCGAGCACGCGCTGGTGCTGGCCGGCGTCGGCCAGGCGCGTGGCCGCCCGGCCGGAGAGCCCGGGCAGGTCCAGCCGCATCAGCTCGGCGTGCACGGCCTCGGCCAGCCAGGCGGCGAGGCGCTCGTCGTCGAGCGAGGCGAGCAGCTGCGGCGTGGCCTGCAGCAGCCAGCCGGCCAGGGCGTCGGCGGTTTCGGGCTGCTGCAGCGCCTCGGCCAGGCGCTCGGCCAGGTCGCCATCGGCCACCTCCTTGCGCAGCGCCTCGGGCGTGAGCAGGTGGGTTTCGACGAACTCGCCCAGGTTGCGGGCGATGTCGTCCTTGCGCGCCGGGATGATCGCGGTGTGCCAGATCGGCAGCCCGAGCGGGCGGCGGAACAGCGCCACGACGGCGAACCAGTCGGCCAGCCCGCCCACCAGCGCCGCCTCGGCGAAGGCGCCCAGCCAGGCCCAGGCGGGGTGCGCGTCGCGCCAGACATGGGACGCCGCCAGCAGGGCCGCGGCGGCGGCGAGCAGCGCCGTGGCGCCACGCTGCATGCGGCGCAGGCGGGTTTCGGGGGCGTCGGCAGGATCTGGGAGGGCGGGGTTCATGGTCGGCTCCGGCAGGCGGCCCGGAGGGCGCGCAAGGGGTTCGATCGACCTTAGCACGGCGGCTGCCAGGCCCCGGTGCGGCCGCGGGCTGCCCTGCCCCGGCAGGGCCATCAGGCGCTGCCGATAATCATTTCCCCACCGTTCTGGAGCTGACCATGTTCGACCTGAGCCCCCTTCGACGCCGCATCCTCCTGGCCGTGGGCCTGACCCTGGCGGGCGCTGCGCAGGCCGCACTGCCCGTGGGGGCGATGGCGCCGGACTTCACCGCCGAGGCGGCGGTGGGTGGCCGGACCTTCAGCTTCTCACTGTCGAAGACCCTGGCGCAGGGGCCGGTGGTGCTGTACTTCTACCCCAAGGCCTTCACGAGCGGCTGCACCGTGGAGGCGCACCAGTTTGCCGAAGCCACCGACCGCTTCAAGGCGCTGGGCGCGACGGTGGTGGGCATGTCCAACGACGACATCGGCACGCTGCAGAAGTTTTCCGTCGAGGCCTGCCGCAACAAGTTCGCGGTGGCGGCGGATGCCGGCGCCAAGGTGATGAAGGCCTACGACGCCACGCTGACGCTGATGCCCAACACGGCCGACCGCATCTCCTACGTGATCGGCCCCGATGGCAAGGTGCTCTACGTCTACGCCAACCTGAGCGCGAACGGCCATGTCGAGAACACGCTCAAGGCGGTCGAGCGCTGGAGGGCCGCGGCCAGGCGCTGAGCGGGCACCGCACGAAAAAAAGCCCGGACCTGATGAGGCCGGGCTTCAAAGGCATCCTCGTCCGGCGTGCCACCGGGCAGGGGAACCTAGGAGACGAGAGACGCTGGCCGCAGGGCGAGGCCCTGCGGCCGAATGCGATCAGGCGCGCTTGGTGGTCTTCTTGACCACGTCGGCGGCCGCTTGGGCGGTCGACTCGGCAGAAGCGCTCAGGGTCTTGAAGTTGGCTTCGGCGACGCTGGCGGCTTGCTTGGCGGCCTTTTGCACGGCGTCGAAGGCGCTGGTGGCGTTGGCCATGGCGTTCTTGACGGCGGCGACGGCGCTTTCGCTGCCGGCCGGGGCATTCTTGGCGGCGGCTTCGACCATCGACTGGAACTGGGCCTGGGCTTGGGCGACCTGGGCTTCGGCGAACTTGGTCACTTCAGCTTGGGTGGCGGCGGCGATGTCGGCGACCTGCTTGCCGTAGGTAACGGCCTTTTCCTGCGCGGGTTGCAGCAGGTTGGCTTGCAGGCTCAGGAATTCCTGCGGGTCCTTGGCGGACAGGGCTGCCTTGGTCTTCTCGGCGGCGTCGTCCAGCGTGCTGCGGGCGGCGGCCATGTTCAGCTCGACCAGCTGCTCGATGCCCTTGAAGGCTTGCTGGGCGAAACCGACCAGCGCGTCGAGGTTGGCCTTGTTGGCGGCGGCGATTTGCTCGGGGGTGATGGTCATGGCAGAACTCCAGTGTGGCCTTGCGGCCGTGTGGTGATCCCTTTCGGGAGGCTTTTGCTGCACTGCAGCATGGGATGAAGTATTGGCGATGCGAACCCGGAATGCAAGAACTTTTGCTGCAGTGCAGCAATGATTAGGGGTGAGACTCTACGACGCCCCATGGCCGTGGCTTTCCGTCGCGCCGGGCCGGTGGCGATGGCACGGGGAGTCGGGCCCGATCTGTAACAATCGAGCGCTTCCCGACCCGGGCGAGCATGGGGTCCGTGCTGGCGCAGCGGCGTGCTCGATGTATGCATGGGAAACCGCCCGCCGCTGGCAGGCGCCGCTGCCCGATCGGCCCCTGGCCCCCCTTCCACCGCACCGCATCATCCAGGACACAGCGATGAGCAACCCTTCACCGATCCGCGTGTTCGTCGCTGACGATCACCCGATGATCCGAGCCGGCCTGCGCGCCATGATCGACGCAGAGGAGGTCTTCTGCTTCGTCGGCGAGGCCACCCACGGCGAAGAGGCGGTGCAGCTGATTCCCGCCGTCGCGCCCGACGTGGCGCTGATGGACCTGATGATGCCCCGGCTGGATGGCATCTCCGCGATCGCGCGGCTGCGCCCGCTGCTGCCGGCCACCCGCTTCGTGATCCTGACCAGCCTGCTTGACCCCGCCGAAGTGCGCCGCGCCATCGATGCCGGGGCCAGTGGCTACCTGATGAAGAACGCCTCGGCGCATGAACTGGTCAACGTCATCCAGGCGGTCCACGCCGGGCGGCGCGTGCTCGATGCCGAGGTCACGGACGCCCTGGTCGGCGCGCAGCAGCAGCGCACCCCCGGCGGCGACCTGACCCAGCGCGAGCGTGAGCTGCTGGCGCTGATGGCCGAGGGCCTGAACAACCAGGAGATCGGCCAGCGCCTGGCCATCGCGCTGCCGACGGTGAAGTTCCACATCACCAACATCCTCGCCAAGCTGCAGGTGGAGAACCGCACCGAGGCGGTGATCCTGGCGCTCAAGCACCGGCTCGTGCCGGGGCGCTGAGGACGGCGGGTACCCGGCGAGCGCCCTGCATACACAGCCAGGCCAAGGGCTGGCGCCCCTACCCAGGTATGGGATGCGCCTCGACCGGCGGGTCGGGTGTGGCGGCGCCCTGCTCCTTAAGCTGCAGGCCTGCGTCGGCGGAAGTCGCTGGCGCCGTTTCCCGCCCGAGGAGCCCTGCCATGCGTGCATCCGCCCACCCTGTGGCCATCCTGGCCGTCCTGCTGGCCTGTGCATCGAGCCCGCTGTGGGCCCAGGCGCTGGATGACCAGGTGCGCCAGCCGCTGCCCGCCTCGACGCTGCGCCCGGCGGCCTGCCCGCTCGACGCCCGCCAGGCGCCCTTCGGGCTGCGCGAGCCGGCCTGCCGCGCGCTGCAGAGCCTGCCGTCCCTGCCGGGCGCACTGCTGCGCCGCCAGATCCGCTGAGCCTCGGCGACGGCTCCTGTCCCGCCCCTGCGACCTGATCCTGCCTGTATTTGCCCGAGGAACGATTGCCATGATCCGCCAGTCGGTTTTCGATCGCCTGCGTTGGTGGGCCACCCTGTTGGAGGGCCGCTCCATTGCCGACCGCCAGCACGGCTGGAGCGGCCTGTGGCTCAGCAGCGAGGACGCCACGGCGCTGGTGCGCCTGATGCGTGACGCTGCCGCGCAGGGTGAGGTCCGGCTGGAGGGCGCTCCGCACGGATCGGGTCACGACGAGGACGACGACTGGCCCGACACCCAGCCGGCCAGCTTCGACGCCCCCGACGTCTCCAGCACCTCCGACGCGTCGGCCGAGTACCGTGCCCAGGCGCCGCTGCGTGGTGGTGGTGCTGATGCGCGCACATTGGCCGCGGGCCTGCGCAGCCCCGCACGCGTGTCACGCCGACTCTTCAGCCCGCTGCGCCTGCGCTGAAGGCCGGCGGCGGGTGCAGGCGCGCAAGAATCGCCTCTTCGGCGCGGCCACCCGGCGGCGCCTGCTGGAGGAGAAGCTCCCATGCCCACCGTGTTCGAGCGCCTGCTGTCGGGCGAGCTGCCCTGTGCCAAGGTCTATGAGGACGAACTCGTCTTCGCCTTCATGGACGCCGGCCAGGTCAACGATGGCCACGTCATCGTCGCCACCCGTCGCCCCTGCGAAACCCTGCTGGACGCCAGCGAGGCCGAGGCCGCGGCGCTGATGCGCGCCGCACAGCGCATCGCCCGTGTCGTGCAGGCGGTGTTCCGGCCCAAGGGCATCACCGTGCTGCAGGCCAACCGCCCGGCCGGCTGGCAGACCGTGCCGCACCTGCACCTGCATGTGCTGCCGCGCTGGGCGGGCGACGGGGTCGAGCTGGGCTGGCCGCGCAAGGAGCCGGGCATCGCCCGGCTGCACGAACTGGCGGCCCAGCTGCAGCCCCTGATGGAACCGCAGCCGGGATCGCAGCCGGCGCGGCCCTGACCTTTCCGGTCAGAACTTCATCGTCACGCCGGTGGTGAACAGGCTGTCGGTGCTCTTGATCCCGACGCCCGGGTCGGAGTTGTAGGCCACGCCCAGGCCGACGTTCAGGCTGAGTGCCTGCGTCATCGCCACCGCCAGGCCCACGTCCAGGTTGGCGCGGTACTCGCCGCGGTCCTTCAGATTGGGCAACACCACCAGGCGCTGCTTCAGCGCGGTGGTGGGCGTCAGCGCCTGGGCGTACTCCTCTCCCAGCAGCAGCGAGGCGTAGCTGTAGCTGGTGCGCGGGGTGCTGCTGTCACCGACCACGGTGCCGGCGACGTAGCGGTCCGCCGTGTAGGCCAGGCCGCCGAACACGTCCAGGCTCTGCGAGGGCGTCTTGATCAGGTGGTAGCCCGCACCCACGCTGGCCAGGCCGCGCAGCTTCAGGTTGGCGAACTTGTTGCGTTCCAGGTCCAGGCCGCCGAAGCCGAACACCGTGGGCGTGAAGTTCAGGTCGTAGCGGCCGCCAGCGCGCAACTGGTCGCCGGTGGTCTCGCTCTGGCCCGTGGCCTGGTTCGTAGCGCTGGTGCGCAGCGCGCGGCCATAGGCGGTGATCTTGTCGCCGGCGGTCTCGCGCACCGCATCGGCATTGAGCGACAGGCTGCTGGCCTTGGTGTTGCCGCTGGCCAGGCTGGCGCCCAGGCCCAGCGAGCCGCGCAGCACCCCATCGGGCTGGCTCTGCGCAAGGGCGCTGCCGGCGAGCAGGGCGCCGAGGGTGCCGATGAGGACGAAGGAGGGGGTGGAACGCATGGGGCTTTCTCCGGTTGGGGATGGGACCCGGCCGCCTTGGCGACCGGCTGGAATCATTGTTGTTCGTGATATTTATCACGATACTAGACCATGGTATGGGTCCGGCCCCATCGTGCGGCGGAAGGCGGGGCGCCTCGCACGGTCCAGCATGGCGTTGTGGCTTCTTGGCCACCGCACCGTCCACTGGAGTTCCCTGCCATGTTTGCCTTCCTCCTCGACGCCCTGCCCTGGCTCGCCCTGGCCGCCGTCCTGGGCTACCTGATCGGCGCGATGGTCAGCCGGCACCACTGCGAGGTCCTGCTCGACGAGGTCGACGAGTGCCGCACCGAGGTGGCTCGCCGCGAGGCCGAGATCGACCAACTCGCCCGCTCGCTGGGCGATGCCCGGGCGCGCAGCGCCGACTTCGCCCGCCATGCGGACCGGCTTGGGGCTCAGTACCTGGCGTTGCAAGCGGGTCAAACGATCCAGCGGGTCTGATCCCCGGGCCGGGCGGTTTCAGCTGTGCGTCAACCGGTGCCGGCGCGGGCCGGCGCCGCCACCCCGCGTGTACGATGCAGCGCAGCATCGACGGCCCGGTCGGCCGCACAGGAGTTGAGTCCATGAACCCTCGCAAGATCCTCGTCGCCCAAGGGGGCGGCCCCACCGCCGTGATCAACCAGTCGCTGGTCGGCGTGGTGCTGGAGGCGCGCCGCCACCGCGGCGTGGAACTGGTCTACGGCGCACGCCACGGCGTGCGCGGCATCATCAACGAGGACCTGGTCGACCTGACCCAGGAGACCAGCCACAACCTGGAGTTGGTGGGCGCCACGCCGGCCGCCGCGCTGGGCTCGACGCGCGACAAGCCGGACCTGGCCTACTGCCAGGAGATCTTCAAGGTGCTGCAGGCGCATGAGATCGGGCAGTTCTATTACATCGGCGGCAACGATTCGTCGGACACCGTGCGCATCGTCAGCGAGCAGGCGCAGGCGGCCAACTATGAGCTGCGCTGCATCCACATCCCGAAGACGATCGACAACGACCTGGTCGGCAACGACCATACGCCGGGGTTCCCGAGCGCGGCGCGCTTCGTCGCCCAGGCCTTTGCCGGCGCCAACCTGGACAACGCGGCGCTGCCGGGTGTCTACGTCGGGGTGGTGATGGGCCGGCACGCCGGCTTCCTGACTGCCGCCTCCGCGCTGGGCAAGAAGTTTGCCGACGACGGCCCGCACCTGATCTACGTGCCCGAGCGGGTGTTCGAGATCGACAAGTTCCTGGCTGACGTGAAGGCCACCTACGAGCGCCTGGGGCGCTGCGTGATCGCGGTGAGCGAGGGCATCCACGATGCGTCGGGCGCCCCGATCATCGCTTCGCTGGCCAAGGACCTGGAGCACGACGCGCACGGCAACGTGCAGCTCTCGGGCAGCGGCGCACTGGCCGACCTGCTCTGCGAGGAGATCAAGGCCAAGCTGAAGATCAAGCGGGTGCGCGGCGACACATTCGGCTACCTGCAGCGCAGCTTCATCGGCTGCGTGTCGGACGTGGACCAGCGCGAGGCCCGCGAGGTGGGCGAGAAGGCGGTGCAGTACGCGATGTGGGGCGGCCGGGATGGCTCGGTGGCCATCCAGCGCACGGGCACCTACAGCGTGGACTACGACCTGCTGCCGCTGTCGGCGGTGGCCGGCAAGACGCGCACGATGGAGGACCACTTCATCAGCGCCTGCGGCACCGACGTGACGGACGCCTTCCGCCTCTACCTGCGCCCGCTGCTGGGCTCGGGCATGCCGGATGCCTTCCGGCTGCGGCCCAACCCAGTGCCGAAGGTGCTGAACCGCGGCTGATCGCGCGGCTGCCAGCGCTGGAAAGCGCTCGTCAGCGCTCGTTGGCGGCGCGGCGCTGCTGCCGGGCGGCGGCGCGGGAGGCGCGGCGGCGGTCCTTGCCGACGAAGGGCAGCTGGGTGTCGCGGCGCTCGACGGTGTCCACCAGCTGCAGGGCCGGCGCGGCGGCTGTCAGATCGGCTCGGTCGACCTCATCGGCCGCCACGGTGGTCAGTGCCGCGGCGCGCTCGTGGCGTGGCGCAAAGGTCTGGCGTGGCCGGGCATGCCACCAGCTGCGTCGGTTCGCCGGCTGCAAGGCGTCCAGCGCCGCTGCCAGCATCGCCATGCCGGTCCCGCCGGCCAGGTAGACACCCCATTCGATCGACATCATCTTGCGTCCTGGTAGGTTGATGACGGGCGTCCACCCGCTGGCTCCCGGTCTTCCCCGGAGGTATCGGGTGCCCGACCGGCGGGCTTGAGCCCCCTGTTCGCGGGGTGGCGTTCAGCGGCGGACCTGGGGCTCGCCCGGTGCCGGGCCGCGCGCCTGGGCGCCCCGCACCTCGAAGCCGACCTGCTGGCGGCGCCCCCCGGCCAGACGCAGCTCCAGCCGGTGCCGGCCCGGCCAGGGCGGCCAGGCGACGCGCGGGCCCTGGCCGATGCGCCGGCCGTCCAGCCACCAGCTGCCGGATTCGCCCTCGAAGACGATGCGTTGCACCGCCGGCGGGATGTCGGGGTCGAGCGCGTAGAGGGCGCCATCGCGCGGGCTGGCGATGCCTTGCAGTGCGGTGCTGCCAGCGACGCGGGCGTGATCGCCGCGCCGCAGCCGGGCCAGCTCGGTGCCGGCGAGAAAGTACTCGGCAACGCCGCCGCTGGCCGGTGCGTCGCCCGTCACGGTGATCTGCCGCACCACGCCGGCCGGCGGGGTGGGCGGCCGGGCCGGTTGGCCCTCGTGCAGCGCCTGCACCAGCGCGCGCCAGACCGGCGCCGCGCCGCTGCTGCCGCTGACCTGCTGCATCGGCGCGCCGCTGGCGTTGCCGACCCAGATGCCGACGGTGTAGCGATCCGTCCAGCCGATGCACCAGTTGTCGCGCAGGTCCTTGCTGGTGCCGGTCTTGACCGCCGCCCAGCCGCGCGTGACCAGCGGGCTGTCCAGCCCGAAGGTGAGCGCGCGCGCCGCGTTGTCGGCGAGGATGTCACCGACCAGGAAGGCCGCCGCCGGGCTGGCGACCGGCGTCCACGCCGGCGACGACGCCTCGGCGGCCGGCCATAGCCGCACCGAGCTGAAGCGACCGCCGTTGGCCAGGCTGCGGTAGGCGTTGGTCAGCGCCAGCAGTGTGACCTCGGCGCTGCCCAGTGCCAGCGCCGGGCCGTGGTGGCCGCCGCTGTGCGTCAGCGCCAGGCCGTGGGCGTTGAGGCGCTCGAACAGCGCGTCCGGCGTCAGCCAGGTGGCCAGCTGCACCGCCGGCACGTTCAGGCTGGACGCCAGCGCGGTGCGTGCGCTGACCCAGCCGTGGAAGCGCCGGTCGTAGTTCTGCGGCGTGTACAGGCCGCTGCCGGCCATCAGCCGCGTGGGCGTGTCGTCCAGCAGGCTGGCAGGGGTGATGAGGCGGCGCTCAAAGGCCAGCGCGTAGACGAGAGGCTTGAGCGTCGAGCCCGGCTGGCGGCGCGCCTGCACCGCGTCCACCTGGGCCGCGTCGGACAGCGCTGCGCCGGAGGAGCCGACCCAGGCGCGCACCTCGCCGCTGGCGTTGTCCAGCACCAGCACGGCGCCGTCCTCCACGTGGCGCGCGCTCAGCTCGGCCAGCTGCTGGCGCAGCAGCTGCACCGCCAGGCGCTGCAGTCCGGCGTCCAGCGGGGTGCGCAGCGGACCGGGCGTTGCCTTGAGGGCCGCATCGGCCGCCTGCCAGGCCGCGCGGGCGTAGTGGGGCGCCCAGGCCAGGTCGGCGGGCTGCCCGGCGCGGGCGCCGGCACCGGTGGCCAGGGCGCGCCCGGCCAGGCCCTCCAGCCCGGCGCAGCCCAGCTGCTGCAGCGTCAGCAGCTCGCAGGCGCGGCGGGTCACGGCCTCGCGTCCGGCGTTGGGGGCGCGCAGCAGGGCGGCCAGCAGCGCGGCCTCCTGCGCGTCCAGCCCGCTGGGGTGCTTGCCCAGCAGGATGCGCGCTGCCGCCGGCACGCCCACCAGCTCACCGCGCAGTGGCACCAGGTTCAGGTAGGCCTCCAGGATGTCACGCTTGCGCCAGCGGGCGTCGATCTGCCGGGCCGCCGCGATCTGGCTGACCTTGCCGAGCAGGCTGCGTCCGCCGGCGGGGCGGGCGTGCTCACCGTCGATCAGCCCGGCGAGCTGCATCGTCAGCGTCGAGGCGCCCTGCACCCGCCCCGCAGGGCCCAGGCCACCGAGGCTGCGCAGGTTGGCCCAGGCGCTGCGGGCCAGGCCACTCCAGTCCACGCCGCCGTGTTCGAGGAAGCGCCGGTCCTCGCTGAGCACCACCGCCACGCGCAGCGCGGGCGAGATGTCGTCCAGCGCCACCCAGGGCAGGCGGCGCGAGCGCGCATCCACGCGCAGGCTCTGCAGCGGCTCGCCGTGGCGGTCGACGAAGGTCAGCTCCGACGGCTGGTGCGCGGCCCGCACCTCCGCCAAGCCGGGCAGGGCCCAGGCGGCCCCGGCCAGCGTGAAGCCGGTCAGCAGCGCGCCGGCCAGGCCGAGCGCAGGGAGCCGTCGCCGCGTCACGCCAGGCGGGCGCCGTCCAGGCGCGGCCGCAGCTCGCGCAGCGCATCGGCAGCGATCCAGCGTGCGCTGCGGCTGTCCCGGCGTTCGCGCAGCCGCTCGGCGCAGGTGATGGCCGGGCCGAGCAGCGTGGCGTTGCGCTTGCCGATCTGGCGCAGCGCCCAGTTGACGGCCTTCCGGACGAAGTTGCGCTCGTCGCTGGCCGCGGCTTCGATCAGCGGCAGCGTGGCGAGAAAGCGCTCGTCCGGTGCGGCCCGGTCGTGCACCGCCAGCGCAGCCAGCAGCGCGAAGGCGGCGCGGCGCACGAACTCGGCCCCTTCAGCCTGTTGGGCGGCCCAGACCGGCACGCGCTCCCAGGCCAGCGCCGGGCAGCGGGCAAAGGCGTTGCTGCAGGCCTGGTCGCAGACGTCCCAGCTCGCCATGCCGCGCGTCCAGGCGTCCATCTGAGCAGCGGTGAACTGTGTCGGCTCGGCCACGTAGGCGGCCAGGATCTGCGCGTCCGGAATCGCCGTGTCCCACAGCGCCTGCGCCAGCGCGTGGTCACGGCCGATCTGCCGCCCCAGGCGCCGCAGCACCGGCACCGCCACACCCAGCCGGCCGTCACCGCGCAGGCCGAAGTGCGCCATGCCGGCCAGCTCGCCGGGCCGGGCCTCGGCCTGCAGCACAGCCAGGGCCGCGCGCAGCTGCTCGTCGAGCGGCGGTCGTGGGGCGCCTGGCGGCGGGCTTCGGCGGGTCGGCATGGCCGGATTCTGGCGTCGGCATGCTGGCCGGCGGCGATTTTCTTGACCCGCTTCAAGCCGGCCACCACCCCGGCGGCACGGGTTTGGCCGGGCGGGCGGCTTTGCGGGCAGACTGCACAGACTTGATTGAAGTCAGGTTTCATCGCGATGCAGTTCATCCAGCTCGAAGAAGTCCGCCGTCCCGCCGTTCCCCCCGGCAGCTGGGCGCTGTGGGCGCTCGGATTCCGGCCCTTCTACCTCGTGGCCAGCGCCTTTGCGGCGCTGTCGGTGGCGCTGTGGGCGCTGCAGTTCGCTGGCGGGCCGCCGCTGCTGGCGCTGCCGGGGCTGCTCTGGCATGCGCACGAGATGGTGTTCGGCTACACCCTGGCGGTCGTCGTGGGCTTTCTATTCACCGCCGGGCGCAACTGGTCCGGTCAGCCCACGCCCACCGGGCGGCACCTGCAGGCGCTGGTGGCGCTGTGGCTGGCGGGGCGGCTGGCGGTGTTCGCGCTGGGCGCCTGGCCCGGTGCGGCGCTGGGTTGGCTCGTGCTGGCCATCAACGTGGCCTTTCCGCTCGCCGCCGGCTGGGCCCTGTGGCGGTCCCTGCGGGCCGGCGACAACCGGCGCAACGACTTCTTCCCGCTCGTGCTGGGCGGCATCGCGCTGGCGCAGCTGGCCTTCCACCTGTCGGAGCTGGGGGTGCTGCCCGGGCTGGGCCGGGGCGGGCTGCAGCTGGCTCTGGACGCGGTGCTCTTCGTGATGGCGGTGATGGGCGGGCGGGTGATCCCGATGTTCACCAACAACGGCGTGCGTGGCGCCGGTGCCGAGCGCCTGCCGGGGGTCGAGCGCCTGGCGCTGGGCAGCGTGCTGGCGCTGTGGGCGGTCGATGCGCTGACCGGCGTGCTGCTGCCGATCCTGTGGCCGGCGCTGCCGGGCGACTCGCCACTGGCCGCCGCTGCTGGCGCCTGGCTGGTGGCCGCGATCGCGCTGCTGGCTGCTGGGGCGCATGTGCGGCGCTGGTGGCTCTGGCAGCCGCGCGCCACCACCGGTGTGCCGCTGGTGTGGGTGCTGCACCTGGCCTATGCGTGGATTCCCCTGCACCTGCTGCTGCGTGCCGCCGCCCAGGCCGGCTGGATCACGCCCAGCCTGGCGACGCACGCGCTGACGGTGGGGGCGATCGGCGGGCTGACCATCGGCATGATGACCCGCACCGCGCGTGGCCACACCGGCCGGGCGCTGGAGGCGGACCGCTGGGAAGTCGCAGCCTACGGGCTGATCGCGCTGGCGGCACTGGCGCGGGTGGCGCTGCCGCTGGTGCTGCCGGCCACCACGCTCGTGGCCATCCTGGCCAGCGCCCTGCTGTGGGCCACCGGGATGGGCGTGTACGCCTGGCGCTACTGGCCGATCCTGACGCGGGCGAGGCTGGATGGACGCCCCGGCTGAACCGGCCCGTGCATTTCTATCTAGATTAGGGCCCTGATCGAATCACAGGAGCCCGACGTGCCCGAACCCAGCTTCCCACCTCCCCGCATCGCCCTCGTCACCGGTGCCGGCAGCGGCATCGGCCGGGCCACCACGCTGGCCCTGCTGCGTGCCGGCTGGAGCGTGGTGCTGGCCGGGCGCCGTGCCGAGCCGCTGCAGGCCGTGGTTGCCGAGGCGGCTGCGGCGATGCCCGATGCCGGCATCCCGGCCCGCACCCTCGCGGTGCCCACCGACGTGACCCAGGAGGCCGGCGTGGATGCGCTGTTCGCCGCCGCGGTGGCGCGCTTCGGCCGGCTGGACCTGCTGTTCAACAACGCTGGCGCCTTCACCAAGGGCGTATCGATCGAGGACATGACGCTGGCCAACTGGCAGCAGCTGGTGGATGTCAACCTCACCGCCGCCTTCCTCTGCACCCGCGCGGCCTTCCGGCAGATGAAGGCGCAGGTGCCGCAGGGCGGGCGCATCGTCAACAACGGCTCGATCTCGGCGCACGCGCCGCGCCCTGGCTCGGTGGCCTACACCGCCACCAAGCACGCGCTCACCGGCCTGACCCGGACCGCGGCGCTGGACGGCCGGGCCTGGAACATCGCCGTCGGGCAGATCGACATCGGCAACGCGGCGTCGGACATGACCGCCGCGATGCAGGCCGGCATCCGCCAGGCCGACGGCTCGGTGAAGGTGGAGCCGGTGATGGACGTGCAGCACGCCGCCGACGCGGTGGTGCACATGGCCGGGCTGCCGCTGACGGCCAACGTGCTGTTCATGACGGTCATGGCCACCGCGATGCCCTTCGTCGGCCGGGGCTGACGCCATGGCCACGTCGGCGCAGGACACCCCAGTGGCATCACGCCCCTGGCTGGCGATGGCGCTGGAGGCGCCGGGCCGGCCGCTGCAGCAGGTCTGGCGCGAGCACCTGCCCCGGCCCGGGCCCGGCCAGGTTCGCCTGCGCGTGGCGGCCTGCGGGGTGTGCCGCACCGACCTGCACATCGTCGACGGCGAGCTGGCCTACCCGGGCCAGCCGGTGGTTCCGGGGCACGAGGTGGTCGGGCGCATCAGCGCGCTGGGCGAGGGCGTCACCGGCTTCGTCCTGGGCCAGCGCGTCGGCGTGCCCTGGCTGGGCTGGACCTGCGGCGAGTGCGAGCCCTGCCGCGCCGGGCGGGAGAACCTCTGCGAGCGCGCCCGGTTCACCGGCTGGCAGATCGAAGGTGGCTACGCCGAGCACGTGCTGGCCGATGCGCGCTACGTTTTCGCCCTGCCGGCGCGCTTCAGCGACGAGGAGGCGGCGCCGCTGCTGTGCGCCGGGCTGATCGGCTACCGCGCCTATGCGATGGCGCGGCGCTTCAACGACGGCGTCCTGCCGGGCCGGCTCGGGATCTACGGTTTCGGTGCCGCCGCGCACCTGATCGCTCAGGTGGCGGTGGCCGAGGGCTGCGAGCTGTTCGCCTTCACCCGCGCAGGGGACGAGGCGGCGCAGGACCTGGCTCGCTCGCTGGGGGCGGCCTGGGCCGGGCCGTCGGAGGCGCTGCCGCCCTCGGCGCTGGACGCGGCCCTGCTGTTCGCGCCGGTGGGCGCGCTGGTGCCGGCCGCGTTGCAGGCCGTGCGCCCGGGCGGTACGGTGGTCTGTGCCGGCATCCACATGAGTGACATCCCGGCCTTCCCGTACGCCTGGCTCTGGGGCGAGCGGCGCATCGTCTCGGTGGCCAACCTGACCCGGGCCGATGGCGAGGCCTTCCTGGCCCTGGTGGCGCACCTGCCGCTGCGCATCCACACCCATGTCTACGACCTGGCGGAGGCAAACCAGGCGCTGGACGACTTGCGTGCCGGGCGCTTCGGCGGGGCGGCGGTGCTGCGCCCGGCGGTATCGACGAGCCCCGAGTCCGGCGACTGAGGACTGCCTGCCGAATCAGAGCGGCGCGTCGGGCTCCGGGGCGCAGGGAGTGGCCTGGACGTGGCGCAGGTAGAGATCGGTGTCGGGCAGCTCGGCACGCAGCACCGCAAAGGCCTCCTCGGCCACGTGGTAGGCGCTGTCGCAGTGGCCCGAGCCGATGCGCAGGGTCAGCGTGGCCTCCTCCGGGCTGATCTCCAGTGCCACCACCCGGCCGGCGCTGACCACGTCCGCGCCGGACACCGGATCGCGCACCTGGGTGAGCCGGGCCATCACGCGGTCGACGGCGTCGGCGGGGCCGCTCAGCCGCGGCGGGGCGGCGGCGGGCGCGACGGTGGGGGCGGGCGATGCGGTTTGGAGCCAGATGGCCGGGCGGGGCGACGACATGGCGTGATCATGCCCTGAACACCCCGGTTCCCGGGGGATGGCCGCAACGGCCTGGCGGCTTTGCGCGCCCGGCAACAGGGAGCGCATCGGGTGCGGTTGGGGTCAGCGGATGGCTGTCTTCCAGCCCTGGCGGGCGCGGGTGGCGGCGCTGGCGCGCGCCGGGCTCCATTCGACGTCGAGGTCGTGGGTCAGGTAGATGTCGGTGTCGGGCAGGGCGCGCTGGATGGCGCGAAAGGCGTCATCGGCGGTCAGGTCGCTCAGAGGGCAGCTGGCGCCCGCGCTCACGAGGCGCAATTCCACCTCGCCGTCCGACAGCCGCAGCGATTCGATCATGCCCAGGTCGACGATGTTTTCTCCCACGGCGGGGTCGCAGACGTGGCGCAGTGCGTCCAGGGTGCGCAGCAGGGCATCGACCGGGCCGGACAGCAGCATCTCCGGAGCGACCGGCGGGGGGGCGGGGGGGGCGGTGTGCAACATGGACGAAACCTCCACTCGGTACGGGTCTTTCCTGGCTTTTTCAGGCCGAGGCCGACCGTCGCGGTACGCTGACAAGAATCTGACTGGCGAGGGTCACACTATCCACAGCCTGGGTTGGTGAGCGTTTGCGTCGCATCAAGGCCTTGCCGCTGCTGGCACCGTTACGGCCACGCAAGTGCAACAGATTGCGGCAGGTCAGGCCTTCGCGGTTGTCCTGGCGTGGCAGTCGGGTTGTGGCAGCTTGAACACTAGCCCTAGTGGACAGATTGGTTTGATACGCTACAGCTAGTGTCTGCGTGCTATCCTCATGCCCGTTATGCCGATCCCGCCCGTGCCGTTCCAGCCCGGCCGGACCCACGACGGCAACCACACCGGGAGACCGGCAACGACGAGCGGGCGCAGGAGTGTTGCGCCCCGTCGCGGCCCGCGTGCCTCACAGGACAACAGGACCCTTGCAATGAACGAACTCCTCGGGCAGGACATGCCCCTTTTCTCTGCCAACAGCCAGGGCGTGGTGCCCGCAGCGCCCCGCAGCGCCAGTACGCTGCCGCCGCAGCCTATCAGTGCGGAAGTGTTGATAGAGAAGTACGCAAAGGGTGACGAGACCAGCGTCTCGGCCGTGCGCCAGCGGGTGGCGCAGGCGTTGGCCGCCGTCGAGGCGCCCGAGCAGCGCGCCGAGTGGGCCCGGCGCTTCCTGTGGGCGCAGGAGCGCGGCTTCGTGCCGGCCGGGCGCATCGCCTCGGCCGCCGGCACCACGCTGAGCGCCACGCTGATCAACTGCTTCGTCCAGCCGGTGGGCGACTCCATCGCCGAGGCCGAGGACGGCTTCCCGGGCATTTACACCGCGCTGACCGAAGCTGCCGAGACGATGCGCCGTGGCGGCGGCGTGGGCTACGACTTCAGCCGCATCCGCCCGCAGGGGGCCTGGGTGGGCTCGACGCAGAGCCACGCCAGCGGCCCGGTGAGCTACATGCGCGTGTTCGACCGCAGTTGCGAGACGGTCGAATCCGCCGGCGCGCGCCGCGGTGCCCAGATGGGCGTGCTGCGCTGCGACCACCCGGACATCGAGACCTTCATCCACGCCAAGGACCAGGGCGACCTGCGCAACTTCAACATCTCGGTGGGTGTGACCGACGCCTTCATGCAGGCCGTCGAGACGGACAGCGAGATCGAGTTGGTGCACCGCGCCGAGCCCGGCGCCAAGCAGCGGGCCGCGGGCTCCTATCAGCGCGCCGATGGGCTGTGGGCCTATCGCAGGGTGCGCGCACGCGATCTGTGGGACCAGATCATGCGCTCCACCTACGACCATGCCGAACCCGGCGTGCTCTTCCTGGACCGCATCAACAACGACAACAACCTCGGCTACTGCGAAACGATCGCCGCCACCAACCCCTGCGCCGAGCAGCCGCTGCCGCCCTATGGCTGCTGCTGCCTGGGCTCGGTGGACCTGACCCACTTCGTCCCCCGCCCCTTCGAGGCCGATGCCGGCTTCGACGATGCGGCCTTTGCCGAGGTCTGCGCGGTGGCCACCCGCATGCTCGACAACGTGCTGGACGCCACCGTCTGGCCGCTGCCCGCGCAGCAGCAGGAGGCGGCCAACAAGCGCCGCGTCGGACTGGGCTTCACGGGGCTGGGCGACACGCTGATCATGCTCGGCCTGCGCTACGACACGCCCGCCGCGCGTGACGCCGCCCGCCGCATCAGCGAGGTGATGCGCGACGCCGCCTACAACGCCAGCGTCGAGCTGGCCAAGGAGCGGGGTGCCTTCCCGCTCTTCAACGCCGACCTGTACCTCAGCCGCGGCAGCTTCGCCTCGCGCCTGCCCGCGGCCGTGAAGGAGCGCATCCGCGAGCACGGCCTGCGCAACTCGCACCTGCTGTCGATCGCGCCGACCGGCACGATCAGCCTGGCCTTCGCCGACAACGCCAGCAACGGCATCGAGCCGCCCTTCAGCTGGACCTACACCCGCAAGAAGCGCGAGGCCGACGGCAGCTTCAAGATCTACAACGTCGAAGACCACGCCTGGCGCCTGTACCGCCACCTCAAGGGCCCGGACGCCCCGCTGACCGAGGCCTTCGTCACCGCGCTGGAAATGAGCGCCGAGGCGCATGAGGCCATGGTCGCCGCCGTGGCGCCCTGCATCGACACCGCGATCTCCAAGACCGTCAACGTCCCGGCCGACTACCCCTACGAGGACTTCCAGCACCTCTACACGGTGGCCTGGAAGTCCGGCCTGAAGGGGCTGGCCACCTACCGGCCCAACAGCATCCTCGGGTCGGTGTTGAGCGTTGAGCCGCCCAAGCCAGAGGCAACCAAGGAAGAGCCCAAGGCCGCCGAGCCGCCGCCGCTGACGGTGCAGCCCGCTCCGCTGGACGACAGCAACGCCAACCAGCGCCTGCGCCTGGACCGCCTGCCGCAGCCGGTGCTGGCCTCCCTGCGCTGGCCCAAGCGCCCGGACATGAACGCCGGCAACCCCGCCTGGAGCTACATGATCCAGCACCCGCACGGCGACTTCGCGCTGTTCGTGGGTGAGCTGCCGGCCGAGGCGGGCCCGGACGCCGGCCTGTTCGAGCGCAACGTGCCCTTCGAGGTCTGGGTCAACGGTGCCGAGCAGCCGCGCGGCCTGGGCGCCCTGGCCAAGACGCTGTCGCTGGACATGCGCGCCAACGACCCGAGCTGGCTCAAGCTCAAGCTCGACGCGCTGGCCACCGTGGCCGAGGAGCGCGCCTTCGAGATGCCCTTCCCGCCCAGCGGCGAGAAGCGCCTCTTCCCGGGCGTGGTTGCGGCCACCGCCGCGGTGATCCGCTGGCGCTGCGAGCAACTCGGCGCGCTGCAGGAAGGCGGCTCCACCCCGGTGCTGGACGCCATGTTCAGCCGCAGCGAGCCGCGCACTGGCACCGATGGCACGCTGGCCTGGGCGGTGGACATCGACAACCCCGCCACCGGCGAGCAGTTCACCCTCACGCTCAAGGAAGTCAGCCTGCCCACGCCGGACGGTGGCCATGTGACGCGCCCCTGCGCGATCGGCTTTGCCGGTAACTACCCGCGTGCGCTGGACGGCCTGGCGCGCCTGCTGTCGCTCGACATGCGCGTGATCGACCCGGCCTGGATCGGCATGAAGCTGCGCAAGCTGCTCAACGTCGGCGAGCCGCTGGGCCACTTCATGGCCCCGGTGCCCGGCCAGCGCCGCCAGCAGGTCTGGCCCAGCACGGTGGCCTACGTTGCCCGCCTGGTGCTGCACCGCTACGCGATGCTCGGCGTGCTCGACGAGACCGGCGAGCCTGTCAACGCGATGGGCGTGCTGGCCGCGCCCGCCGATGCCGCCGGCACGGCCGACACCGCCAGCTCGGCGCCGGCCGCCTCCGCCGCTGCAGGCAAGGCCGCCACCAAGCCGATGGCCGGCAAGCCCTGCCCCGAGTGCGGCAACGCCACCATGATCCACAAGGACGGTTGCGACTTCTGCACCAGCTGCGGCTACGTCGGCGCCTGCGGCTGAGCGGGTGGCGGTGATGTCTTCCGCGCAGCGCGGCACCCTGATCAGCGACCCGGGCGCCTACATCCGCGCCCACATCCGCACCGTGCCCGACTGGCCGGAGGCGGGCGTGATGTTCCGCGACATCACCCCGCTGCTGGCCAACCCGAAGGTGTTCCGGGTGCTGATCGACCAGTTCGTGCACCGCTACTTCAGTCCCCGGCCGGACGTCATCGCCGGCCTGGACGCGCGCGGCTTCATCATCGGCAGCGTGGTGGCCTACGAACTGGGTGTGAGCTTCGTGCCCATCCGCAAGAAGGGCAAGCTGCCCTTCACGACGGTCGAGGAAACCTATGAGCTGGAGTACGGCAGCGCCACGGTGGAGATCCACACCGATGCCGTCAGGCCCGGTGACCGCGTGGTGCTGATCGACGACCTCATCGCCACCGGCGGCACCATGATGGCGGGGCGCCGCCTGCTGGAGCGCCTGGGCGCCCAGGTGATCGAAGGTGCTGCCATCGTCGATCTGCCCGAGCTGGGCGGCTCGCAGCGGTTGCGCGACAGTGGCCTGCCACTGTTCACGCTGGTGGACTTCGAGGGCCACTGAGGCGGCCGGCCGGAAGCTGCCACGGCCCCAGTCCCTGTCCCGGCCGTCAGTCCACCGGCTGTGGCGCGGCGTTGCTGCCCACCTCGAAGCGGTACAGCCGCATCTCTCCCCCGCTGCCCCGGTCGAACTCCATCGCCGCGGCCAGGCCCTGGCGCGCCACCGTCAGGGCGTCGGGGCGCTCTCCGCCCAGTTGCCAGGCCGCATGCATCGCCCCCAGCGCGTAGGGCCTTCCGGTGCCATTGGCCCAGAAGCGGCCGAAGTTCAGCACCTCCCGGTGGGCGTACACGCCGTAGATGCCGCTGCCGTTGGCCACCAGCGCCGAGATGTGGTTGGCCTCGTAGGGGTCGTCCGGCTGTTTCTTCGGGTTCAGGAAGAAGTCGTCCTTCAGCCGCTTGTGCACCCGGGTGAAGGTGTTGAACACCTCCTCGTTGCTGCCCAGCCGGCAGTCGTCGCCCAGGCTGCGCAGCGCCTGGATCAGCGCGGTGTAGTGCGCCACGCTGCCGGTCAGCCCGATGCAGCTGTGGCCGACGAGGAAGAGCTTCGGATTGTCGCCATAGGCGTGGCCCAGGCGGGCCTCCCCCTGCATCAGCAGGGTCTCGGCGCCGATGACGATGCCGTCGGCACTGCGGACCGCAACCACGGTGGACATGCGTGCAACTCCTGGACAAGGCCCGCCGGGCAGGCCGATGGATGACGCGCCGCCACCGTTGGAACGGCAGGCGGCAGCACGAGGCTGGCAGGGTAACGCCCGCGCTGCGCTTCAGCCACCCGCCCCCGCCAGCCGCTCGCGAAGCCAGCGGTGCCCCGCATCCCCATGCCAGCGCTCGTGCCAGCACTGGCGCACGTCGAAGTCCGGCAGGGCGATCGGCGGCTCGGCCTGCTGCAGCGGCAGGTTGGCCGCCCACTGCGACGACCACTGCGCCGCCACGCTGCGCGGCACGATCGCCAGCAGGTCAGTGCAGGCGACGATGGCCGGCAGGCTGAGGAAGTTCTGCACCCGCAGCGCGATGCGCTCGCCCAGGCCCTCGGCGCGCAGCGTGGCCTCGACGACGCCGTGGCCGGTGCCGGTGGGCAGCACCACCGCGTGGGCGGCTTGGCCGAAGGCGTCGCGTGACAGGCGGCCCTGCGCATCCAGCAGCGGATGGTCGCACCGCGCGATGACGATGTAGTGCTCGCGCAGCAGGCGTTGCTGGTACCAGCCGGCGCCGTTGCCCGTGCGGCTGAAATCCGGCAGGTTGCCGATCGCCAGGTCCACCTCGCCGCTTTGCAGTGCGGCCTGCGGGTCATGCTCCGGCATCGGCAGGGTGGCCAGGCGCAGGCCTGGGGCCTGCTGGCGCAGCTGCGTCAGCAGGCGCGGCAGGAAGAAGGCCTCGCCCAGGTCGGTGATGTAGAGCGTGAAGCGCCGCTCGCTGGTGGCGGGGTCGAAGGCCGCCGGGCGGCACAGCGTGCCCTGCAGCGTCGCCATCGCCTGGCGCAGCGGCGCAGCCATGGCCTGCGCGTGCGGCGTGGGCGCCATGCCCTCGCGGGTGCGCACGAACAGCGCGTCGCCCGTCAGCCGCCGCAGCCGCGCCAGCGCGTTGCTCACGGTTGGCTGCGCCAGGCCCAGGCGCTCGGCCGCGCGGGTGATGCTGCGCTCGGCCAGCACGGCGTAGAAGATGCGCAGCAGGTTCAGGTCCCAGTCCGGGGCGGCGTCCGCGGTGGCGTGGCCTGGATCATTCTTCATGGGAATGATGCTATTCGGCAGGATTGCTGGCGGGAATCCGGACCGGCCACTAAGGTGCCCTCCACAACAACAGACTGGAGACATGCCGTGCTGCAAGGATGCACCCCTTGGCCGGACGAGCTGGCCGCGCGCTGGAAGCGCGAAGGCTGGTGGGAAGGCCTGACCCTCTGGGACATGGTGGCGCGCAGCGTGGCGCGATGCCCCGACCAGACCGCCATCGTCGCTGGTGACGACGGCGAGTTCCGCCAGACCTATGGCGAGATGGACCGGGCGGTGGCCCGCGTCGCCGCCGGCTGGCTGGCGCTGGGCTTGAAGCCGCTGGACCGCGTGGTGATGCAGCTGCCGAACACACCCGAGTTCGTGCACCACTACCTGGCGCTGGTGCGCATCGGCGCGATTCCGGTGATGGCGCTGCGGGCGCACCGGCTGGCGGAGCTGCGGCACTTCGTGCGGGCCTCCGGCGCGGTGGCCTATGTCGGCCCGGACGCGATCAAGGACTTCGACTACCGGCCGATGGCCGCGCAGGTGCAGCAGGAGCTTCCGCACCTGCGCCACCTGGTCATCGTCGGAGAACCCGGGCCGGGGCAGGTCGGGCATGCCGCGCTGCTGGAGCGCGCCGGGGACGACGCGGCCGTGGCCGCCGCCCTGGCCGAGGTGGCGGTGGACCCGGCCGAGGTGACGACGATGCTGCTGTCAGGCGGCACCACCTCGATGTCCAAGCTGATCCCGCGCACGCACGAGGACTACGTGCTCAACGCCCGGCTGTGCGGCGCAGCGGCGGGCTTCGATGCATCCACCGTTTTCATGGCCATCCTGCCGCTGGGGCACAACTACAACCTGGCCTCCCCGGGCATGCTGGCCACCTTCTATTGCGGCGGCACGCTGGTGATCGCGCCCTCCACCGACACGGCGGCGATCTTCGGCGCGATCGAGCGCGAACGCGTCACGGTGGTGGCCGCGGTGGTGCCGCTGATCGCCGGCTGGCTCAGTTCGCCCGAGCCGCAGCGCTTCGACACCACCAGCCTGCGGGTGATCCAGAACGGCGGCGCCCGCCTGGCGCCCGAGCTGCGCCAGCGCCTGCGCGAGCGCTTCCCCGGCTGCACGCCACAGGAGGTCTACGGCACAGCCGAGGGCCTGATCAACATGGTGCGGCTGGACGATGCGGACGACCTCGTGCTGGAGAGCTCCGGCGCACCGGTCTGCGCCGTCGACGAGATCCGCGTGGTGGACGACCAGGACCACGAGCTGCCGGACGGCGAGCCCGGCGAGCTGCTCACCCGCGGGCCGTACACCATCCGCGGCTACTACAACGCAGCGGAGAAGAACCGCGAGGCCTTCACTCCCGATGGCTGGTACCGCATGGGCGACATCGTGCGCAAGCGCGGCCGGTACGTGTACACCGAGGGCCGGCGCAAGGACCTGATCAACCGCGGCGGCGAGAAGATCAGCTGCGAGGAGGTGGAGAACCTCATCTTCGGCCACCCGGCGGTGAAGGCGGTGACGCTGGTGGCGATGCCCGACCCGGTCTTCGGCGAGAAGGCCTGTGCCTTCGTGATCCCGAAGGATGGCCAGACGCTGACGTTGCCCGAACTCGCCGCGCACCTGCGTGCCCAGGGCATTGCCAGCTTCAAGCTGCCCGAGCGGCTGGAGCTGGTCGACGCCTTCCCCACCAGCCCGGTGGGCAAGATCATGAAGCGCGAACTGCGCGAACGCATCGCCGCGCAGGTGGAACAGGAAACCACGCAACAGGAGGCCCGGACATGAAGATCAAGATCCTCGGCGCCGGCCCGGCCGGCCTGTGTTTTGCGGCGCTGATGAAGCGCCAGGACCCGCGTCACGAGGTCACCGTCATCGAGCGCGGCCCGCGCCATGCCACCTGGGGCTTCGGCGTGGTGTTCTCCGACCGGGCGCTGGACTTCCTGCGCGCCGACGACGAGGCGCTCTACCGCCTCGTCAGCCCGCACATGGAAACCTGGGACCACCTCAGCATCGTCCACAACGACACCCGCATCCCCATCACCGGCAACGGCTTCTCGGCGATCGGCCGGCTGGAGCTGCTGCAGCTGATGTACGCCCACGCCGAGGCGCTGGGCGTGCAGATCCGCTTCGACACGGAGGCGACCTCGCTCGCGGCGGTCGATCCGCAAGGCGATGCCGACCTGATCGTTGCCAGCAACGGGGCCTTCTCCTGGGTGCGTGCCGAGAACGAGGCGCGCTTCGGCACCACGATCGACTGGCGGCCCAACCGCTTCATCTGGTACGGCACCAGCCAGGCCTTCGACAGCCTCACGCTCACCTTCCGCGAGACCGAGTGGGGCGTCTTCTGCGCCCACCACTACCGCTACAGCCCCAGCATGAGCACCTTCCTGGTGGAGGTGACCGACGAAACCTGGCGGCGCGCCGGCTTCGACACGCTGGATCCGGCGGCCACCATCGCCCGCTGCGAACAGGCCTTCGCGAAGGACCTGGGCGGCCACCCGATCCTGTCGAACCACTCCCACTGGCGCCAGTTCCCGGCGGTGTGGAATGAGCGCTGGAGCTTCGACAACGTCGTGCTGCTGGGCGACGCGCTGCGCACCGCGCATTTCTCCATCGGCTCGGGCACCCGGCTGGCGATGGAGGATGCGATTGCCCTGGCCAAGGCCTGCCGCGAACAGGCCCTGGGCGAGTCGCCATCGCGCGAGCAGGTGCGCACCGCGCTGGACGCCTTCCAGGCCCAGCGCCTGCCGCCGATGCAGAAGATCTGGAACGCCGCCAACGTCAGCCTGCGCTGGTACGAGCGCATGGACGAGCTGGTGCCGGGCCTCAGCCCGGTCGAGTTCGCCTACAGCTACATGACCCGCACCGGCCGGGTCAGCCACGCGGAGATGAAGCGCCGCGACCCCGGGCTGGCCGAGGCGTATGAGCGGCTGCACCCGGAGGTGGCCGTCACGGCGACTTGATCGATCGCCGTCGTTCTTCGGGGCCTGCGACGAAGGTCAGGACGCCCGGGCGTCCGCGGCTTTCACGGCGTTGCCCTGGCGCAGGATCAGCGCCGAGATGCCGCCCAGCACCACCCAGCTGACCAGCGTGACAACGATGAAGAACTTCATCGGGCTGGCGGCCGAGCAGAGCCCACCGAGGGCGGGGTCGGCGCCATCGCAGCCGAAGGCCAGCAGGGCGAAAGCGATGCCAGGGCCGAGGTGCAGCACGGCCAGGGCGTGGAAGAGGATGCGCAGCATGTCGTGGCGTGTTCGTTGGGTTTGGGAAGGTGTCAGCCTTCGCTGCCCGCCTCGGCCGGGGCCTCGTTCGCCGCCCCGCCTTCCCCATCCAGCCGCTGCATGTTCTCCAGGATCTTGAGCAGGTAGTGCAGCGTGTGGGTGGTGTCGTTGAAGGAGAAGTCCTTCAGGATCTCCTCGTAGTACGCGTGGATCTTGGGCAGGGCCAGGTCCTGCCAGACGTGGCGGCCGGACTCGGTCATGGTGATCAGGCGCGCGCGCCGGTCCCGCCCGTCCGGGACGATGGCCAGGTGGCCGTCGCGCTCCATGCGGCTGAGCACGCCCGACAGGTTCTGCCGGCTCACCATCAGGTAGCGGGCCAGGTCGCCCACGCCCATGCCGCCCTGTGCGGTGGGCCGTGACAGCGCGCCCAGCACCGCCCACTGCTGCGTCGTCAGGCCCTCGGCCTCCACTGCGCGTGTCCCGGTTTTGTGCAACATATTTGCACATTGATACAGACGAAAGAAGAGCCGGTTGGCCATCTCGTACTTGGCGTTGGCCGCTGAAGTATCAGGGTTTGTCATGAGATTTCCGGGTCCACCCGGGACTTGCGCTGACGGGCTGTGCCCGCCTAAGATGTGTCAATACATTGACGTAATTGAGGTCGCGGCGAGGCAACCCGTGGCGACGATCCTAACCCTGCAAGGACTGGAGTGGACATGCGCAGATTCGACGGCAAGACGGTGGTGGTGACGGGCGGCGGCGGTGGCATCGGCGGGGCGACCTGCCGGCGCTTTGCGGCCGAGGGCGCGGCGGTGGCGGTGTTCGACCGCAACCTGGAAGCCGCCGAGGCGGTGGCCGCGGGCATCCGCGCCGAGGGCGGCCGCGCCCAGGCCTTCGGCGCGGACATCACCGACCGCGCCAGCGTGGACACGGCCGTGGCCGCCACCGAGGCGCAGCTCGGTCCGATCGGCGTGCTGGTCAACAACGCTGGCTGGGACGTCTTCAAGCCCTTCATGAAGACCGTGCCGGCCGAGTGGGACCGCCTGATCGCCATCAACCTGGTGGGCGCGCTGCACATGCACCACGCGATCCTGCCGGGCATGGTGGAGCGCAAGTACGGGCGCATCGTCAACGTCGCGTCCGACGCGGCGCGCGGCGGCTCTTCCGGCGAGGCGGTCTACGCCGCCTGCAAGGGCGGGCTGGTGGCGCTGTCCAAGACGCTGGCGCGTGAGCACGCCCGCCAGGGCATCACCGTCAACGTGGTCTGCCCGGGGCCGACCGACACCGCGCTGCTGGCCGGCGTGGCCGAGGGGGCGCGCGATCCGGCCAAGCTGATCGAGGCCTTCCGCAGCGCCATCCCGCTGGGCCGCCTGGGCCAGCCCGACGACCTGGCCAGCGCGATCGCCTTCTTCGGCAGCGACGACGCCAGCTTCGTCACCGGCCAGGTGGTGAGCGTCTCCGGCGGCCTGACGATGCACGGTTGAACCCGGCACGCATCCCCATCGAACAACCTACTCAGCAGCAGATTCCCATGGACTTCGAAGACATCCTGTACGAGAACCGCAACGGCGTGGCGTGGATCACCATCAACCGCCCCGACAAGATGAACGCCTTCCGCGGCCAGACCTGCGACGAGATCATCCGTGCGCTCAACAAGGCGGGCTACGACCGCAGCGTGGGC
>Ga0073899_10000267_pt1 | contig 48475 bp, 49 predicted proteins | sample KloWWTmetaKNB5Ph_FD_88975 | JGI IMG/M metagenome (GOLD analysis project Ga0073899, IMG submission 88975) | Active sludge microbial communities from Klosterneuburg, Austria, studying microevolution and ecology of nitrifiers - Klosterneuburg... | ecosystem: Engineered > WWTP > Aerobic digester >... | reverse complement strand
TCATCGGGTCCATGATCGCGTCGAGATTCTGTGCATCACAGAATTCGAGGAAATCGTCACGCAGGGAAGCGATATGCGTCTTCACGGGAATGCCGATGGTGATTTGCGCCGAGAACATCTCGGCGCCGGTCTGCATTGCCCGGTAGCGATTTGAACTCAAGCTCTCGATCGAAATGCCGTGATCGATAAAAAACTCGGCGAGCAGATGCAGGATGCCGGGTTTGTCGGCTGCGACCACTTCGACCAGGTAGGGCAGCATCGCATTCTGCGTTTCTTTGGCGGCGGTGCGTTGCAGAATCAGGCGGATACCTTCCTCGCGCTCAATGCGCGGCACCGATGTCTCGAATTTAGCCACCGCGTCCCACGAGCCCATCAACAGCAAGTTGATCGCGACATCGTCACCGAGCGTGGACAGCCGCGATTCGAGCAGATGACAGCCACTTTCGCCGACACGGCGTGTGAGGAGCAGTAGCGGCGATTTTTTTTGCGGAGCCACCGCAATGACGACCAGATAGTTTTCGTTCGATGTTGGTCGCGCCACTGAGTGCTCGTGTGGGCTGAATGGATGTCTGCAGAATACTTGTCGCCCCCAAGACCCGCAAGTAACATCGCAACGTTCCTGGCGACTCTCTATCGATGCAACTTCACGGCAGTATTTGTGCGCTCGTCACACCCTTCGACGCGTGCGAGCAGCTTGATCTCCACGCGCTCGACCGCTTGCTTGACTGGCATCTCGCCAGCGGCACGCATGGGCTCGTGCTGGCCGGATCGACCGGCGAAGCGGCTTTACTTGACGATGACGAATATCGACTGCTGATCGCACATTCGGTGTTACGCATGGCCGGTCGTATGCCGATCATCGCCGGCATCGGTTCGCCAAGCACGCGTAAAACGCTGGATTACGCGCGTATCGCCGCCGAGGCCGGTGCCGATGCCGTGCTCGCGGTCACACCGTATTACGTGCGTCCGACTCAGCACGGCCTGATTGCGCACTATCTGCATTTGGCTGTGGAATCAGTGTTGCCGATCATTCTGTACAACGTCCCCGGGCGCACCGGTTGCGATCTGTTGCCGAATACCGTTGCCGCGCTGGCGGCACATCCGAACATCATCGGCATCAAGGAAGCGAGTGCGGAACCCGAGCGCATGGCGGCTTTGTTGATGCTGCAGTCAGCGAATTTCGCGGTGCTGAGCGGCGATGATCCGACGGCACTGCATGCGATGAATGCCGGCGCGAAAGGGACGATCTCGGTGGCGGCAAATGTTGCTCCGCGCGCTTTTGCGTTGATGTGCGAGAGTGCGCTGTCGGCGCATCCAGCGACGCACATGGCCGCAGTTGAACTGAATACGAAATTGCGTGGGCTGTACGCCGTGCTCGGACTCGAATCGAACCCGATCCCTGCGAAATGGGCGTTGCATCGCCTAGGCCATATCGATGCCATCCATCGTCTGCCACTGACGCCGTTGTCGGCACAGCATCATGACGCCATTGACGAATGTCTCGCCGCACTCGCATCTATCGATGCGGCGCCGGCGAGTTGAGGAGAACCACAGATGTCGAAATTCTTTCCGCGTCCGCTCGTACTGGCCGCAATTGTCGTGGCGATGAGTGGCTGCAGTTTGTTCGGTAAAGGCAAAATGCACGAGCGCTATCTTGATGCCGAGTCCGGCAAGGCGCTGGAAGTGCCGGCCGAACTCGACACGCCGGCACGGCGCGATTCGATGCGGGTTCCGGAAGCGCGCGGTGAGTTGGTGGCGGTGGCCGAAGCCCCTGTCGATTCCTTGCCGGTCGATGCCGACGATCCGCAGAGCCGACTCAAGGTGCGCATGTCTCCAGCAGAAACCTTCGACAAGGTGCTGGCGGCGTTGGAGCAGGCGCAGATCGCCATGCTCGGCGAGACGGAACGAAATGAATTGCGCGTCGAACTGCGATTCGAGGTGAGCGAAGAACGCAAACGCTGGTGGTGGAAAGATGGCACCCAGACGCGCACCATCCGTCGCAGCGTGCACGTGCTCGAAGACGCGGTTGGTAGTCGTATCGTGATCGAGGACGGAAACAGCGGCATACGCATCGATGACGAGTACGCCCAGCGCGTACTGAGCGCGTTGCGCGACCGCATCAATTGGGAGTGATGTTGAGGCTGTCTTGCCGGTTGCGGCAGCTCAGCGGATCAACTGGTCAAGCTTGTCCGGTTTGCCGTCCCATTCGGCGGCATCCGGAGGCGCGTCTTTGCGCATGGTGATCACCGGCCAAATGCGCGAAAGTTCGGCGTTCAGCGGCGTGAAATGCTCTTGGCCAGCAGGCACGTCGTCTTCGGGGAAGATCGCCTTGGCCGGGCATTCTGGTTCGCACAAGGTGCAGTCGATGCACTCGTCCGGATCAATCACCAGAAAATTTGGGCCCTCATGGAAGCAGTCGACTGGACAGACTTCCACGCAGTCGGTGTATTTGCACTTGATGCAGTTTTCGACGACAACGAATGGCATGCGACAGACCCGGTTGGTACTCCCAAGGGGAATCGAACCCCTGTTTTCGCCGTGAGAGGGCGACGTCCTAGACCGCTAGACGATGGGAGCGCGGCTTGAGGCCACTTTGAGCGGCGTAGTATAACGGTCGTGGCCGCGATCTCAAGGCATCTTGGGCATAATGCACGGCGCCCACCGGTACCGTCTGGTGCCGGCAACGAATCAACGACTGCATTTTGCAGTCACCAGGACATCATGGATTTTCTCGAAACCTCCGATCCCGCCGAAGTGCGGAGACGTGTCGCCGCACAGTTGCGCGTCATTGCACGCGCCGACCACTGCATCTCGCGCCAATTCATCAGTCCGAATGCGCTGCGCGTTCTTTATCGCCTGCGTGACGCTGGCTTCGTCGCCTGCTTGGTCGGCGGGGCTGTGCGTGACTTGTTGCTTGGCAATCGCCCGAAAGACTTCGATGTCGCCACCAATGCGACACCGGAGCAGGTCAAGGCATTGTTCCGCAATTGCCGGCTGATCGGGCGACGTTTCCGGCTTGCACATGTCCATTACGGCGAGGAAATCATTGAAGTCTCGACCTTCCGCGGCATCAGCGACGATGGCTCAGGCGATCGCGAGATGGTCGATGGTCGGCTCACTCGCGACAATGTCTACGGCAGCATCGAGGAAGATGCGGTGCGCCGTGACTTCACCGTCAACGCGCTGTACTACGCGATCGATGATTTTTCCGTGCGTGATTATGTCGGTGGCTTCGAAGACGTGCAGCGGCGAGAATTGCGCCTGATCGGCGATGTCGAGCGCCGTTTTCGTGAAGACCCGGTGCGCACCCTTCGCGCCGTGCGATTTGCGGCGAAGCTCGGTTTCTCGATCAGCGATGACGTCGCCGCCGGTATCCGCGAATTCGGTCCGCTGATCGTTGATGCGCCACCGGCCCGCCTGTTCGATGAGATGCTGAAACTGTTCCTCGCTGGGCATGCGCTGTCGGGCTTTCGCGAGATGGAGCGGTATGGTCTGTTCGCCGTGTTGTTTCCAGAGTCCTCGGCCTCGATTCGCAAAGACCCACGCGGTCGGGCATTGATCGAGGCGGCGCTGGCGAGTACCGACGCGCGCATCGCGCTCGGTCGGGCGGTTACGCCAGCTTTCCTGTTCGCAGCGTTGCTGTGGCCCGCCGTCGAGTATCGGGCCGCGCTGCTGGTCGATCGCAGCCACGGCGATCCCGAGGCTGAGGCTTCAGCACAGATCGTGTCGGAGCAGGCACAGCGCATCGCTTTGCCAAAGCGCTACTCGCTGCCGATGCAGGAAATTTGGGACCTGCAGCCACGCTTTATCACCAATCAACGCAAGCGCGTGCAACGCTTGCTCGCGCACCCACGTTTTCGCGCCGCCTACGACTTTCTTCTGTTGCGATCGAGCGCAAATTTGGATCTGGTCGATTTGGCGCAGCGCTGGGATCGCGCGCAGCAGGAAGGGCCGGACGCAGTACTTGCCGGCGAACCGCTGGTGGATAAGTCGACGGCATCGGATGAACCGGTCAAGAAGAAGCGTCGACGCCGGCGTCGAAAGCCAGGTGAGGCGGCATCGGCCTCAATCGGCGAGTGAACGGCACGCTTCACGCATGCGCGTTCGTCGCATTAGGGTCGAATCTGGATGCGCCGCTTGAGCGCGTTTGCGAAGCGATGGCGTTGATCGATACGGCGGCATTCGGGCGCATCATTGCGCGCTCGTCGTGCTATCGCACGGCACCGGTCGGGCAACTTGATCAGCCCGACTTCATCAATGCCGTGATTGCCCTGCAGACCTCGCTCGCGCCGGTTCTGCTGATGCGCGCGCTGCTCGATCTGGAAAGCCGACTCGGGCGCGTGCGTGCCGAACGCAATGGTCCGCGTCGTATCGACCTTGATCTGATCGCATACGAGCAGCGCTGCATTGACACGCCGGAACTGCAGTTACCGCACCCGCGCGCTATTGACCGTGCCTTCGTGATGCTGCCGTGGGCCGAGATCGCGCCCGATACCCGTATTGCCGGTGTGACGGTGCGCGAGATTGCTTTGGCGTTGCCGTGTCAGCGCATCGCAAGAATTGAGGCTTGAGTCCATGGCAAACGTCTGCCGATAATCGCGATCCCCGTGAGGAACTGCCATGTACGCCGGAGCGACCGAAACACGCAGTCCACCGATCACGGTGCCGATGTTGCGACAGTTCAAACAGGATGGTCGCAAGATCGTCGCCATCACCGCCTACGATGCGAGCTTTGCGCGACTGGCGGATGACGCCGATATCGACGTTATCCTGATCGGCGACTCACTAGGCATGGTCGTGCATGGCAAGCGCAGCACGCTATCGGTGACGGTCGACGACATCATTTACCACGCCCGTTCAGTGGCGCGCGGTTCGAAGCGCGCGCTGCGTATCGCCGACATGCCGTATGCGACTTATCCTGATCCGAAAACGGCATTCGCTCACGCTGCGCGCATGATCGGTGAGGGTGAATGCGCGATGGTCAAGCTCGAAGGCGGCGGCCCGGTGATCGAGTCGATCCGCTATCTGGTCGATCGCGAAGTGCCGGTGTGTGCGCACCTCGGGCTGACGCCGCAGTCGGTACTGCGTCTTGGCGGCTACAAGGTGCAGGGCCGCGGTGATGCCGCTGCGCAGGCGCTGCGTGATGCTGCGCGCGCAGCACAAGTGGCCGGTGCGGAGATGCTGGTGCTGGAATGCGTGCCCAGCCCACTCGCGGCTGCGATTCAGGCCGACCTCGCCATTCCAGTGATCGGTATCGGCGCGGGCGCACAGTGCGATGGCCAGATCCTGGTCTGCTACGACGTGATCGGCATCAGTTCCGGTCGCCGTCCGCGCTTCGTGAAGAATTTCCTGCTGGGCCGCGACAGCGTGCTCGACGCATTCAAGGCCTACGTTGCAGACGCGCGTAGCGCGAGTTTCCCGGACGCAGCACATGAATATGCCGATTGATCTGCAGCGCGTCGACGCTGCCGAATCGATGCGCCGTCGCGTGTTGGAGTGGCGCCGCGATGGTTTGCGTGTCGGCTTCGTGCCCACCATGGGCAACCTGCATGCCGGACATTATTCGTTGATCGCTGCCGCACGTGCGCAATGTGATCGCGTCGTCGCCAGTATTTTCGTGAACCCGACCCAGTTCGGTCCGAACGAGGATTTCGCGACCTATCCACGCACGATGGACGCTGATGCGGCGGGTCTGGCGGCCGCTGGTTGCGATCTGCTGTTCGTGCCCGACACCGCCGCCTTGTACCCGTTTGGCACTGCAGCAGCGGTGCGCGTGCATGTGCCAGTTATCAGCGCAGGGTTGTGCGGTTCTTTCCGCCCTGGGCATTTCGATGGCGTCGCTAGCGTGGTCGCCAAGTTATTCAATTGGGTCCAGCCGGATGCCGCTTATTTCGGACGTAAGGATTTCCAGCAATTGCGCCTGATCGAGCGTATGACTGTTGATCTTGGCCTGCCAATCGACATCATCGGCGTCGATACCTTGCGTGAGCCGAATGGTCTGGCGATGAGTTCGCGCAATCAGTATCTGTCGCCAGACGAGCGTGAGCGCGCCGCCGAGATTTACCGCACGCTGCAGGCGATGGGTCATGCGATTCGCCAGGGCAGCACCCGCGCGCGCGTGGAAACGGTCGCCGTAGACCGATTGCGCGCGGCTGGCTTCCGCGTCGACTACGCCGTCATTCGTCGAGCCGGGGACCTGTCGGAGCCGGGTGATGGTGATCGGACACACTTGGTCGGGTTGGTCGCTGCGCATCTCGGCAAAGCGCGATTGATCGACAACTTGTTGATTTAATTGATTTACGATGGCGATGTTGTAATCGAGCAACACGGGTGTTGCGTTTTTGCATCAGCCTTGCTAGATTACGCGTGCCGAAAGGTTTGATCGCTTGAAATGAGCAATCCCTTTCGACTGCAGGGCGCATTGTTAGGTAATCGTCACTCCGATTAGACCCTCTCTGGAATTCAGAGAGGGTTTTTTTTGCCTGCGTTTCAGAGACTTGGCCATACCAGTGTAGGCATTCGCGCGGGCTATACTCATTCGCTTATGGTCTCAGTGAGGACGCCCCGTCATGAGCTTGGCTGACGATGCCGAACGCTTGCGCGACATCGCTTTGTCAGTGCTGTCAGCAGATCTAGAACGCGGACAGCGCCTGCGTCTGCGAGTGGGGCCGTTGTACGCCGATTTTTCGCGACAGTTGGTCGACGTCGCGGCGCTCGACACCCTGCTTGCGGTCGCCGATCACGCCGAACTTGCGCGGTTTCGCCGTGCTTTCGCCGATGGCGAGCCGCTGAACACTACCGAGGGTCGGGCGGCGTTACATCATTCCTTGCGTGCGCGTGCCGACGACGTCCCCGAGGGATCGATGCGTTCGGCGCAGGCCGCTGCGACTGAGGCGAGTTCACGCGTCCAAGTTTGGGTTCGCCGCCTGCTTGACGAGGGCCTTGGTGAATCCCAGCCGGTGCGCGATGTTGTCAACGTCGGCATTGGTGGCTCTGACCTTGGTCCGCGTCTACTCGATGCGGCAATTGCTGACCCGATTCATGGGCCGCGCCTGCATTTTGTCTCCAGCATCGACGCCCATCGTGCGGCTGATCTGATCGCCACGCTCGACCCGGCAACGACCGTCGTCGTGCTCGTGTCCAAGAGTTTCCATACCGAAGAAACCCTGCTTAATGGACGTTTATTCGTCGATTGGCTCACCGCAGCACTCGGTGAAGCCGCGATGCAGCGGCGCGTGTTTGCGGTGACTGCGAACGTCGAGGCGGCGCAAAGATTTGGTGTTGACGGCGAACGCTGCTTGCCGATCTGGGAATGGGTTGGTGGTCGATATTCGTTGTGGTCGGCCGTCGGATTTTCTTTCGCGTTGGCACATGGCATCGATACATTCCGACGCTTGCTCGACGGCGCGCGTGAAATGGACCGGCATTTCTTCAGTGCGCCGTTGGCGCAAAATCTGCCGGTATTGCGCGGACTGATCGAACACTGGAATCGCGTCGCGCGCGAATTCCGCTCACGCTGTGTGGTTCCGTATGACGTGCGACTGACGCATCTGCCGGCCTATCTGCAGCAGTTAGAGATGGAGAGCAATGGCAAATCGGTGCGCCATGACGGCGTGCCGGTCGATTTGCCAACTGCGCCGATCATCTGGGGTGGCGTCGGCACCGACGCGCAGCATGCGTTCTTCCAAGCACTACATCAGGGAACTCAGGTGGTGCCGGTGGAATTTATCGGCATCATCCAGCCGGCACATCGTCATGACGCCCACCATCGCGTGTTGCTCGCAAATCTGCTCGCTCAAAGCGCCGCGCTCGCTTATGGCGATGACACGCGCGACAGCGATGATCCGCTGGCAGCGCATAAACATCACGGCGGCAACCGCCCGAGTACCGTGATTCTGCTCGATGCACTGACGCCGGAAGCCTTGGGAGCACTGCTGGCGATGTACGAGCACAGCGTCTTCGTCGAGGCCTGTTTGGTCGGCATCAATCCTTTTGATCAGTGGGGTGTCGAACTCGGCAAGCGCATCGCAAAAGACTTCCTGCCGGCGTTGTCGTCTGAGACCGCTGCGAGCACGCTCGATCCAGTCACGCAGGCACTGATCCGCGAGATCCGTTCACGCTGATCCGTGCCGCGCGAGCGCCCATTGCACATGCTCGCGCAGCAGCGGCGAGGCATCGTCGCGACGCGACTGCAATGCCTGCAAAATCGCCGGGCTGGTGGGCGCGTTGCCGAGTGCCACCGCGATGTTGCGCAACCAGCGTTCATGGCCAATGCGCCGGATCGGCGAACCTTCGGTGCGGGTGAGGAACTCGGATTCATTCCATGCGAAGGCTTCGGTTAGCGGCATACGATCAAGCCGATGACGCGGCGCGAAATCGCGCTCCGCTGTCGATTGCGCAAACTTGTTCCAGGGACAAACCAGCTGGCAATCGTCGCAGCCGTAGATGCGGTTACCAATCAACGGACGCAGATCTTCCGGAATCGGGCCATGCAGCTCGATCGTCAAGTAGGAAATACAGCGACGCGCGTCGATACGGTTTGGCGCGACGATCGCCTGGGTCGGGCAGATATCGATGCAGCGCGTGCAGGTACCGCAATAGTGGCCGGTTTCAGCGGTGTCCTGCGCCAGCGGCAGGTCGGTATACAACTCACCGATGAAAAACCACGAGCCGCGTTTCGTGTCGATCAAGTTGCTGTGCTTACCGATCCAGCCGAGGCCGGCATTGCGTGCAAGCGCCTTTTCCAACACCGGCGCACTGTCGACAAAGGCGCGGTAGCCGAACGGCCCGATAAATGCGCTGATTCGGTCGGCGAGCTGCTGCAAGCGGTTGCGCATCAGCTTGTGGTAATCGCGGCCCAATGCATATCGTGAAACGTAGGCGAGCATTGGGTCATCGAGCGTGGCCTGCATGCCTGCAGCGTCGGCGCTGAGGTAGTCCATGCGTACCGAGATCACGTTGATCGTGCCCGGCACCAGTTCTTCCGGCCGCGTCCGCTTGCTGCCGTGACGTTGCATGTAGTCCATGTCGCCATGGAATCCATCATCCAACCAACGCAGCAGGTTCGCTTCATCGTCGTCCAGGCGCGTGCTGGTAATGCCGCAGCCTTGGAAACCAAGTTCGTGCGCCTCCTGTTTGATGCGCGTGGCCAAGGCTTGCGGGTCAAAGTTCGGATCTGGCATGGCTGCAGTATAGGTGTAGCCCCGTACAATGCCGCCATGACTGGCATCGAAACGAATCTCTACCGCGTTGCCGATGTGCGTCTCATTGAGGCGCAAGCGAAGCATTTGACCGGGCAGGACGCATGGTCGCTGATGCAGCGCGCAGGTGCCGCGGCTTTTGCAATGTTGCGTGAGCGTTGGCCTGAGGCACGACGCATCTTGGTTGTCTGCGGCACCGGCAACAATGGCGGCGATGGCTATGTCGTCGCACTGCTGGCACGTAATCATGGGCTGACCGTCACCTTGGTTCAAGGCGGCGCGCTACCGACGCGCGATCCCGCAGCGCAGGCGGTGGTGCAGTGGCATGACGCCGGTGGCGCGGTCATCACGAGTGCGGGCGAGGATCTGCCTGGCGCGGATCTGATCATCGATGCACTGTTGGGTATCGGTCTCGATCGCGCGCCGGAAGGTGTCACAGCAGCAATGATCGCGGCGATCAATCGGCACCCGGCGCCGGTGTTCGCGCTCGATGCACCATCGGGTCTGAATGCGGATACCGGACATCCACCCGCCGACTGCGTTCAGGCTGAGCGGACACTGAGTTTCATCGCGTGGAAGCGTGGACTATGGACGGGCGCTGCGGTGCAGTTTTGTGGCGAGCTTTATCTCGCCACACTCAGTGTTCCGGCGATGGCATTCGCCGAGGTGTTGGCGGATGCACACTTGATGACCGCGGCCGATGTCACCACCGCCTTGCCGCGCCGTGCCCGCGATATCCATAAGGGTCGAACTGGGCATGCGCTGGTGGTGGGTAGCGATCATGGTTTTGGCGGCGCGGTGCTCATCGCTGCCGCAGCCGCAGCGCGCGCTGGTGCTGGGCTCGTCAGCGTCGCGACGCGGATTGAGCATGTGTCGGCGTTATTGGCGCAGCGGCCGGAAGTGATGGCGCGAGCCATCACCTGCGGTGACGATCTGCAGCGATCGATCGAACGTGCTGATGTGATTGCGCTTGGGCCGGGACTCGGCCAATCGGACTGGAGTTTGCAACTCGCGCAAACCGCTTGTGCCTCCGGTAAACCGATGGTGGTCGATGCCGATGCACTCAATCTGCTCGCGGCTGGGCGCATCGAATTGCACGGAACATTGGTGTTGACACCGCATCCCGGCGAGGCTGCACGTATGCTCGGCGTCGATGTCGCGACAGTGGAACGGGATCGGTTTGCCGCAGTGCGCGAACTGGCGCACCGCCATCGTGCTGTGGTGGTATTGAAAGGGGCAGGTAGTCTGATTGCGGATCGCGACGGCACTGTGAGCCTCTGCCCGTTCGGCAATCCCGGCATGGCGTCTGGCGGCATGGGCGATGCATTGACTGGCGTGATCGCGGCGCTGATCGCGCAAGGGTTGGCCACAGCGGAAGCCGCACGCATCGGCGTGGTCGTGCACGCATTGGCTGCAGATCGTGCCGCTCGCGACGGTGAACGCGGTTTGCTGGCAAGCGATGTTATCGCTGCACTGCGCGCGATCATGAATCCATGAACTGGCATATCGACTTACCCGATCTGGCCGCGACCAACACGCTCGGTGTGCGAATCGCAGGTGCATTGCGAACACCACTGGTGATCGGATTGATCGGCGATCTCGGCGTCGGAAAGACGGCATTGGTGCGCGCCTTGATCCAGTCGCTGTCCCCCGGCATGCGGGTGAAGAGCCCGACCTATAGCCTGATCGAGTCCTACGAACTCGGGGCGCTGAACGTTCATCATCTCGATCTGTATCGCCTAAGGCATTCCGATGAATTGGTCGAACTCGGGCTTGCTGAACTGCTGGAGCCGAGTGCACTGATGCTCATCGAGTGGCCGGAAAAGGGGGGTGATCAGACGCCGCCACTGGATCTCACGATTCATCTGAGCCGTCTTGACGACAATCGGCGGCAGGCAGAATTCACGGCGCGGACTGAGGCCGGACGTTGCTTCTGTCGTGGTGTTGCGCCGTAGTCTGATCAACTGGTTCCGGTCGGAATCTGCCGGAATATTCACGAAGTTGCCGTAGTGAACGGATTTGATTGAAGTTTCTTCTTGAAATTCGGGTTCGACTGGCGTTTAATCAACAGTATGTTCGCCGTATCTATCCGTCACGTTGCGTTTTTCGCCCTCACGTTGATCGCGGGGCGCGCGCTGGCGGGTGACGTGCAGGCCATCCGGTTTTGGGATGCGGACGATCACACGCGAATCGTCTTCGATGTCAGTGCGCCGGTGCACTACAAGCTATTCACGCTCAACAATCCAGACCGTTTGGTGCTGGACATCGCGCGCAGTCGCGTTTCGAAATCATTGGACGGCGCTGCGCTTGAAGGCGCGGTGAAGCGCGTGCGTACCGGGCGTCAGGGCGGCGATACGCTGCGGGTTGTGCTTGATCTCGATCGTGCCGTGCAGCCGAAGAGTTTTCTGCTCAAACCGGCCGATCAATTCGGTCATCGCCTCGTCATCGATTTGTTCGATTCAGCATCGGCGCCGCGTGTCGTAAAGCGCGAAGAATCGCTGCCGGTCGCGCAGGGCGAACGCGATGTGATCGTGTCGATTGATGCCGGTCACGGCGGCGATGATCCGGGCGCTTCGGGCGCCAATGGCTCGCGCGAAAAAGACATCACCTTGGCCGTCGCGCAGGCGCTGGCGGCGCGCATCGATGCCGAACCTGGTATGACGGCCGTGCTCACTCGTGATCGCGACTTTTTCATCCCGCTGAAGCGCCGTTACGAAATCGCGCGCGAGCAGAAGGCTGACCTGTTCGTTTCCATTCATGCCGATGCGTTCGTGAAATCGCAGGCGCGTGGATCGTCGGTATTTGTGCTGTCAAATCGCGGTGCATCCTCCGAAGCAGCGCGGATGCTGGCCGATCGCGAAAATACGTCTGACCTCGTCGGTGGTGTCTCGATCGATGACAAGGATGCGACGCTTGCCGCGGTGCTGCTCGATCTGTCCCAAGGCGCGACCATGCAGGCGTCCGAGATGGTCGCGAACAATGTGCTGCGTGGTCTTTCCGGCATCGGCAACCTGCACAAAAGCGAGGTGCAGCGTGCGAACTTCGTAGTTCTGCGTTCGCCAGATGTGCCTTCGATGCTGGTCGAGACCGCGTTCATCAGCAATCCGATTGAAGAGAAGCGTCTGAACGATCCTGCGCACCGCGACAAACTCGCTGATGCACTGGTCGCCGGCATCCGTGACTATTTTGCGACCACGCCGCCGCCAGGCACTTGGTTCGCCGCGAATCCACAGCGCGCGAAACACCATGTTGTCGCTCGCGGCGAATCGCTGTCCCTGATCGCCCAGAGGCACCGTATTTCTGTCGCCTCGCTGAAGCGCGAGAATGCACTGGCGACCGACAGCGTGAATGCCGGTGCCGTGCTGAAGATCCCGACGTCGATCTGAACGACCGTTTGCGCCGCTAGAATGTCCGGCCCCGACTGAGGCCGAGATGCGCATAAAAACCCTGCCCGATACCTTGATCAACCAAATCGCAGCGGGCGAGGTCATCGAGCGCCCGGCATCCGTGGTCAAGGAGTTGGTCGAGAATGCGCTTGATGCCGGAGCCAGTCGTATCGATGTCGAATTGGAAGCCGGTGGCGTCAAGTTGGTGCGCGTACGCGACAACGGCAATGGTATCGACGGCGAGGATCTGGCGCTGGCATTGACGCGCCACGCGACCAGTAAGATCGCCTCGCTCGACGATCTCGAATCAGTCCGCAGCATGGGGTTTCGCGGTGAGGCCTTGCCGAGCATCGCCTCGGTCTCGCGCTTCCGTCTGGTATCGCGGACACCCGAGGCCGCGCATGCTTCGGAGCTTGCCGTCGACAACGGCCGGTTCGCCGCGATCAAGCCGGCGCAACATCCGGTCGGGACCACCGCCGAGATGCGCGAGTTGTTTTTCAACGTGCCGGCGCGACGAAAGTTTTTGCGCGCCGAACGAACCGAACTCGGTCATGTCGAGGATTGGCTGCGTGCGATCGCACTGGCGCGGCCGGAGGTAGCGTTCACGTTGTCGCATAATGGACGATCCTTGCTGCGTGATGAAGCCAGTGGCGCATCGCCGGAATCGCGCGTCGACGCGATGCTTGGCGAGGACTTTCTCACCCACAGTCTGCGCATCGACCATCACGCTGCGAGCTTGCGCCTGCACGGTTATGTCGGTTTGCCGACGGCGGCGCGGGCGCAAAACGACCGCCAGTTCTTCTACGTGAATCGGCGCCTAGTGCGTGATCGCGTGATCGCCCATGCGGTGCGTCAGGCTTATGCCGACGTATTGTTTCATGGTCGCCATCCGGCCTTCGTGCTGTTCCTCGAACTCGATCCATTGCTGGTTGATGTGAACGCCCATCCGGCCAAGACCGAGGTGCGATTTCGCGAGCATCGCTTGATCCATGATTTTCTGTTTCGCAGCTTGCACGAAGCCTTGGCGCAGACGCGTGCCGGGCAGGCGAGCACGATTGCGGCGCCAGTATTCGGTGTGTCGGGCGCACCTGCATTGATGCCACCGCAGCAGTCCGGACTTGGCTTGCGGGTGGCCGAGCCGTTGTCTGCGTATGGCAGTGTCTATGGACGCAATGAAGCCGCCGTATCCGCTGGATTCACGCAGCCGCTGTTGGCGCGTGCGGCCGAATTCATGGCACAGAGCGGCGACAATGAAGTCCCGCCGCTGGGTTTCGCGATCGCGCAACTGCATGGCGTTTACGTGCTCGCACAGAATGCCCACGGCCTCGTGATCGTTGACATGCACGCGGCGCATGAGCGCATTACCTATGAGCGTTTGAAGGCGCAGCAGGCCTGTGGTGACATTGCCTCGCAACAGTTGCTGGTACCGACGCCGGTGACGGTGACGCGGCGCGAGGCCGATGCCGCCGAGGACCATCATGGCGAATTCCAGAACCTCGGCATCGAACTGTCCCGAAGTGGTGAGACCTCGGTGCTGATCAAGCGCATTCCAGTGCTGCTTGACGGCGCCAACGTCGAGCGACTGGTGCGCGATGTGCTTGCCGAATTCGTGCAGCACGACAGTTCCCGACGCCTGGAGGAAACTGGAAACGAACTTCTGTCGACCCTGGCCTGTCACACCTCGGTGCGCGCAAATCGTCGGCTCACGGTGCCGGAAATGAACGCACTGTTGCGGCAGATGGAAGCCACTGAACGATCTGGCCAATGCAATCATGGTCGCCCGACTTGGGTGCAATGGACGATGCAAGACTTGGACCGTGTATTCCAGCGCGGACGATAACGAAGTGAACCGGAGGATCAATGATGCGCAACGCACTGATGACGACCACGCTGTTCGCCAGCGCACTGCTTGCTGCCTGTGCACCGACGCCGCAGCGTGAGGCTACTGAGGTGACGCCAGTTCCTCCTTCCACCACTGCCGCTTACAATCACGCTGCGGAGGTCGAGGCTTGGCGTATCGATCGTCTGGAACGCCTGCAGAAGCCCGAGGGCTGGCTCAGTCTGATCGGACTGCATTGGCTGACGACGGGCGAGCAGACGCTGGGCAGTGCGCCGGACAATGCCATCGTGCTTGCCGCCGGCCCGGCACATTTCGGCACGGTCCGATATACGAACGGGGAAGTCCAGTTCGCAGCGGTCGAGGGTAGCGAAGCTGTGGTCGTGGACAATGGCCTGCGCATCGTCACCGAGGGCGACCGCGTGTGGCACGTGCTCGGCGACGACACCAGCGTGACGCAAAGCATCGTGCACTCTGGAACAGTCAGCTTTGTGGCGATCAAGCGCGGCGACAAACATGCGCTGCGTGTGCGTGATTCCGAGGCGCCGACGCGCAAACACTTCACCGGTATTGATACTTTTCCAGTGGATGAAAGTTGGCGCATCGTTGCCGACTGGACGCCGCACAAGGAGCCGCAGTCGTTCGGCATACAGACGGTCATTGGCACCATCGAGGAAATGCCGAATCCGGGCTACGGTAGCTTCACCCGCGACGGGCACGAATACCGCATTTACCCGGTCGTCGAAGAAGGTTCGGACGATCTGTTCATCATCTTCGCTGACCGCACGTCGGGCAAGGAAACCTATGGCCCTGGGCGCTTCGTTTATGCGCCGTGGCCGAAGCAAGACGGCAAGTTGATCATCGATTTCAACAAGGCCTATAACCCGCCTTGTGCCTTGAATGCCTTTTCCACGTGTCCGTTACCACCGCCTGAAAATCGTCTCGACCTGCGCGTCACTGCCGGTGAAAAAAAGTACAACGGCGTGCACTGAGCGAGTGATCAGTGGCTCGCCATCGCGCTGACGACTTGCGCGAGTGCGGCGCGGTCAGGTGCGTGGAGGAGACGGGCGGCCTTGGTTTTGAGCGCTTTGCGCGATAGCAGCGCGATGGTTTCACGGACATCGGCGAGCGCGCTTGGGTGCATCGAGAATTCGCTGAGGCCGAGCGCAATCAACAACGGCGTGTAGGTCGGATCGCCGGCGATTTCACCGCAGATACTGATTGGCCGTTTTGCCTGGCGCGCGTTGTCGAGCACGAGATAGAGCAGACGCAGAAAGGCCGGATGCAGGGGGTCGTAGCTTGCCGAAACTGCGGCATTGTTGCGATCGGCGGCAAGCAGGTATTGCGCGAGATCGTTGCTGCCGATCGCGAGGAAGTCGGCGTGACGCGCGATGTCGGCGCTGACCAGTGCTGCGGCCGGTACTTCGATCATGGCGCCGAGTGGGATCTCGTCGGCGACCGGATGCCGCGAGCGTCGCACTTCATCAGTGCAGAGTTCGATCAGCGCGCGTGCTTCGCGCACTTCCTCGACGGCGGACACCATCGGCAGCAGGATTCGCATCGGACCATAGGCGGATGCACGCAGCATCGCGCGCAATTGCTCGGCAAAAATATCGCGCCGCGCGAGCGAATAACGAATGCCACGCAAACCGAGTGCCGGGTTTTCCTCAGCGCCGATATCGAGTGGACCGCCGATCGCTTTGTCGGCACCAAGGTCGAGTGTGCGCAGCGTTACCGGGCGCCCCGCCATCGCGACGATGGCATCGCGGTAGGCACGGAATTGCTCGTCTTCGGTCGGCAATTCGCGCCGCTTCATGAACAAAAATTCGGTGCGGAACAAACCTACGCCGTCAGCACCGGAGCGCCGTGCCGCTGCGATCACATCAGGATTCTCGGCGTTCACATACAGCTTGATCGAAACGCCATCACGCGTGCGTGCGTCCGTGACCTTCACGCGCGCACGTTGCTTGCGCAGCTTTTCCGCTTCCTTCTGTTGCGTGCGGAAGCGGCTCAGGTCGATGTTATCTGGATAAACGATGATTCGACCTTGGTCGGCATCGAGCAAGATGGGGTCACCTTCGTGCACCACCGCCAGTGCTTGCTTCACGCTGCAGGCGAAGGGTAGCCGCAGCCCGCGCGCAAAGATCGCAGTATGCGAGTACGGACTGCTGGCGGTGCAGATCAAGCCGCGCAGACCGGTTTCTGCAAGTTGTGCCAGTTCCGCTGGCGGCACCGTGTCACAGACCAGAATCTGGCCTTCCGCCGATGGCTTGCGTTCCGGTTGTGCACCACCGCGCGCGAGCGCCGCGTAGACGCGTGCGACGACGTGGTCGAGATCGTCGCGACGCGCGCGCAGGTAGGGGTCGTCGATGGCATCGAAGGCTTCGGCTAGTAAATCGCGCTGGCGCTTCAGTGCTGCAGTCGCACGCAATTGATCTTTGCGGATCAGCGCGATCACGGCATCGGTGAATTCCGGGTCGTCGAGGATCATCGCGTGCGCATCGATGATCTCGGACAGGTCGCGCGCCAGTGCGCCGCTAACCTTTTCACTGAGATTCGCGAGTTCGATTCTCGCGGTCTTCAGCGCACCTTCAAAACGCTTGACCTCGTTTGGAATGCCAGCAGCGGGCAGTGGTTCGGTTTCGACGTCAATCTTGGTCGAGTAGACGACACGCGCACTGCCGAGCGCCAATCCCTTGGCGGCCATGGTGCCTTCGAGCTCGGTACGTGTCGTCGTCATTCGCCCTCATCGAACTTACGGTTAAACAGGTCAGTGACGGCGGTCATTGCCGCAACTTCGTCCTCACCGTCGATGCGTAACTTGACCGGCGTACCGATGGCCGCCGCCAGCAGCATCAGGCCCATGATGCTCTTGGCATTGATCTCGCGTCCGCGGCAGCCCAGCATTACGGTGGAACGGTAACCCGACACGAGCTGGACCAGCTTGGCCGACGCACGTGCGTGCAAGCCGAGCTTGTTGCTGATGATGATTTCCTGCTCAAGCATGGTCGACGATCACTCCGTTGCGTGCGCCGGCAGTCGCGGTATTGACCAGTTCATCCAGCGATTGTTCCGCATAGTTCATCACCCGCAACAACATCGGCAGGTTCACCCCGGCGACGCGGCGCACGCGTCCGCCGAGGTTGGCGAGCTTGGCCGCGACATTGCTGGGTGTGGCGCCATAAACATCGGTGAGGACCAGCACGCCGGCACCGGTTTCGAGCTCGCGCATTGCTGCGGAAGCACGGATCAGAACCTGCTCCGGACCTTCGCCGAAACCGGCTTCGACTGCTGCGGTCTTCAACGGCAGCGGACCGACAATGCCGCGAGCTGTGCCAAGCAGACTCGGGCCAACACCACTATGGGTGAGCAGCAAGATTCCGACGCTCATTCGAGTTCCCGGTGGAAGGTCATGACGTGTTCGCGGGTTTCGCGAAAGGCTTCGGCGAGGCGTTCGACGATATAGACCGAGCGATGCCGGCCACCGGTACAGCCGATGCCGACCGTGATGTAGCTGCGCTGGTCCGCTTCGAAGCGCGGTAGCCAGGTGGCGAGCAGGCCACGGATTTGTTCGATGTAATGCGCCACTTCCGGAAACTTGGTGAAGTAGTCGCGGATCGCGGCATCGCGTCCGGACAGCGGTCGCAACGTTGCTTCCCAGTGTGGATTTGGCAGGCAGCGGGCATCGAAGACGAAATCGGCGTCGGTCGGCACGCCGCGCTTGTATGCGAAGGATTCGAACAACAACGACAGGCTGGCGCCCAAGGTGCCGAATTCGGTTGCAAAGGCGCGACGCAACTGGTGCACATTGAGGTCGGAGGAATCGATGACTTTGTCGGCGATCGCCACCAACGGGCGCAGCAGTTTGCGTTCGAGGGCGATGGCGTCATTCAGTGCGAGGCCGTCATGTGTGAGCGGATGACGGCGACGCGTGTCCGAGAAGCGCTTCAGCAGCACATCGTCGCGCGTGTCCAGAAAAACCAGTTGGTAGGCGAGGCCTTGGTGGGCGATGCGCGCCAGCATGGCCGGCAGGTTCTGCAGGTCGTCCTGACGATTGCGCACGTCGACACCGACCGCAAGGCGCGGGTGATGTCCTTGCGCGCGCACCGCATCAATGAAGGACGGCAGCAATGCAGTCGGCAAGTTGTCGACACAGTAATAGTCGAGATCTTCGAGCGTGCGCAGTGCCACCGTCTTGCCGGCACCGGATAAGCCACTGACGATGATCAGGCGCTCACTCGGTTGTCCGGGCTGGCGCGGAGGCGGTGGCGGCGTGAATTGCAGCGGCTGCTCTACCATGGCGACAGTCTACGCATCTGGTGGGCTTGGCGGTCGATGAAGGTCTGTGCGGGGTCGATGCCCTTGCTCCTGAGCAGGAAAGTGCGCGTCGCCGCCTCGACCAGTACTGCTAGGTTGCGGCCTGCGGCCACCGGCAGGGTGATTTGCGGTACCTCGACATCGAGCACGTTGCGCGTCGTCGTCACGCCCTGCAAGCGCGCCATGCCGTCATTTTGATGGATGTCCTCAAGCTTGCCGAGATGGACCACGAGGCGCAGGTATTTGTTGCGCTTGATCGAAGTGTCGCCAAACATCTGACGCACATTCAGAATGCCGAGGCCGCGCACTTCCAGCAGGTCTTGCAGCATCTCCGGGCAGGTGCCGTCGATCACGTCGGGTGCGATCAGGGTGAACTCGGGCGCATCGTCAGCAATCAGACGATGGCCGCGCGTGATCAATTCCAGCGCTAACTCACTTTTACCGGCGCCGGCATCGCCGGTGATCAACACACCGATCGAATAGACCTCCATGAACACGCCATGCAGCGACGTGTTGCGCGCCAATGCTCGCGACAGGTGGTACTGCATGTAGGTCAACACTTCATGGCCGCGCTTGGCGCTCACCCAAATCGGGGTTTGCGTTTCCTCGGCGGCTTCGCGCAGATCGGCCGGCACCGCTTGGTCGCGTGTGACCACGATCGCAGTGGGCTTGTAGTTCATGATTTTCTGCACCGTGTCCCAGCGCTGGCGGGAATCAAGTGCATCGAGATATTTCAGCTCATCGATGCCGACGATCTGCACCTTGTTGGGGTAGATGATGTTGAGATAGCCGACCAGCGACGGTCGTCGCTGCAGATTCTCGCCCGGTTCGGCCAGTCGGTGTTCGCCGCGTTGCCCGGCCGACCAGCGCAGTTTCATGCGGTCGGCAACTTGGTCGAACAATTCCCGGGCGGTGATGGTCCGGATCATGCTGCGGCTCCAGTCAGGGAATCGCTGAGAATGTCGATGATGCGTTGTGGTTCGCGCGCATTGCGCAACAGTTCGCGGACTGCGGCGTCACTGAAGCACTCGGCGAACTCGGCGAGGATGGCAAGATGTTCGCTGGTGGCATGCGCGGGCACCAGCAACGCAAAAAACAGGTCGACCGGGACGTCATCCGGTGCCTGGAAATCGACGCCAGAACGTGTCGTGACAAAGGCTGCGAGCGGCTTGTCGAGTTGTTCGACGCGGGTATGTGGGATGGCAACGCCGTCGCCGAGTGCAGTCGAGCTACCGAGTTCGCGACGACGCAACGCGGCATAGAGTGCGTCTTGTGGATGATCGCGACTGCTGAGCAATGCAGCGAGTTGTTGCAGCACCGCGTCGCGGTCGCTGGAGGCGTGTGCGAGCACGATGCGGTCGAAAGAGAGTAAGTGACTGAGGCGCATCGTCTGTCGAGGTCTTGGGTTGCAGAAGAGGCACCGGCCGCGCGTTGCGGCCGGTGCAGTGGCGATCAGGTGCCGGTTTTACGCACGTGCGCTTCGGCACGATGGTGATCAGTCAGCTTCTCTTTGTGCTTGCGGATTTGGCTGTCGAGTTTGTCCATGAGCAGATCAATGGCCGCGTACATGTCGCTGGCCTCGGCTTCGGCATGAATTTGCTTCTGCGTAGTGTTGATTGTGGCTTCGGCTTTGTGCAGGAGCTTTTCCAGCATCAGCACGACGTGCACATTGGTCAGGTGATCGAAATGGCGCTCGACGCGCTGCAATTTTTCCGTCGCGTAATCACGCAGAGCGGAAGTGACTTCTACACCATGTCCAGAGATCTCGAGTTGCATGAGCTACCTCCAACGATTGAGGGCGCGGTTCGGCGCCCGGATAGTCCGCCGCAGCGGTGTCCGCCGCGCCGGTAAAGCAAGTATGGGGTCGGCCGTAGCAATCGAAAGTGATGACTACCAAACGGATCATGCCTTTCGCAGCCGGTCGCTGGACGAGGGGATGTTCATGACCTCACGGTACTTGGCGACCGTGCGTCGCGCAACCTGAATACCGGCCTGTTTCAATGATTCCATCAGTGCTTGGTCGCTCAGCGGTCGGGCCTTTTGCTCGGCATCGATCAGCTTGCGGATCATCGCCTGTATTGCCGTCGCCGAGGCCTCTCCGCCTTCGCTGGTGGCGACGCCACTGGAGAAGAATCGTTTGAGTTCAAAGACGCCGCGCGGCGTGGCCATGTACTTGCGCGTCGTGGCGCGGGAAATGGTCGATTCATGCAGGCCCACTTCCTCGGCAATCGTGCGCAGCGTCAGTGGCCGCAGGGCTTCCGCACCATAATCGAGAAAGGCGCCCTGTTCGCGCACGATGCAGTTGCCGACTCTCAATAGCGTGTCGCCGCGCTGCGCCAAGCTTTTCATCAGCCAGCGCGCTTCTTGCAGGCGGCCACGCAGATAAGTGCCGGTTTCGCCCTTCGATTCTGCCGCCATGTGTTCATAGTGGCGATTGATGCCGATTGTCGGCGTGCTGCCCTGATTCAGTTGCACACGCCAGCGACCATTGATTTTGCGGGCGATCAGGTCGGGTACGACGGCATCGCCTTCGCTGTCTATCGGGCGTTCGCCGGGGCGGGGATTTAGGCTGCGGATCAGTCGCAGCGCAGCGTCGACGTCCGCGACGGTGACGCCGAGTCGGCGTGCGAGTTGTTGGGCATCGGTTTTCGGCAGCGTGTCGAGGTGTTCGGTAACGATGCGTAGGGCCAGGTCGCGCAGCGCTTCGGCGGGGCGTTGACGCAGTTGCAATTGCAGACATTCGCGTAAATTGCGTGCACCGACACCGGGCGGATCGCACTGCTGCAATAAGCAGCGCAGCACCGCGATGTCCCCGGATGAAACCCGCCACTCGGCGGGAAGTGCGGCGATAATGCCGTCATCGTCTTCATTCAGGTATCCATCTTCACCAACTGCATCGACCAGTGCAGCCGCGATCGCGCGGTCGCGCTCGGACAAGGGGCGCAGGGCCAGTTGCCAGGCCAGTTCGGTGCGCAGGTCGGGCGAGTCCGCGGCTTGCTCGCGGTCGAGGTATTCGCCGTCATAACTGCTGGAGCCAGGTTCGCTCCAATCGCTGAATTCTTCGAAGTTCTGCAAGTCGAGTTGATCGTCGATCTCGTCGGCGGGTTCGGCCTCGCGCTCATCCGTCGGTTCCGGGCCGTCACCAATCTCATCGGACGGCAGATCGTCTTCGCGATCCAGTACCGGATTTGATTCGAGCAAACTGGTGACTTCAAGTTCCAGTTCCAGCGTCGACATTGCCAGCAGCTTGATCGCCTGCGTCAACTGCGGCGTCAGTTTCAGGCTCTGGCCAAGTCCGATTTGGAGCGCTGCTTTGACCACGTTATGGCGGCCCTCCGGCTGGCCTGGAAGCAAGATTCGTTCCAGTCATTCTACGCGTTTCGGAGGGTTCACCAAACCAGGGGTACCTACTCTGCGGATCGATGCCAATAGCCGACAGCGCGCATCGTGTCGCCATGCCGCCGTGAGAAGCATGCGAGGTCCTCGCCTTGTAATTCGGCGAAATTGGCGTCGTTCGATCCGGCGCGGAAGAACCGAGGCTCGATCTCGTGCAGGTCGTCGAACCTTATGCGTGCCGATGTCGGCGGTGGCAGTTGTGCGAAGGCAGCGATTTGCTCGAGGGCGCCGCGTGGATCGGCGACCACGGACTCGTAGCGAAGCACCAGTGTGTTTGGCCTCTGCGATAGCACCCACGATTGCACGTGCGCCGACCAGTCACTGCCCCAGACCCGGCCTTCGATAACATCCGCCAAGCTCGGCGATTCCCCAGCGATGTCGTGTCGATAATGCCAGTACGACACCACCGCAGCGCGCCCATCGCGGAGCAGATAGACGGCTGGGTGGGTATCGCCTGGTTCGGGCAGTTCGTGAGTCTTGACGAAGCAGGGGTCAGGACTGTTCGCGGCCGCGTCGCAGAGGGCATGCGATAAAGTGAACGTCGGTTGCGCCTGACCGGAGGCGCGCTCGAAGACGCGGTCGGTGTTGCGGTCATGGTCGTAAACAGACCATGTCGTTACGCCGAAGGTCTTGGACAGCAGCAGACGCAAGTATGTGTTGCCGCTGCGTGGATAGGATGCGAGCCAAATCAGCATCGGTACGCCATTGAAGCCTTTGCCGGTTCTCGATTCTCCCAGCGCGGCTGCTCGCGATCAAGTTCGCGCGGGCATCAAATCCTGAACTTCTCGCCGAGATAGACCTCTCGCACGCGTTGATTAACGAGAATCTCCGACGGCTTGCCTTCCGCGAGCACGCTGCCACCGTGCAGAATGTAGGCGCGGTCGCAGATGCCGAGCGTTTCACGGACGTTATGGTCGGTGATCAGTACCCCGATGCCGCGATCCTTCAGGTGCGCCACGATGCGCTGGATCTCCGCGACCGAGATCGGATCGACGCCGGCAAAGGGTTCGTCAAGCAACATGAAGCGTGGTTTCGCAGCCAGTGCCCGGGCGATTTCGACACGCCGACGTTCACCACCCGATAGGCTTTGGCCTTTCTGTTTGCGCACGTGCGCGATCTGCAAGTCAGAAAGCAGCGCCTCCATTTCCTCACGCTGCTGCTTGCGGCTCAGGCCTGGGCGCAGTTCGAGCACGGCGAGCAAATTGTCCTCGACGCTGAGTGAACGAAACACCGACGGTTCTTGCGGCAAATAACCTACGCCCCGGCGCGCACGTTCGTGCATCGGTAGGGTGCTGAGGTCGATGTCGTCGAGCAGGATGGCGCCGGCGTCGGCACCGATCAGACCGACGATCATGTAGAAGCAGGTGGTCTTGCCGGCGCCGTTCGGGCCGAGCAGACCCACGCATTCGCCGGGCGCGACTTGGAGCGAAAAGTCAGAGACGACTTCGCGATTCTTGTAGCGTTTTTTCAGATGCCGGGCCGAAAGCATCAGGATTTCGGTGCTTCAGTGACGGTCGCTGCCGCTGCTTTCTGAGTCTTCGGCTTCGGCGCGATCGTCATATTGACGCGACCGCCGGGTTCGCCTGCTTCCATTTCGCCGGTATCGAGGTGGTAGATCACCCGTTCGCCGCTGAGCACGCCGCGCGGACGCTCGATACGTACGCCGCCGGTCATGACTACTTTCTGTTCCGCCAGCAGGTATTCGATGCGCTTGGCATCGGCTTTCAGACGACCTTGCTGATCAATGTCCTGCTCCAGATGCACCGGTGCGCCATCAAGTACAACACGGCTGACTTCGCCTTCCTTCTGCTCGAATTCGCCACGATCGGCACGAATCAGCAATGAACCCTGATCGATGTGGACGTCACCGGTGAGCACGGTAATGCCGGTCTTCTCGCTGGTCTGCGAGCGTTCGGCGCCGACCTGCATCGGCTGTTCGCGATCGGCTTTGGCCGCGAACGCGGGCGTGGCCATCAGCGTGGCGACGAGCAGCGCGCTAGCGCTTCGGAGCAAAACTGCCATTCACATCCGCCTTGAGTTCAAAGGTCTTTTCGTTCAGGTCAGCCAACAGGCCGCGACCGCGTAGTATAGAGCCGGGCTGCTTCACCTCGACCACGCGATCGGTCTCGATCAGACGCGTCTCGGTGTGCGCCACCAGTCGTTCGGTCGTCAGCGACCAAGCCTGCGCGACATCGCCAATATCACGCGTGACAGTGACATCGGTATCGAGGTCAATGCGCTTGGCCTTGGTGTCGATCCAAGCGGTTGCACTGCGTGCTTGCCAGCTTTGCCCATTCTCGCCGAACAGTCGGAATACCGGCGTGGTCAGGGCCATGCCTTTCACTCGATCGTCGTGCAGAAGGCGCGGCGCTTGCGCGCGAAATGCGATACGGCCTTGTTCGTCGAATGCATCCAGTTCGAAATCGACCAGTTCATAACTGGGTCGCGATGGGCCGGAAAAACGATCCGGCTTGATCTTGTCGAAGTCTCGAAACAACATCCAGCCGGTGATCGCGGCGATCATCGCGAGCATCAGAGCAGCGAGTACCTGCAATCGGCTCATCAGCGGAACCGCGCAACTGCGGTGTCGAGTAATCCGCGCGCGGCCAGAATCAGTTCGCAGGCCTCGCGCACGGCACCATCACCGCCACGGCGGCGAGTCTGCCAATGCGCAATCTCGGTGATCAACGGATGTGCATTCGCTACCGTGATTGCGAAACCGACCGCCGACATCGCGCCGAGATCAGGCAGATCGTCGCCGACGTGCGCGATGTCCTCGCTCACAATGCCGAGTTCTTGAGCAAGCGCGAATAGGCACGCGCGCTTGTCGTGTACGCCGGCGAAGACATGACGGATGCCGAGGTCGCGCATGCGTTGCACCACGGCCTGCGTATCGCGTGCAGTGATGACGGCGACGTGAATTCCGGACTCGACCAACATTCTCAGGCCGAGGCCGTCGAGCACATGGAAGCGCTTGGCTTCGTGTCCGGCGTCGCTGTAGTAGAGGCCACCATCAGTCATGACGCCATCGACGTCGAAGCAGGCGAGACGCACGCGCGCCGCGCGGGATCGGATGTCGTCAGGCACGTCGGCGAGCGGCGACCAGGACCTCATGCGTCAGACCACGCGTGCGCGCAGCAGGTCGTGAATGTTCAGTGCGCCAACGAGTTTGCCGGCGCTGTCGACGACGAGCAGGGCATGGATCGTGAAGTCTTCCATCAGTCGGGCAGCTTCGACTGCAAGCTTTTCCGAGGTGATGGTTTTTGCACGTACAGTCATGATCGCGTCAACCGTGGTGCCACGCAGATCGATTTCGGCATCATCCAGAGTGCGGCGCAGGTCGCCGTCGGTGAACACGCCGAGCACGCGATGATCGCCATCGACGACGGCGGTCAGGCCGAGGCCCTTGCGGGTCATTTCGATCAGCGCATCGGACACGCTGGAACCGCTGGCCACGCGTGGCACTTGGTCGCCGCTGTGCATGATGTCGCTGATGCGCAGCAGTAGTTTGCGTCCGAGCGAACCGGCTGGATGCGAGCGCGCAAAGTCGTCGGCAGTGAAACCGCGTGCTTCGAGCAGCGCGATCGCCAGCGCGTCGCCCATAACCAAGGTCGCCGTGGTGCTTGATGTCGGTGCCAAGTTCAGCGGGCAGGCCTCGACCGGTACGCTGACATCGATATGCACATCGGCGAGCCTTGCCAGTGAGGAGTTCGGATTGCCACTCATCGCCACGAGTGGAATGCCTTGACGTTTGATCAGCGGCAGGATGGCCAGCAATTCGTCGGTTTCACCGGAATTGCTGAGTGCAAGCACCAGGTCCTTGTCGGTGATCATGCCGAGATCGCCGTGGCTGGCTTCGGCGGGGTGCACGAAGAAGGCCGGCGTACCGGTGCTCGCCAGCGTCGCGGCAATCTTGTTCGCGATGTGTCCGGATTTGCCCATGCCGGAGACAACGACGCGGCCGGTGCAGTCGAGCATCAATGCACAGGCGCGAAAGAAGCTGCTGTCGATGCGCGCCGACAGACCGCGAATTGCATCGGCCTCGATGTCGAACACGCAACGGGCGCTGGCGTACAGGCGGTCAGGATCGAGCATCGGATGCATCAGTACCGGTGGAACCGGTTTGAGTTGGGCGTTCACATTGTTTCCCGGGCGCTGGGTCGCGGTCGTGCTCGTTCCGCTGGGCGGAATCGGCTAGACTTCGCGGCCCCCATTCTAGCGCAAGCCGCTGGCGTCGCCCGAACGACGCCTGACGCCCGCGAAACGACTCTGCCCGTCCATGGACACCGCCCGAATCCGTGCTTTGATCGAACAAGGTCTTCCCGACGCCCAAGTGAGCGTGGAGGGCGAGGACGGTGTGCATTTCGAGGCGCGCGTGGTCTGTGCAAGCTTCGCCGGCAAGCTGCCGCTGGCGCGGCATCGCATGGTTTACGCCACACTCGGCGACCTGATGGGCGGCGCGATCCACGCACTCGCCCTGAAAACGTTGACGCCGGACGAAGCCAGCCGCACCTGACGCGTCGCGCTGCGGTTCAATCAATCTCAAGGAATACTCATGGCTAAGATCGTGATTAGTGGCGGCGAGCCGCTCAATGGCGAAGTATGGATTTCCGGCGCGAAGAACGCCGTGCTGCCGATTCTCGCATCGACGCTGCTGTGCGACGAATCGATCAGTATCGGCAATGTGCCGCACCTGCACGACGTGACCACGACGATGGAGCTGCTCGGCCAAATGGGCGTCCAGTTCATCATCGATGAACGCATGAAGATCCACGTCGATCCGCGCCAGACAAACAATTTTCACGCGCCCTACGACCTCGTCAAAACCATGCGTGCGTCGATCCTGGTGCTTGGGCCGCTGGTTGCTCGCTACGGCGAGGCGCATGTGTCCTTGCCCGGCGGCTGTGCGATTGGCTCGCGCCCGGTCGATCAACACATCCGTGGCCTCGAAGCGCTCGGGGCGGAGATCACCGTCGAGAACGGCTACATCCACGCCAAGGCCAAGCGTTTGAAGGGCGCGCGCGTGGTGATGGACATCGTTACAGTGACCGGTACCGAGAACATCATGATGGCGGCCGCGTTGGCGAGCGGCACCACAATCATCGAGAACGCTGCGCAAGAGCCTGAAGTCGTCGACCTTGCGAATTGCCTGAACGCCATGGGTGCGCAGGTCTCGGGCGCCGGCTCGAACACCATCGTTATTCAGGGCGTCGAACGCTTGCACGGCACGCATTACGACGTGCTGCCAGATCGAATCGAAACCGGTACATTTCTGGTCGCCGGTGCGATCACCAGCGGCCGCGTGCTGCTGAAAAAAACCCGCCCGAACACGCTCGATGCGGTGTTGTCGAAACTCGAACAGACGGGTGCGCACATCAATGTTGGCGAAGACACCATCGAGCTCGACATGCGCGGCAACCGCCCCAAGGCGGTGACGCTGACGACGGCGCCGTATCCAGCATTTCCGACCGACATGCAGGCGCAGTTCGTGGCGCTGAATTCAGTTGCGGATGGGGTTGGCGTGGTCACCGAGACGGTATTCGAAAACCGTTTTATGCATGTGCAGGAGCTGCAACGACTCGGTGCCGACATTCGCGTCGAGGGCAATACCGCGATCATCCGCGGTGTGCCGGAGATGACCGGCGCGCCGATTATGGCCACCGATCTGCGCGCCAGCGCTTGTCTGGTCCTTGCTGGACTGGTTGCAAAAGGTGATACGACGGTTGATCGTGTCTATCACATCGACCGCGGCTACGAATGCATCGAAGAGAAGCTCGGCATGCTCGGCGCAAAGATCCGTCGTTTGCCGAACTGATCGCGCGCGGCTGACTTGCATCAAGGCGGTGTCGTCTCGGCATCGCTGCAATGCGCATACGAACTGGCGCGCTGCGCCATGCGGACGTGTGCATGAGTTCCAAATTGCCACTGGTCTATTCATGCTCGGGGTGTTCGAGTGCGGCGCAGATGGCAAATCATCTGGCCTTGCGCCTCGATCGTGAAGGACTGGCCGAGATGTCCTGCATCGCCGGTGTCGGTGGAGGCGTGCCTGGACTGGTGAAGACCGCACAAGGTGGCCGCCAAATTTTGGCGCTGGATGGTTGTGTGCTGGCCTGTGTTGCTGCGTGTTTGCGGCAGGCTGGCGTCGAACCGACGCAACACGTGCTGTTGTCCGAACACGGTGTGAAGAAGCGCAAGCACGCTGACTTCGACGCCGACGAAGCAGAATGCGTTTACGTCGCGTCGGTGCGCCCGTCAGTGCTGCAGATGTCGACCGATGGCACCGATTGAACCCGTGCGATCACTGCGCCGTATCCGTGATGGCATCGATCGTGTCGATGATGCCTTCGTGGTGTTGCTGGCGTTGCGCCAGCGTTTGGTGCGTGCGGCGATGCTCGCCAAGGATGCTGCCGGAGTGACGCGCCGCGATCCTCAGCGTGAGCGTGTGGTGCGCGAGCGTGCTCAGTGGCTTGGTGCGCAGCTCGACCTTGATACGGCTGACGTCGATCGGTTGATGGCCGGTGTTGTCGGTGTGGCGCGCCAAGCACAAGGGCTTGCGCCTGACGCGGATCAAGGCGAAACCGTCGTCGAGGCAACGATGATTACGGCTATGCCGAACCTGACTGAATTCCGAGATCCGTCGCGCAATGACCGCTGGCGCTGGCTACCACCACCGCACCGCGTCGCGCCGTTGTTGAAACTGTTGCCGCAAAGCATGCAATGCCGAGTACTCGACGCCGTCATCGGTCGAGTGCTGGCGGCGCCGGTCGCGAGTGGCGCGCTCGATTTCATGCTGGATCGTCGCCTTGGCCTTGAAGTCACCGACCTCGGCTTGCGCTGGGTGTTCATGCTGCGCGACGGTCGCATGCAAGCCGGTGATGGGCCAGCGGATGCGATCGTGCGCGGCAGCGCGACCGACCTGCTGTTGCTCGCCAGTCGACTCGAAGACGCCGACACGCTGTTTTTCCAACGCCGCCTGGTGTTGACCGGCGACACTGAGCTGGGATTGACCGCACGTAATTTGCTCGATCGGCTTGATTGGGCTGATGTACCGCTGGGCCTGCGAATTCTTTTGAACCATGGTGCGCGCATCGCACAGTCGGCGCGCAGTGAGTATCGCGTGCGCCATCCGGAGACGTCGCGACCGCGCGCACGCGGCACATCGGCATGAACGCCGACATCATGTCGCGGCCGGTTTGGCGCGATGGGCTCGAGCATGACTATGCCGATGTGATCGCGAAACTCGGCGACCGTCTGCCTTGCTTGGAATGGCCACTGCACCTGCCGTGGATTGACGCAATCCGAAAGCTCAAGGCTGAGCGCGGTGCCATGATCATGGCGCATAGCTACCAGTCGCCGGAGATCTTTCATGGTGTCGCCGATATCACTGGCGATTCGCTCGCGTTGGCTCAGGCTGCCGCGGACTGCGACGCCGCGATCATCGTGTTGTGCGGCGTGCATTTCATGGCCGAGACCGCGAAGATTCTGGCCCCTGACCGCACCGTATTGATTCCCGATCTCGAGGCGGGTTGTTCGCTCGCGTCTTCAATCACGGCCGACGACGTGCGTGCACTGCGAGCGCGTTATCCCGGCGTACCGGTGGTCAGTTACGTCAATACCAGTGCCGCAGTAAAGGCGTTGTCTGACGCCTGCTGCACGTCTGCCAACGCAACCCAGGTCGTCGATGCGATGGCAAGCGATCGCGTGCTTTTCCTGCCCGACCGATTCCTCGGCGCACATGTGCAGACGCAGACCGACGTCGAACTCATTCTTTGGCCAGGAGCCTGTGAGGTGCACGAGCGCTTCACCGGACAGCAGGCACGGCATGCGCGCGAGCGATTCGATGCGAAGTTGGTCGCGCATCCGGAATGTCCGCCAGATGTGCTCGCAGAGGCTGATTTCGTAGGCTCGACATCGGCGATGGGCCGCTGGTTGGCACAGGAGCGCCCGGTGCGCGTGGCGCTGATTACCGAATGCTCGATGGCCGACAACCTGCGCACGCAGTTCCCGGAAATCGACTTCGTGCAGCCTTGCAACCTGTGTCCGCACATGAAACGCATCACGCTGCCAAACATCCATGCCTGTCTGGTCGAACTGAAGCATGAAGTGGAGGTACCGGCAGACATCGCGCTCGGGGCGCGTCGCGCCTTGCAACGTATGCTCGAGGTCGGTCGACGCGAGCGCCTATGAAAGCGTCGCATGCACCGCTGATTATCGTCGGTGCCGGCATTGCCGGACTCTGTGCGGCACTTGCGGCCGCGCCGCATCCGGTGCGGTTGCTGAATCGCACGCGAGCACTGCGCGGAGCCGCCGCAGATGCGGCAACTGCTCTGGCGCAGGGCGGAATCGCCGCAGCACTGGCCGCGGGTGACGATGTGAATGCGCATGTGGACGACACCGTATGCGCCGGTGCCGGACATAACGACCACGCTGCTGTCGCCTATCTGTGCGCGCAAGCGCCGGCTGCCATCGGCTGGTTACGCGACCAAGGCGTGGTCTTCGACGGTGATCCTGGCGAGACCGAGTTTGCGCGAGAGGGTGGACACCGTTGCGCGCGCATCCTGCATTGCGGCGGCGATGCGACCGGTGCGCGCATACTCGCGGCGCTGCAGGAACGCGTGCAGTCGGCACGCCACGTCCAATGGCACCGTGGTGTCGATGTCGATGGCTTGTTGATGCGCGGCGATGTCGTCGCGGGCGTGCGTATGCGTAACGCCGTCGGTCAGGAGCATTGCCTGACCGGATCGGCGGTAGTGCTTGCCACCGGCGGAATCGGCGGTCTGTTTGCAGCGACCACAAATCCGGTTTCGGCACAGGGGCGTGGTCTGGCGCTCGCACTCGCGGCACAGGCGACATTGCGTGATCTCGAATTCGTGCAGTTCCACCCGACGGCGCTGGACCTGCCCGGGCGAGTGCAATTACCGCTTCTCACCGAAGTCTTACGTGGCGTCGGTGCTGTGTTGCGCGATCGTTTGGGGCGACCCTTGATGCAGGGCGAACACGCGATGGCCGACTTGGCGCCGCGTGATGTCGTCGCGCGCGTCGTGTGGCAGGCGTTGCGAGATGGTCGCGGTGCATTTTTGCACGGTGAACACCTCGGTCTCGACTGGGAGCGTGATTTCCCAACCGTATTGGGGCAATGTCTGGCGCACGGTTTGGATCCGCGCAGCCGCGCCTTGCCAATCCAGCCGGCGGCGCATTTCCACATGGGCGGTATTGATGTTGACCTCGATGGTCAGAGCAGTGTGCCTGGCCTATACGCGGTCGGCGAAGTCGCCTGCAATGGCGTGCATGGTGCAAATCGACTCGCCAGCAATTCGTTGCTGGAAGGCGTCGTTTACGGACGCCGCGTCGGCGCTCAGGCGGCCTTGGCCAGACCGCCGCTGACTGCGATATCGGCGCGACATACGCTCTGGACCGCCAATGCAGGGGCATCGCTCGGGGACAATCGTCTGAACTGGTTGCGCCGATCGCTCGCCGATGTGCTCGGCCCTGCACGAATTCATGCGCGCATCATTGCAACGCGTAAGCGCATCGCCGCTGATCCCGAATTGGCGCACAGTTGCCAAGGCCGTGTCGCGCTCGCAATGCTCAATGCGGCGGCATCACGTCGCAGCAGTCTTGGTGCGCATTACTGGGCGCATCTGTCGTCCGACGATCGCGCGGATGAGGCTGCATCAATGCCGCACGTGTCAGCTACGGTGAGAAATCGCTCGATTACTGGGCCGTGACTGACGCTGGTCGCAAGCAATCATGTGGCCGGCACCGTCGGTCGTGATTCGGCAGCGGCGATCACGGTAGTAAAAACTCAGTCGGAAATAGCCTTCGTCGACGCCGGTGCCGCGCTCGCTCAATGTGCGGATATGACCGTGATCCATCAGCTTGCGGAAAGCGTCTGGTGACAATTTCAGCGCGCGCGCGATGAAGGCGGCGTCGACGCCGATCATCGGCGTGCTGGAAATCTCGTTAGACGATGACGAAGTCGATGACATAGTTGCCGGGTTCGCGTTGCAGGTAGCGGATATCGATGTGTTTGCCGAAGCGTTCACGCAACTGATCGAGCAGTGGCAGCGGATCGTGGTCGTTGACGAAACGCATCGCTTCTCCGGCTTGAAGTGCGCCGAGTGCCCCGAAGATCGCGGAATGACGGAAACGACGCGCAATTCCGCGGGCGTCGAAGACGTGGGTGGTGTACAGGTCGGATTCGCTGCTGGTGGTCATGGAATTCCCTCGCATGGCATGGCGTGGTCTGCAGTGGTCAAGCCTGATTCGGTAAGGTGGCGCCTTCACTGATCCAAGTCATCTGTTGCAGATTTGCTGTTCGTGGGTGAGCTTGGCCGCAGATGTGCTGGCGCACGCCGCATGCGGATAACCGGTAATCTGGGGCCGATGCGCGAGTAATATCGGCCATACGCTCCCGCACGCTACGCCGGCGTATGGCGATTGTGTTTGACGCGTGTCACCGAAGCCGCGTTTACTAGCGGTCAGAATTGTCCTCTGTCTGATTGTAGGTTCTCCGATGAAGTTTCCTTCTTCGCTCTCGTTCGAGCAGTTGATCGCGTGCGCGCGCGGTGATTTTTTCGGGCCAGGCAACGCCAAGTTGCCGGCCCCGCCGATGCTGATGTTCGATCGCATTACCGAAATCGCGCAGAGTGCCGGGCGCTACGGCAAGGGCATCGTGCGCGCGGCGCTCGACATCAAGCCAGACCTCTGGTTCTTTGATTGCCACTTCAAAGACGATCCGGTGATGCCGGGATGCCTTGGGCTAGATGCGATGTGGCAGTTGGCAGGGTTTTATCTCAGTTGGCAGGGATTGCCGGGACGCGGGCGTGCGCTCGGTGTCGGCAACGTCAAGTTCTCCGGGCAAGTGTTGCCGGATGCCAAGCTCGTCACCTATGAGATAGATGTGCGCCGTGTGATGCAGCAGAAGCTGGTGATGGTGATTGCCGACGGGCGCATGCTCGTCGACGGCCGCGAAATTTACGTCGCCAATGACTTGCGTGTCGGTTTGTTCACGTCGACAGAAGGTTTCTGATGCGCCGTATTGCGATTACCGGCATGGGCATCGTCTCGTGTCTCGGCAACACCGTGGATACGGTGTCGACTTCATTGCGCGAAGGCCGCAGCGGTATTCGTTTTCTACCGGAGTACGCCGAGCGCGGCTTTCGTAGCCAGGTCGGCGGTGTCTGCGAGATTGACCTCGACGCCGCCATCGACCGCAAGCAAAAACGCTTTATGGGCGATGCAGCCGCGTATGCGCACGTCGCACTGCGCGACGCGATTGCCGATGCCGGGCTGACGAAGGAGCAAGTGAGCCACGTGCGCACCGGATTGATCGCCGGTTCCGGCGGCGGCTCTGCGGAATGGCAGATCGAAGCGGGCGACCTGATGCGCCAGAAAGGCGTGCGCAAAGTCGGGCCGTATATGGTGCCGCGGACGATGTGCTCCACCGTATCTGCCGGTCTCGCCACCGCGTATGCGATCAAGGGTGTCAGTTATTCGATCGCGGCAGCTTGCGCGACGTCGGCGCATTGCATCGGCGCAGCCGCCGACTTGATTCGTGCCGGACGCCAGACCGTGATGTTCGCCGGCGGTGGCGAAGAACTGCACTGGGGCTTGAGCTGCCAGTTCGACGCGATGGGGGCATTGTCATCCAAGCGCAACGACGATGCCGCGCGAGCCTCGCGCCCGTATGACGCCGATCGCGACGGTTTCGTGATCGCCAGCGGTGGCGGCATGCTCGTGCTCGAAGACTGGGATCATGCCGTTGATCGCGGTGCACGTATTCTCGCCGAACTGGTCGGTTATGGCGTTACTTCCGATGGTGTCGACATGGTTGCACCGAGTGGTGAGGGTGCCGTGCGCTGCATGCAGATGGCACTGGCCGACGTCAAGGCGCCGATCGATTATCTGAACACCCATGGCACGTCGACTCCGCTCGGCGACATCGTTGAATTGAATGCTGTACGCAGTGTGTTCGGCGATCGCATTCCGCCGATTTCGTCGACCAAAGCCTTGTCCGGGCATTCACTCGGCGCCGCCAGCGTGCACGAGGCGATCTACTGTTTGTTGATGATGCGCGACGGCTTCATGGCGGCGTCGGCAAACATTGACAGCTTGGATGAGCGCGCGGCGGACATGCCCATTTTGCGCGAATGCGTCGCGGCGCGGCTGAATACGGTGATGTCGAACAGCTTCGGTTTTGGTGGCACCAACGCGACCCTGGTGTTCGCACGCGCCGACTGATCGATCCGTGGCTCAGGCTGGTTGCAGAGGTAGACCGGCTTTGCCGGGCGCGGCGCGCCAGTAACCGTTCTCCGCGCCGACACGTGCTACCGGCGTGTCACTGTCGACGGCGGCACGGAATCGCGCGACGACGTCGCTCATGCCTTCATGCTGCGGATACAGGCGCAACGCAGCAACGCCAAGCGCAGCCAATTCGGTGATCTCAGGTGCAAGATCGGTGATCTCGTCGCCTTGAATCTGGACACCATTGATACGCAGGAAACGATCACCTTCACGAGTCGCGAGCGGCAGCCCATCGGGATGTTCGATGCAGCGAAAGCCACAGTCATCTTTGGCAATGTCGAGTGCGCGTGCAGTGAAACAACGCGCCGAATAGGCCAAGGGCAGGCGGCCCCAGGCGATGACCTCAAGTTCTGGCATGGTCTGGCCGAGCGCAGACATCGCGGCGCGCAGTTCGCTAATCAAGTCGTGGCCTTGTTCGACCCCGGCAACCCAGCGCTGCAACCCATCTTCAATCAGTAGCGACAGCGCCTGCGCGCTGTAAATGTTCAGGGTTGGGCCGGCAACGAAGGGCAGGCCGCGCTGACGGCAGTACTGCACGGCGCTGAGGTCGTTGGCTTCGACCAGGAAACGGCCGTTTTCGACGATACGGCGCAAGGCCCCAAGTTCGGATTCGGCTTCGATCAGCGCCAAGGTCGACAACACGATCTGCTTGCCGCTGGCGGCCAGTTCATCAGCCAACGCGACCCAATCGCGGGTGGCCAATTCGCGGCGCTTACTGCATACGGTTTCGCCGAGATGGATGCGATCCAGCGGCCATGTCGCGGCATTGCGATAGAACGCAAGGGTGCGTTCCCGTGACCAGAAATATTGCAGTGGTCCGAGGCTCAGTTGCATATCAGTGCCACGCACGGTGATAGGGACCGAGTGTGGTCTGGCGGCCTTCGGCGTGTGCGGCCAATGCCGATTGCCAAGCGCCGTCGACTTGCCAGTGCTCCGGATTCGCGCGATGTCGGTCGATCGCCTGGCGCCAAATGCGCGCCACCGTGCTGACGTAGGCGACACCACGCTGGCGACCTTCGATCTTTAGCGCCGCGACGCCGGCTTTCGCGAGGCGCGGCAGCAGTTCGATCGTGTTCAGGCTGGTGGGTTCTTCGAGCGCGTGAAAGACCTCGCCGTTCACGTCGAAGCGGCCCTTGCACACGGTCGGGTAGCCAGCCGGTTCGTGTTCCTCGAAGCGGTCGATCAATACGCCGTTGAGGCGCACCGTGCGGGTGCCATCCGGCGCCTCATCCCAACGCACGAAGCGCGCGGGGGAGCACACGCCGTGGCGATTGGGCGAGGCGCCGGTGACATAGGAGGACAACTGACAACGACCTTCGACCATGATGCACAGGCTGCCGAACGCGAATACTTCGAGCGGCACTGGCGACGCCGCACAGACACGCTCGACTTGCTGGATCGACAGGACGCGCGGCAACACCGCACGGCTGATGCCGAAACGTTCGTGCATATAGGTCAGTGCCGCGGCCGTGGTCGCGGAACCTTGAACCGATAGGTGCCGAGGCAGTGACGGATGTGTGCGCGCGGCGTAGTCGAGTACTGCCATGTCGGCGGCGATAATCGCGTCGGCACCGAATTCGGCGGCACGATCAACAGCGGCAAACCATTGCTCGACGCGGACGCTGTCGGGATAGGTATTCAGCGCGATGTAGACCTTGCGGCCTCGGGCGTGGGCCAAGCGGATGCCTTCGTGCAGTTCCGCCTCACTGAAATTCAATCCCGGGAATGCGCGCGCATTGGTCTGGTCGCGGAACCCAACGTAGACCGCATCAGCGCCGTGCTCGACAGCGGCTTTCAGTGCCGGCAAGTTGCCGGCTGGACAGACCAGTTGCATCGTGCGTCCAATCATTCGTGTAGCCGCGCATGCTGCACTCGCGGTCGCTGCGGCGTCCTTGATCCAAGTCATTCGCATGGGCTTGTTGTGCGCGTGGATCGTCCCCACCCTTGGATTCATCCAACCAGAGACGAGGTGTGCGATGAAATCATGGTGTTTCCTGTTGCCTGCGATGTTGATGTTTGCGGTGCCCTATGCGCTGGCCGAAGATGGCCATGACGCCCACACCCAGGATCATTCAGCACACACGACCGCGACCGATGCGCCGGCTATCCCTGCGGAGCGTTGGTCCGTCGATCAGCCGCTGCAAACCGGCATGAGCAAGGTTCGGATTGCGATCGAGTCGCTCGCGCATCACGAAATGGGACATCTCGATGCCACGCAGGTGGTGGCGCTTGCTGCTGAGATTGATACGCAAGTGAAGTACATGATTGCGAACTGCAAGCTTGATCCGCAGGCAGATGCCGCACTACACGGCATCATCGGGCGGCTGTTGACCGGTTCACACGCACTCACCGACAAGCCCGACGATGCAGCACCGGTCGCTGGACTGCGTGAGGCTCTGGCCGACTATCCCAAGTACTTCAACGACCCGAAATGGACGCCATTGCCCGAATGATCAGCGTGACCCGATATCCGGCAGGATGAAGCGAAAAGGCAACAGATCGCCGACCCGCACCGTCTGCCAGTGGCCGTCGGGTGCGCTGAATCCGGCTTCGGCATCGGCGCCGAATTCGACCAATATCTGCCGGCAGGCGCCGCACGGCGTGACCGGCAGGGAGTCGCCTTGCGCATTGAGGGCGACTACTGCAATCGCGTGCAGCTTGAAGTCTTTGCCTTCGGCTGCCACTGCCGCCGAAATCGCACCACGCTCGGCGCAACTACTGACCGGATAGGCGGCGTTCTCGACATTGCAGCCAAGGTAGATCTGGCCACGAGCGGAGCGCAGCGCGGCACCGACATGGAACCCAGAGTGTGGGGCATAGGCTTGGCGCGCGACACGCTCGGCGGCGCTGCGCAAGTCAGCGGACATCAGTGGAGTCCTGCATCAGTCGGTCCCAGAGTTCGCTCATGCGACGGCCAACGATAGCATCCGGAACGATGCTGCGACTCCACTCGCGCGCGGTTTCGCCCGGCCATTTTCGTGTGGCATCGAGACCCAGCTTCGAGCCGAGACCGGGTACCGGGCTGGCGAAATCGAGATAGTCGATCGGCGTGTTCTCGACCATCATCGAATCTCGCGCTGGGTCGACGCGCGTCGATACTGCCCATAGCACCTGCGACCAGTCGCGCACGTCGATATCGTCATCGGTGATGATGACGAACTTGGTGTAGGTGAACTGGCGCAGATAGGACCAGATCCCCATCATCATGCGTCGCGCATGGCCGGCGTATTGTTTGCGGATGCTGACGATGGCGACGCGATAGGAACAAGCCTCGGGCGGCAAATAGAAGTCGTGGATCTCCGGAAACACTTTGCGCAGGATCGGCACAAACACGTCGTTCAGCGCCATCGCCAGCACCGAAGGTTCGTCATGCGGCGCGCGACCCATGTAGCTGCCTTGATAGATCGCATCACGGCGTAGGCGCAGGCGTTCGATCGTCAGCACCGGGAACTCGGCACGGGCGTTGTAATACCCGGTGTGGTCGCCGAACGGGCCTTCTGGCGCTGTGTCATTCGGATGAATAAAGCCTTCCAGCAAGATTTCGCAGCCGGCGGGTGCGTCGAGGCCGGTCAACGCGCTGTGCCACAAACGCGTGCGTTCTCCGCGGAGCAGACCAGCAAACTCGAATTCGGAAATTGTGTCGGGTACCGGCGCGACTGCGGCGAGCGTGGTTGCCGGGTCGGCACCGATGGCGACCAACACCGGAAACGGCTGCCCCGGATGCTCGCGTTGGAAGTCGGCGAAGTCGATTGCGCCGCCGCGATGCGGCAGCCAGCGCATGATCACGCGGTTCGGACCAAGTACCTGCTGACGATAAATCGCGACGTTCTGGCGGCGCTGGCGCGTGCCGCGGGTGATGACCAGACCAAGCGTGATCAGGCGGCCAGCGTCTTCCGGCCAGCAGTGTTGAATCGGCAGGCGTGCGAGGTCGATGTCGCCGCCTTCGAGCACGACTTCATTGAACGCGGCTTCGCGCTGCAGGCGTGGCGCCACATGCGCAAGTTGCGCCAACTCTGGCCACCATGACAAGGCATCTTTGAGGCTGGACGGCCAGCGCGGCTCCTTGATCGTCGCCAATAATTCGCCAAGTTCACGCAACGAACTGAGCGGCCGGCCAGCCAAGGCGCCTTCGATACGGCGGCGATGGCCGAACAGGTTGCCGAGATAGGCATGAGCGCTGCCGACCGGTTGTTCGATCAGTAACGCCGCGCCTTGCTGCTTCAATGCATGCAGACTGAGCGCCGTCGTCTCGAGATGGGTATTGACCGGTTCGGTGACGCGGCGCAGATCGCCGCGCGCCTGCAGGTGCATCAAGAAACTGCGCAGGTCGTGGTGGTGACTCATGACGTCGCCGCCGCGTGTACACGCACACGCCGGGTCAGAAACTCGAAGTAGCGATCGATGTAGCTGATGTCATTCTCACGATCGATCAAATACGGATTCATCAAGGTATGCCGCAAGATCACCAAACGGTCGCGATCTTCGCCAGCGCCGAGTGATGCCGGATCGATGTCGAGCGCCTCAAGAATGCGTGCAGTCTCACCAGCGCCGAGAGTGTCGGGGCGCAACGTCGTCATCGACCCAAAGAATTCTTTGAACTGCAGTGGCAGCGTCGGGTCGCAGCGAAGTTCGTCGTGCAGTGCGCGAACGAAGGCGTTCATGCGTGCGATGTCGCGATTGCCACGAGGATTCAGTGCCAGGCAAACCAAGTTGCTGTCTGGTGCAAATGGCACCAAGGCGTGCGCATTGTCTGCGACCTCGTGGGCAAAACGCAGTGCGCGCAGGTGGAAGGCCTCGGTGTTGAGAATAGTCTGCCGTGGCAATTGTCCAAACTGGCGGTGGTCGAGCGGTAGCACTTTGTGCGTCACATAAACCGCTGCCGCCATGGCACCGGACTTTGACCCTTCCGGAATGTATTGGCCGAGGTTGCGGTAGCGACTGAGGTAGTCCTTGGGCGTAGCACCGTGAAAGACGTAGTCGGCTTCCTCCGATAGCAAGGCCATCGCACGCTGATCGCGGCAGATGAAGGCACCGGCGCCGTAGGGCAGATAGCCCAGCTTGTGCGGATCCACGGTGATCGAATCGGTTTGACCCAACGCCGCGACGGCCGCATGCACGGCTGGTGATGGGAACGACTGGAACGATTCGCGTACCGTGGCCAGCGACCGCAGGCTGCCATCTTCGTTGCGGAATATTGTCGCCAGATAGCCGCCCCAGGCCGCGTCGACGTGGACTGCGAAACCAAGCCCGGTAGCGGCATGACGATCACGTGCGGCGACGAGTCCGTCGATGGCATCGATGGTGCCGTATTCGGTCGTGCCGAATACGCCGACCGCCATCAGCACCGGTTGCTGGGTGTCGCGGCAGCGCTGCAGTTCAGCGTCGAGGGCGTCGATATCGATACGCATCTCGCGTTGCGGCAGCAGGGCCAACTGTGCGCGGCCCAAGCCGAGCAACTTCATGCCCTTGCTCCACGAATAATGCGCGGTGATCGGGGCAAGCACCCGAGGCACTCGCAGCGTATCGTGCTGCACGAAGAACGCCGCCAGGCCGAGATGTTCCAAACGCTGTTGCTGGACGCGCTGTTGCCAGCATCCGCGCTCGCCATTGGTCTGCGCCGAGAGCCAGTCCTGCCAGCGTTCGAGCAGCGCGATCGCGTCGGCCGGCGCGAGATTGAATGCGGCGACATCATCGTCCGGAAGTTCGAGATCCGGCACCTTGGCTGCGCGCAAGGCGACCGGAAATGCCTTCAAGGCCAGTGCCAGGCGCAGTGCCTGGTAGTTGGCCAAGGTGCCCCCCGAGGTCAGGTGACCGAAGGCACAGTCGGGTCGTGACGGGTCGTGAACGTAGCCGAGCATCTTCGCAAGTTGCAGACCGACTTGGACTTCCAGATCGACCGTAACTGGCGCGGCATCCTCGCTCACATTATTTGGGTTGTAGGGCAGCGTCAGGATCTGTGCGGCCAGGCCCGGGATCAACAAGTCCGAGACCATGTGCCCGAGGTAGCGCGGACTGTGGAAGGGCACCGATTTCTTCAGTGCTGCCGATAGTTGGTGCAGTTCGCGGCGCAGGCGCGCTTCGAATGCTTGGTAATCCGGACGGGTCGCGGCGTGGGTCGAAATCGCCGGTGGATCTTCGGGATGAAAGTTGCGGCGCCAGTAGACGTGGTCGCGCAAAAATCCGACGACGAGCTTTTCCAGCAGCGCATCGTTCTCGCCATAGGGGCCGAGGAAGCACGCATCAAGCGCAGGAACGACATCGTCGCGCATGGCTCAGCCTGGTTTCGCGTCGACGCGCGGCGTGGTGTAGATGAACAGTGAGCGCAATACCCAAGGCAGAAAAGCGACGAGCCATGCGCACGCGGCGATGGCCTGCCAGAGCATCGCGTCCGGCAGAAGTTCAGCGACGATGCGCAGAATCGCCACGCATTGGATGAGTGTGAATGCGATTGCCGCTGCCGTTCCGAGTTGCAGCGGTCGCCCGGAATGGCCTTGCGTCACGCGCGTCACCATCGCCACCAGCAAGCTGCCGAAGAAGCCAACGAATAGCGCATGCGCCGGTGCGCGGCCGAGCAGCAGTTCGCCATTCACGAGTTGGATCATGCTCTGCACGGCATAGAGCAACATCGCCACCGGCAACCATGCGAAGCCGGTGAACAAGACGCGCAGCAACGGTGGTGCCGCGCCACGTGGCCAATTGCGCCATAGCCAGTATCCGGTGAGTCCGGTCATGGGCAAGTCGACGAGCCATAGCCAGGCATTGGCGTGTGCAAGTTCCAGCGCGAGATGCGCGAGAACACCGATCCAGAATGCGAGCAGCCAGCCCAGTGACTTCCAGCCGACATAGCCGCGCACGACGATGCCGGCAAAAAAAGGAAACATGCGGTGGGCAACGGTGACGTAGATCGGCAACAACAGCCCGAAGGTACCGATTTTGATCATCGCGATGGCGTATGCCGGATGGCCCCCGTGCAGATATACCGCGAACAAAATCAACCCGAGTAGCCCGAATGACAACGCGCTAAAGGCGCTGATCGCGTGCCACGTCTTGAAACCATCGCCGCGCAGTGGCCCGAATAGGAATATGCAGCCGGCGAGCCAGCCGGCGATGGTGTTGACGACACCGAGATGTACCAGATGCGGAAACCCGAACAGGCCGATCAGGAACAGCAATTGGCCGCTCAGCAAGCCGAGCCCGACCGGCAGATAGTGCCAAGGGGTCAGGTCCGGTTGCCCCATCCATCGCGGGAAGACCGTCAGCAGGAAACCAAACATGAACGGGGGCAGCACTTGGTACTGCATCACGAAGGCATGTGCCCAGCCGGCAACAATCGGGGGCTGCCCTAAGTCAATCACGCCGAAACGCGCATGCAGTAACCACAGCGCCCACCACGCCATGGCCGCCATCACATTGGTTGCGCCGATGAAGAACAGCAGGCGATGCGGCGCCGCTGCGAGCAAGCGCGGCGAAATGGGAAGCAGATTGGTCATATTCGTCATGACATGCAGTGTGCTGAGGCGAGTACGTTATCGCATTGACGCAAGTCAGTCGGCGGAACTTCTCGCCAGTGCTAGAGTCGCAGCCGTGATGAATTCGTCGACGTTGCGCTGCTGCTTGACCTTCGCTGTCTTGGCGATGCTGGTGCTCGCCCAATCGCTGGCGTTCGCACGGCCGATGGCGCGTGCCGATACGCGAACAGTACACATGACGACGGTGATACCAACGTCATCGGCGACGCCACCTTGTCACCGGCGCGCGGCACCGGTTGCAGCCACGCCGGCGATGCCGTGTTGTGATGAACAGGGTACGTCCTTGGGCTGTTGTGATGGGGCGTGCACCTGCGTCGGTCTGATGCTTGCCGATCTGTCCATTGCCATGCAGCGCCTATCGGTTGCGGCGCCGGTTCTGGCGTCCGCTTTACGACGTGTTGGCGCACCGATGCGCGAGCGCATTCCGCCGCTACCACCTCCGATCCGCGCCTGAACGACTGATCCGTGCGCGGCGCCGTCTGGCGTCCGCGCGTGTTCGCGTTCACGAGGAATCGCCATGTCCATGAAGTTTCGGCTGCATCTGCGGCCCGCCGCGCTGTTCGCCGCAGTCGCCGCCGCCAGCCTGCTGCAGTCCTGCGCGCGCGAGGCGCCGCAATCCCCGACGGTCACACCATCGCCGGTACAAGCATCCACGTCGGTCGCGGCCGCGTTCTATGTCTGCCCGATGCATCCACACATCACTGCGCACGACCCCGGTACCTGTCCGATTTGCGGTATGGACTTGGTGCTTAGACAACCGACACCGACGACGCAAGCTGCGTCGTCCCCGGAAGCCGCGACGACGGTGTCGGTGTCATCGGTCGTGCGGCAGACACTCGGCATACGCACCGCGCACGTCACCCGCCGCGACATCCTCATGTCGCTGAAAGTGCCGGCGCGTGTGGTGGCAGAAGCCGGCGGCGAGTTGCGCGTGCAATCGCGCGTCGACGGCTTCATCGAGAAGCTCTACCTGACTACATCGGGTACGCCGGTGCGGGCCGGCTTCGCCATCGCCGATATATTCGCGCCAGAGTTGGTGCAGGCGCAGGAGGAAATGCTACTCGGCGGAGATGCCTCGGCCTCGGCTGCCGAGCGATTGCGGCGCTTTGGTATCGCCGAGCGTGACATCGATGCCATCCGCGAGGCCGGAGCGTCATCGCGGACCTTGCCGCTGCGCGCGCCGGCGAGCGGCATCATCACCTCGATCGGCGTGCGCGAAGGCGGCCGCATCGGAATCGCCGACCTGTTAGCTAGCATCGCCACGCGCAGCGGCATGCGTGTCGAGGCGCAGCTATTTCCGTCACAGCGGGCGCTGCTCGGAGCTCGCATCGATGCACAATTCACGCAACCCGGTGTGCCCGATGCACATTGGCAGGGAAGCGATCCGCAATGGCTGAACGTGCTGGATCCATCGACACAGACTCTCGGACTGCGCTTTCGTGTCGACGGTGGCATTGACACTTTGGCGCTGGGCACGGTGCTTGATGCCGAGGTGCGCGGCGCACTCCGCGAGCAGGTGCTGATCGTGCCGATGGCCGCGGTGATCCGCAGCGAAGCCGGCGCGCGGGTATTGCGCGAAGGTGAAGCTGGCCACTTCGTTCCGGTCGACGTACGCATCGGCCAGCGTGATGGCGAGGACATCGAAATCGTCGATGGGCTAAACGAACACGACCGCATTGTCGTCTCCGGGCAATTCCTGATCGATAGCGAGGCGCAGTTGCGCGCGGTCTTGCCGACGCTGGATGTGCGCAGCAACACGGCGGAGCACCGCCATGATTGAGCGCATCATTCGCTGGTCGCTCGCGCAACGTGCGCTGGTGCTCGTGACGACCGTGTTGTTGACCGCCGCGAGCCTGCTGTCAGTGCGCGGCCTGGCGCTTGATGCGATCCCCGATCTGAGCGACGTGCAGGTGATCATCCGCACTTCGGCGATGGGCCAGGCACCGCAGATTGTCGAGGATCAGATCACTTATCCGATTACCACGCGCATGCTGGCCTTGCCCAAGGCGCGAACCGTACGCGGTTTCTCGATGTACGGTGACTCTTTCGTCTACGTGTTATTCGAAGATGGCACTGATCTCTACTGGGCGCGTTCACGCGTGCTGGAGGCGCTGTCGCAAGTGCGTGGCGAACTGCCGGCGGGTGTCGATCCGGTACTCGGACCGGACGCGACCGGGGTCGGCTGGGTATTTCAATACGCGCTCGTTGATCGCAGTGGTCGCCATGATCTGGCCGAGTTGCGCTCGTTGCAGGACTGGTTCCTGCGCTTCGAATTGCAGCGCGTGCCGGGTGTGGCTGAAGTCGCGGCGGTGGGCGGTTTTGTGCGCCAGTACGAAGCGGTAGTCGATCCACTGCGTTTGCAGGCCTACGGCATCGGCTTCAACCAATTGTTGAGCGCAGTGCGTGCGGCGAATCAGGAAAGTGGCGGTGCGCGCATCGAGATGGCTGAGGCCGAATACGTCGTGCGTGGCATCGGTTACCTGCGTTCGCTGGACGACCTCGGTGCCGTGCCAACCGGCGTGCTGAAGGACGGCAAGGCCGTGTTGCTACGCGATGTCGCGGAGATACGCTTTGGTCCGGCATCGCGCAATGGCATTGCCGAACTCGATGGCGAAGGCGAAGCTGTCGGCGGCATCGTGGTGATGCGCGACGGCGAAAACGCGAAGGCAGTCATCGATGCCGTCAAGACACGCCTCGAACAGGTGCGCACACGCCTTCCGGAAGGCGTCGAGATTGTCAGTGTTTACGATCGATCGGCGCTGATCGAGCGCGCGGTACAAAACCTGAGCGGCAAGCTGATCGAAGAAATGCTGCTGGTGTCGCTGGTTTGCGTGTTGTTTCTGTGGCACCTGCGTTCGGCCTTGGTAGCAATCATCAGCCTGCCGCTTGGCGTGTTGATTGCACTTGCAATCATGCATTGGCAAGGACTGAACGCGAACATCATGTCGCTTGGTGGCATTGCCATTGCGATCGGGGTGATGGTCGATGCCGCGGTGGTGATGATCGAGAACGCCCACGCACACCTCGAACGCCATGCCGACGAACATGGCGTTGCGGCAACTGGCGCAGTGCATGCACGAATCATTGCAACGAGTGCGGTCGAAGTCGGTCCGGCACTGTTCTTCTCGCTGCTGATCACGGCGCTGTCGTTCTTGCCGGTGTTCATGCTGGAAGCCCAGGAAGGACGCATGTTCGCACCGCTGGCGTGGACCAAGACCTGGGCACTGACGGTGGCAGCGCTGTTGTCAATCAGTGTCGTGCCGGTGTTGATTGCGCTGTGGGTGCGCGGGCGCTTTCGCAACGAGTCCGAACATGGCCTGATACGTTGGCTGATGGTCGCCTATCGGCCGCTCCTCGACGTCGCATTGCGACGGCCGATGGTGGTGATGACGTGTGCATTGCTTGGCCTCGCCAGCAGCGTCTGGCCGTGGTCGCAGATCGGTTCGGAGTTCATGCCGGCGCTGGAAGAAGGCGACCTGTTGTACATGCCGACAACCTTGCCGGGGCTGTCACCGTCACAGGCGCAGGCGCTGCTCGGGCGCACCGACCGCATCATCAAGTCGGTGCCGGAGGTTGCACGCGTGTTCGGCAAGGCGGGACGCGCCGAGTCGGCGACCGACCCGGCACCGCTGACGATGATCGAGACCCTGATCCAGTTCAAACCGGAACAGGAATGGCGACCGGGCATGACCGTGGCGAAGCTGCACGAGGAGCTACAGGCAAAGCTGCAATTGCCGGGACTGGCACATGCCTTCGTGCCGCCGATCCTGAATCGCATCAATATGCAGGTCAGTGGCGTTCGCACGCCGCTCGGGTTGCGGGTCAGCGCGCCCGATCTGCAGTCGTTGGCGCATGCTTCCGAGCAGATCGCGGCGCTACTTGCTGGCGTCCCGGGAACACGTTCGGCGTTCGCCGAACGTGCCGCTGACGCGCGTGAAATCCAAGTCATTCCAGATCGCGCGCGGCTGGCGCAATTCGGTTTCAGCATGCAGGAAGCGCAGGCCTGGCTGGCTGCCGCCGTGGGTGGCGAGGCGCAGACGCGCGCCGTCGAAGGCCGCGAGCGTTATCCGGTCAGCGTGCGGCTGGCACCTGAATGGCGAGATTCTCCGGAGGCACTGCGCACGATTCCGCTGGTGACGCCGTCCGGCGCGCAGGTGCCACTCGGACAACTGGCCGACATTCGCATTGTCGCTGCGCCGCCGATGATCCGCAGCGAGGATGCACAGCTCTCGACGTATGTCTTCATCGAACTTGATGACACCGATCTCGCCGCCTATGTGGTGCGCGCGGAGCAGGCGTTGGCACAATCGACCAATCTGCCGGCGGCGGCGCAATGGCATTGGGTCGGTAGCTACGAATCCATGCAGCGTGCTGGTGCCCGCCTGCGCATCGCCGTGCCGATGACCTTGCTGATCGTGTTCGCATTGCTTTACGCGGTATTTCGACGATTCGGTGAAGCCGCGTTGATCATGTTGACCGTGCCATTCGCATTGGTTGGTGGAATATGGCTGTTGTGGGCGATGGACTATGCCTATTCGGTGGCGGTGGCGGTGGGTTTCATCGCACTAGCGGGCGTCGCCGCCGAGTTTGGTGTGGTGATGCTGATCACGCTCGACAGTGCGGTGCGGAACGCCCAGCAGAATGGACATCTGCGCGACGAAGCCGCACTCGATGCAGCACTGCGCGAAGGCGCATTGCGGCGCGTGCGACCGAAGGCGATGACGGTGGTGATGATTCTCGCGGGCTTGCTGCCCATCCTGCTGGCCGAAGGCGCGGGTGCGGCGACCATGAGTCGCATCACCGCACCGATGCTGGGTGGCATGCTCAGTGCGCCGCTGCTGTCGATGCTGGTGTTGCCGGCCATCCACAAACGGCTTTGGCTATGGCGGATGCAGCGAGGTGAGGCATGAACGCGATGCGACCATTAGTGTGTGTGCTGCTGCTCATGACGTCGGGTTGCATGGCGCGGCGCGAGCTTGCACCAATCGATGAGCTGACACTTTCTGTCGATGCAACGGCGGTGACGGCAGCAGCATTGGATGAGCCACTGACTGCTGCGCGCGCACTGCAGATCGCGCTCGCACAGAATCCCGAGGTGCGTGCGGCTTTGGCACGGCTCGATGCGGTCGAGGCGGAACGCGTACAGGCCGGATTGTTGCGTAATCCGATGTTGTCGCTGATGGCGATGCGGCCAGACGGCGGCGGGCGTCTCGCGGTCACTGCGAGCTGGATGCAAAGCCTGTTCGACTTGTTGACACGGTCGCGGCGCGTCGCGCTTGCCGACGCCGATGCGCGTCGCGCACGCGCCGACGTTGCGCTGCGCCTGCTCGATGTCGGCTGGCAGGCGCAGACGGCGTTCCATGAAGCGGTTGCGGCGATCGCACGGGTGCGCCTGTTGCAATCCGAACTGGCGCTCGATACGCAGGCGCTCGACTTGCAAACGCGCTGGGCACAGCGTGGGCTGTCATCGCAGGCCGATGTGCTGCGTTTGCAGGCGATGCGCGACGAACGTCTGCACATGCGCCACCAAGCCGAAGTCGATGCTGTGCGGGCGCAGTCGCTGCTGGCGCAGCGTCTTGGATTGGATTCACCGCATTCCTTGCGCCTGCCTGATGACGTCGAACGGCCGGAGCTACCCAGCGGCGTGTTGGCGGACTGGCAGTCGCGCGCACTGGCGGAACGCCCCGAGTTGAAGGCCAGCGCGGCAGCGATCGAGGTGGTAACGAGAACACATGCCATTGAAACCGGACCGTTGCGTGCAAGCGAACCAGAGCTCGGCATCACCCTGGAACGCGCTACCGACGGCATGACGATGGTCGGGCCGGAACTGCGAATCGCGTTGCCGTGGTTCGATCGCGGGCAGGCACGTGACATGCGACTGGATGCAATGCATCGCGAAGCGACGTGGCGAGATGAGGCGCAGCGTCGCCAGGTTTTGCTTGAGGTCGAGCGCGCGCTGTCGGTGCTGATCCATGCGGTTCATACCGTGGAAGACAGCGAGCAACATCTCTCCCGTGCGCAGATGGCCGATGCACTTGCCGCGCGCGAACAGCGCAGCGGCAACATCGGCTTGATGGCCAGGATCGCTGCGCAACGTGATGTTCTTGCCGCCGAACGGCAACACCTCGATGCGTGCAGTGAACTTGCGCAAATGCAGGTGGAATTGCAAAGAGCGGTGGGTTCGCCGGGCGCAGGCGGATGAGATTGGGTCGGATCAGGCGCTTGCAGGCAACACCATCATCGATCCTGCGATCGAGCCTTCGGCATGTTGCACGGGCACGATGTCGCAGAGCATTTTTTCGCGAACGATGGAGCGCTGGCCTGCAACTCTGGGCCCCGTCTCAATAGCAACGATTTTTACGTACTCGCGACCTGGGCTAAGATTTTCGAACGCCAGAGAGAAGAGTTTTCCGCTGAATATCATCTGACCTGCCTGCCGATTTTCGGACGAACTGAAACTTGAGAGGATGGCTCCCGCGCCAAGCGAGGAGCGTATGCGCAAGT
>Ga0073899_10000266_pt1 | contig 48546 bp, 47 predicted proteins | sample KloWWTmetaKNB5Ph_FD_88975 | JGI IMG/M metagenome (GOLD analysis project Ga0073899, IMG submission 88975) | Active sludge microbial communities from Klosterneuburg, Austria, studying microevolution and ecology of nitrifiers - Klosterneuburg... | ecosystem: Engineered > WWTP > Aerobic digester >... | reverse complement strand
TCGCAGACGTTGGCCACCAGGTCGTGGTTGATCTTGGGCGGCTTGGTGTGCTGCACGATGATGGCGATGTCCGCCTGGCCGCCGCAGTTGATCTCGCAGCAGGAAGTGGACAGGTGCACCCGGTTGGGCATCTCCTCGCGCCTGAACTCTGTGATGAGCTCGTCCATCAGTGCCTTGACCGCACCGGAGGCATCCGTGCCCGGGATGTCGCAGTGCAACCAGCCCTGGGTGTGCGCGATCATGGACACCGAGTTGCCGGTGCCGCCCACCGGGAAGCCCTCGGCCTCCAGCTTGGCGATCAGCGGCGCCACCTTGTCGGCGGCCGACACCATGAACTCGATGTTCGAGCGGATGGTGAAGCGCACATGGCCTTCGGCGTACTGGTCGGCGATGTCGCAGAGCTTGCGCACGGTGCCCACGTCCATCTGGCGCTGGGTGCCGGCGCGCACCGACCAGACCTCGTCACCGCTGCGCGCCACGTGGTGCAGCACACCGGGACGAGGGCGGTCGTGGTACTTCCAGGCACCGTAGTTCTTCTTCAGCAGCGGGTGGAGGTAGGGCTGGTTGTCGGGCACACCGCACTCGATGGCGCGACGCGGGGGAGCCTTCGGGGCGGTGGCAGCGGTGGCCGTGGCGGTGTTCATCGGGTTCGTCTCCTCGATTGCTCAGGCGGCCTGCTGCTGTTGCTTGAGCGCCTTGATGCGGGCGACCTCGTCGTCCCAGCCGTCGGTGCGGACGTAGGGGTTGGTGCGTGGGCAGGCAACCATGTTGGCATCCACCTCGATCTCCAGCGCTTCCAGGAAGTTGACCAAGCCGATGCGCTCGATCATCTCGCCGGTGCGTTCGTGCTCCAGCGCGTTCTCGGCGAAGAAGTCGATGATCTTCTGCGCCAGCTCGACCAGCGCCTCGCGGTCCTCGTCGGTGGCCAGTTTCATGAAGGGCACCACCACGGTGCCCATCAGGTCACCGATCTTGAGGGTGCGCTTGCCCCCCACCAGGATGGTCGCACCGGTGTCCTCGCCCGGGGCCAGGCCGCCGGTGATGACGTTGATGCAGTGCATGCAGCGCACGCAGTCGCGGTTGTCGATCTCCAGCGCCTGGGTGTCGGACAGCTTCACCGAGGTGATGGTCGCGCCGGTCGCCACCTTGCTGGCGTCCTTGAGCTGGATGGCCTTGGTCGGGCAGCGCGCCACCACGTTGTTGACCAGCTCGTCCACACCGTGGGCCTCGAACCAGCGGCGCGCCAGCGCCTCGTCGCTGCGCATGTTGTCGCGCCAGGTGCCGATGATGGCCATGTCGGCGCGCTGGATCGAGTTCATGCAGTCGTTCGGACAACCGCTGAACTTGAACTTGAACTTGTAAGGTAGCGAGGGCCGGTGAATGTCGTCCAGGAAGTTGTTGATCACCGCCCGGTGTGCGCGCGCCTCGTCGTAGCAGCTCTGCTCGCAGCGCGCGGCACCGACACAGCTCATCGATGTGCGCACCGCCGGGCCGGCGCCGCCCAGGTCGAAACCCAGCTCGTTGATGGCGTCGAAGGCGCCCTGCACGTTGTCCGTCTTGGCGCCCTGGAACATGATGTCGCCGGACTGGCCGTGGAAGGCGATCAGGCCCGAGCCATGCTCCTCCCACACGTCGCAGAACTTGCGCAGGATGTCGGTGGTGTAGTGCATGCCCGGCGGTGGCATGACACGCAGGGTGTGGAATTCGGCCGCGTCCTTGAACACCGGCTTGCCCTCGGCGTCCTTCAGCTCGGTGAAGCGCGGGATCACGCCACCGCCGTAGCCGATCACGCCGACCGTGCCACCCTTCCAGTAGCCCTTGCGGGTCTTGTAGGAGGTCTCCAGCTGGCCGAGCACGTCGACCACGTAGTCCTTGTTCTCGGCCAGGCGTTTCAGGCCGGTCACGAAACTGGGCCACGGGCCGGACTCGAGCTCGTCGAGCATCGGCGTGGGATGCATGGGCTTGGCCATCGGCTTGTCTCCTGGCGAACCGGTTGTGCGTCAACTGCGGCAGATGCAGCACGACGCGACTCGGCAAATGTGATGGACGGATGCTAGGAGCCACACCCGCCGCGCACCATCACTCCGGGCGGTGGCGCTCGCCCCGCCCGACGGGGGATGCCTTGCTACCCGGAAGGGGTAGACCCCATCCCTCCCCGCGGCTATAGACGCTGGCGCCCCGCCACGCGCTCAATAGCCGACGCTCGCCCCCATCGAAGAAAAGCAGCCCCACGGAGACAGGACATGGCACACATCGTGATCATCGGCGCAGGCATCGGTGGCATGCCGATGGCCTACGAGATGCGGGAGCTGGCCCGTGCGGAGGACCGCATCACCGTGGTCAGCAATTCGCCCACCTTCCACTTCGTGCCCAGCAACCCCTGGGTGGCGGTGGACTGGCGCCAGCGCGGTGACATCGAGTTGGACGTCGGTCCGGTGCTGGCCAAGCGCAAGATCGGCTTCTCGGCCGCAGGGGCCCGGCGTGTGCACCCGGCAGAAAACCGCGTCGAACTGGGCGACGGCAGCAGCTTGGCCTACGACTTCCTGGTCATCGCCACCGGCCCGAAGCTGGCCTTCGACGAGGTGCCCGGCCTCGGTCCGGCCAGCGCGGGCGGGCACACCCAGTCGATCTGCCACGTCGACCATGCGGTGGACGCCCAGCACGCCTGGCACGGCTTCGTGAAGGATCCGGGGCCGATCGTCGTCGGTGCGGTGCAGGGCGCCTCCTGCTACGGTCCGGCCTACGAGTTCGCGATGATCATGGAAACCGACCTGCGTCGGCGCAAGCTGCGCGACCGCGTGCCAATGACCTTCGTGACGCCCGAGCCCTACATCGGCCACCTGGGCCTGGGCGGCGTGGGCGACTCCAAGGGCCTGCTGGAATCGATTTTCCGCGACCGCCACATCAAGTGGATCTGCAACGCCAAGACCACCCGCGTCGAGGCCGGCAGGATGTTCGTCACTGAACACGACGAGGACGGCAAGCCCAGAAAGGAGCACGAGTTGCCCTTCAAGTACTCGATGATGCTGCCGGCGTTCAAGGGGGTGGATGCGGTGTTCGGCATCGAGGGGCTGACCAACCCGCGCGGCTTTATCACCATCGACCAGTTCCAGCGCAACCCGAAGTTCAAGAACATCTTCTCGGTGGGCGTGTGCGTGGCCATCCCGCCCGTGGAAGCCACCCCGCTGCCGGTGGGCGCGCCCAAGACGGGCTACATGATCGAGTCGATGGTCACCGCCACGGCGCACAACATCCGCGCGGCGCTGGACGGCCACGAGCCCACCAAGACGGCGACCTGGAACGCGGTCTGCCTGGCGGACTTCGGCGACAGCGGCGCCGCCTTCGTCGCCCTGCCACAGATCCCGCCGCGCAACGTCAACTGGTTCAGCGAGGGCAAGTGGGTGCACCTGGCGAAGATCGGCTTCGAGAAGTACTTCCTGCGCAAGATGCGCAATGGCACCTCGGAGCCTGTCTTCGAGAAGATGGTGCTCAAGGCGATGGGCATCGCCAAGCTGAAGAACTGAAGCGCCAGCACCGCACGAAGGACCGCCGCAGATGGTCGCCACGCGCCGACTCGCCGACCTGACCGTGCCCTGGGGCCGGCAGGAAATCCAGCTCGAAGAGGTGGACTTCGAGACCGGCGGCGTGCCGCTGCTGCGCGTGCGCATCCGCGAGGGCCGGCGCTTCACCATCTTCGACGTGGACGCGGCCACCGCCGCTGCCTGGGCGCAGGCGATGCAAGCCTGGAGCGACACGCAGGCGGGCGCTCCGGCGGCGCAGACGCCATGACAGTCACCTCCCTGACGCCCGCGCTGGAGGATGCGCAGCAGGCCGCGGCACACACGGTCGACCTGGCTTTCGAACTGGACGGCCGGGCGCTGCCGCGCGAACACCGCGCCTTGCTGGCCGACGCGCTGCAACGCGCCCTCCCCTGGCTGGCCGACGAGCCGCATGCCGGTGTGCACGCGCTGCGCGCCCCGGCTGGCGAGGATGGCCTGGTGCTGCTGCCAAGGCGCACCCGCCTGCAGCTGCGCCTGCCCGTTGCACGCGTGGCCGCGGCAGGCGCGCTGTGCGGCCAGCGGCTGGAGATCGGTGGCCACGCGCTGCAGGTCGGCGCAGCCGCGGCTGCACGCGCGCTGATGCCCACACGCACGCTGTACGCCGACTTCGTCTGCTGGGACGCGGCCATCGAGCCGAACCAAGCCGAAGAGCCCTTCGACGCCCAGGTGGCCGACGCGCTGGCCGAACTGGGCGTGACCGGCCAGTGGATCAGCGGCGGCGAGCGCTCGACCCCGGCCCCGGCAGGAAAGGGCCGCGGCCCGGGTCGCCTGCGCGGGCACGCGCTGGTGCTGCACGACCTGCCGCAGCGCCACGCGCTGGCGCTGCAGGTGCTGGGGCTGGGCCGCCACCGCCTGCTGGGTTGCGGCCTGTTCGTGCCGCACAAGGCCATCACTGGGCTGAGCCCCACCGACGACTGACGGCCAACGCCCGACAGCTGGCCAAGCAACTTTCTTCATCGACCCCCACCCAGACCGACACGGAGACCGCCGAACATGGGTTACCTGATCAACGGGACCGAGCACGACACCGACGACGAGGGCTACCTGCTCGAAGCCCAGTTGGGCGACGACGTGCCCGAGGTCATCGCCGCCGCCGAGGGCATCACGCTCACCGACGCCCACTGGACCGTGATCCGCTACCTGCGTGAATCCTGGCGCGAGGAAGGCCAGACGCCCAACTTCCGCGCCATGCTCAAGGAGGTCGCGCAGATCGACCCGGCGCTGGACAACAAGGCGCTGTACGACCTGTTCCCGATGGGCCCCGCCAAGCAGGGCGCCCGCATCGCCGGCCTGCCCAAGCCCTTCGGCAAGGGCGGATATTGAAAGATGGCCATGACCGCATTCCCCACCCCACACGTCACGCTGGACGTCAAGGGCGTCAGCTGCCCGGGCCCGATCCTGAGCGCCAAGCGGCTAATCGATGACCTGGCCGAAGGCGAGGTGCTGATGCTGGTGTCCGACTGCATCGGCACCGAGAGCGACCTGTTCGCCTGGGCACGCGCCACCGGCAATGAGGTCGTCGGTGCCGAGAAGCGGCCGGACGGCAGCCAAAGCTACTACATCCGCAAGGGCCGCACCGACCATCCCGTGGCCCATGCCGTGCTCGAACTGCGCGGAGTGGTCTGCCCGGGCCCGATCGTCGAGGCCAAGCGGCTGCTGGGCGGCATGCAGCCCGGTGAGGTGCTGCGGCTGGTGAGCGATTGCGCCGGCGTGCGAGGGGACATCGCCGGCTGGGCCGCTGCCACCGGGCACGAGGTCGTGGCCACCCACGAGGTGGCCACCGGCACCTACGAGTTCTATATCCGGCGCGGGCCGAACAGGTAGAGCCAGCGCCGAGCGTGCCTGGCAGCACCGGGTGATCCAGCAGGAAAGGGAAGGCGGCTCGACATGGCCCTGCGCATCAAGAACCAATGGTTCCGCGAGGACCGCCCGCGCAGCGTGCGCGAGGTGGCCGGCGCGGCGGCATTCATCGTCTGGCGGGTGGGCTTCAACGTGCTGCAGAACATGCGGCGGGCGGATTTCGACATCCTGCCCGGCGCGCAGTACTTCGACTTCCTCGCCGAGTGGCTGGTCTTCCTGATCCAGGTGGCCGACCGCATCGCCTATGCGCAGATGAGCGAGCCGGAACGCCTGGAGTTCACCTCGACCCTGGCCAACCGGGTGGCGGAAATCTACGCCGACAACCGCGCCGACCTGCTGGGCGCGCGCGCCGATCCTGGCGCCCCGGCCGCCGCGCCAGGCCGGCACCCGGACCGCGACCACTTCATCGACCTGCTCAACCTGCGCTCGCAGGACTATGCGGACTTCGACATCGAGCCGGCGCGGCTGACGCACCCGGTGGCGCGCTTCCTCGCCGAGCGGCTGATCCACGTCCTCGGGGACCGCGACCGCATGTGGGTGCACGACCAGGTGATGGAGATCGAGGCGCCCGACGCCGCCGCCCTCGTCCTCAAGGGCCTGAACGGCCTGCTCGGCCAGGCACCCCGGCCTGCCCGGCGGGCCGCAGGCGCCTCCGGAGACTGATCACGATGAACGCTGCGACGGCCTTGGACACCCCACCGCACCTGGCTGTATCGGCCACCTGCGCAGCACCGCACGCCCCCTGGAACGCTACCGGCCCCCGCCCCGAAAGGCTGGCGCGCTGGCTGGACCACCGGCTGCGGCACTACCCACGCTGCACCGAGGCGCTGATCGTCGAGCTGCGTGACCCGCACCGGCCCACCGCCGCCGAGCAGGCCGCGCTGACCGAGCGTCTGCAACGCAGCGGCATGGCGATCTACGCCAGCGCGCGGCTGGAAGCCGACCCAGCACTGCCACGCCAGCTGGCCGCGCACCTCGGCCTGCAGCGACTGGACAGCAACTGGCTGGCCGGCGACGAGGGCATCAGCCGCCTGCAGGTGCAGCCGGGTATCGCGGCCGGCATGGACTACATCCCCTATACCAACCGCGCGCTGGGCTGGCACACCGACGGCTACTACAACCCCGGCGACCGCCAGGTGCATGCCCTGCTGCTGCACTGCGTGCGCCCGGCGGCCAGCGGCGGTGCAAACCGACTGCTCGACCACGCCCTGGCTGCAGCACTGCTGATGCAGCGCGACGCCACGCTGGCCGCAGCCCTGTTCCACCCCGAGGCGATGAGCATCCCGCCACGCATCGAGGCCGACGGCAGCGAACGCCCCCGCCAGACCGGCCCGGTGTTGAGCGTGCGCGCGGACGGCGCGCTGCACATGCGCTACACCGCGCGCAGCGTGAGCATCGACTGGCGCGACGACGACGCCACCCGCGCCGCCGCCGCAGCACTGCGCGAGATCCTGGCCGACCCGGCCACCCCCGCGCTGCAGGCCCGGCTGCAACCGGGCTGGGGACTGGTGTGCGCCAATGTGCTGCACGACCGCAGCGCCTTCATTGACGACCCCGCCGCGCCGCGGCTGATCTACCGCGCCCGCTTCCTGGACGCCCTGCCCGGCATGGCCTGACCTGATGCCGGGTTCACCCGCCACGCCATCGGTGGGCGTTCACAGGTTACTCAGGCGTGCTGCGCCAACACCCGCTGCAGCGCGTAGACGTCCACCTGGCGGCTGAAGCGGCAGGCGATCGGCTCGGGGTCGCTGCCCACCCAGATCTTCAGGTCGGCATCCAGCTCGAACATGCCGGCCGTCTCGACGCTGTACTTGGTGATCTTGCCGTAGGGGATCGACAGGTAGGCCACCTTGCTGCCGGTCACCCCCTGCACATCGACCAGGATCAGCCGCCGGTTGGTGAACAGGAAGGTCTCGCGGATCACCACGAAGCCCGCCTCCAGCGTCTCGCCCTCGGCCAGCAGCCGCCCGTACTGCTCGCGCAGCTTGCCCAGGTCGGCCGTGGCGGCATTGCCCATCAGGCCGGAAATCAGTCCCATGACACTCCTTTCAACGCGGCGTGCATCGTGCGTGCGCGCCGAGCCGGGAAGTGTCGCACCGGGGCCGGCCCCCCGGCCGTGATCAGATGTTCTCGCCCAGCTGCTCGCGCGCCTCGGCCAGCACCAGGTCGATCTCGGTCTTGAACATGCGCTCCAGCAGCGCCGGCTTGAAGCCGGTCAGGCGGATGACGGTTTCCAGGTAGTTGAGCAGGAAGCTCTCCGCGGTGATCGCCTGGGTGGTCAGCGCCAGCCGCTCGACGCAGGCCATCACCTGGGCCGCCGCCTCGGCGCTGCCCACCACCTCCGCGGTGACGCGCTCGCGCAGGCGCGTCAGGATCCAGTTCCACATGCCCATCATCGTGGGGTTCTTCACGCCCACCTTGATGTGCACCACGCCCACCAGGGCCTGCCAGGCCCAGTACTGGTCGTCGATCGGGCCGGCCAGCGTGCGCTGCCACCAGCGGCGCAGCGTGGCCTCGCGCTGTGCGCGTGCGCCGTCGCCCAGCAGGGCGTTGATCTTGGGGTTGGCCTCGATCTCGTCATAGAAGCCCTTGACCAGTTCGTCTTCCAGGGCAAGCAGCGGCGCCTTGAACTGCATCAGCAGCACCTCGTCCCGGGACGAGAAGCGCTGCTGCTCGGGAATGCTGTCGATGATGCTGCGGGTCAGCTCATACAAGTTCACGGCGCGTACCTCCAGGAATGCCATGCCGGCCAGGCCCGCCGAGGGCGACCCCGCGCCACCCCCGATGCGGGCGCGCAAGCCTAACCGTGCCGGACTGCGGCGACACGACGCCCGGGCGCCCGCCCGGACCGCAGGCACTAGGATCGCGCCGTTTGTCACACCCTCCATCCGCCCCTCCCCCGACCCGGAGTCCGCCATGCAACGACGCCACCTCCTGGCCACCCTCTGCACACCCTCGCTGGGCAGCATGCTCGCGCACCCCGCGACGGCGCTCGCCCAGACGCGCATCCGCCGCGACAGCGCGGTACTGGGCATGACGCTGGAGCCGCCCGGCCTGGACCCGACCGCCGGCGCGTCCTCGGCCATCGCCGAGGTGGTGCTCTACAACGTCTTCGAGACGCTGACGAAGATCCGCGGCGACGGCAGCATCGCCCCGCTGCTGGCCGAGTCCTGGACCGTCACGCCCGACAACAAGACCTGGGCCTTCAAGCTGCGCCCGGGCCTGCGCTTCCACAACGGCGAGCCCTGCAACGCCGCGGCGGTGAAGTTCAGCTACGAGCGTGCCGCCGCCGAAGGCAGCCTGAACAAGGACCGGGCCGTCTTCACCAACCTGTTCAACATCCGCGCCACCGACGACCGCACCCTGGTGCTGACGCTGAAGAACCCGAACCCGGACCTGCTCTTCCAGCTCGGCCAGGCCACCGCGGTGATCGTGGAGCCCAAGAGCGCCGCCGGCAACGCCACCCAGCCGGTGGGCACCGGCCCCTACCGGCTGGAGCGCTGGACCAAGGGATCCAGCATCACGCTGGCCCGCTGGGCCGAGCACCGCGATGCGAAGCAGGTGGCGCTGGCCCGGGTCACCCTGCGCTTCATCGGCGACGCGGCGGCGCAGATCGCGGCCCTGCTGTCGGGCGACGTCGATGCCTTCCCGCGGGTGGCCGCCGGCCGCGCGCTGGAGCAGTTCAAGTCCGACCGCCGCTACCAGGTCATCGTCAGCGGCTCGCGTGCCAAGACCATCCTGGCAATCAACCACCGCCGCCGGCCGCTCGACGACGTGCGGGTGCGCCGCGCCATCGCCTCAGCCATCGACCGCCGGGCCGTCATCGACGGCGCTGCCGACGGTTACGGCGTGCCCATCGGCAGCTTCTACGTGCCCGGGGCGCCCGGCTACGTCGACCTCACCGCGGTGAACGCCTACGACCCGCCGCGCGCCCGCGCCCTGCTGAAGGAAGCCGGCACCACCGCGCCGCTGGAGCTGACGATGAAGCTGCCGCCCACCCCCTACGCCCGCCAGGGCGGCGAGGTGATCGCGGCCCAGTTGGCCAAGGTGGGCATCACCGCGAAGCTGGAGAGCGTCGAATGGGCACAGTGGCTGTCGGGCGTCTACAAGGACCGAGCCTACGACCTGACGCTGATCTCGCACGTCGAGCCGCTGGACTTCGGCAACTTCGCGCGACCGGGCTACTACTGGAACTACGACTCGCCAAAGTTCAACGCCCTGTGGGCGCAGATCAACGCCACCGCCGACACCACGCGCCGCCACGCCCTGCTGGCCCAGGCGCAGCGCCTGGTGGCCGACGACGCCGTGGCCGCCTATCTCTACCAACCCACCTGGATCACGATCGCCAAGGCCGGGCTGAAGGGCCTGTGGCGCGACATGCCGATCTTCGCCAACGAACTGGCCGCGCTGGGCTGGGAGTGAAGGGACGTAGCTCCATCCGCCTGGCACAAGGGCCGCCACGCGCCCTGGCCGGGCGCACCCACGAAAAAAAGGCCACCGACAAGGTGGCCTTTTCCGTCACGCCGGGACCCGCCCGGCAGGGACTCACTTGGCGCCGGACATGCCCGACATGCCTTCGTTGGTCTTCGGCAGCTCACCCTTCTTCGCGGCTTCCTTGACTTCGGCGCGGCGCTTGGCGGTCTGGGCCTTGCCCTCTTCCTTGCTCACCTTCGAAGCGGCGGCGGGAGCCGGGGAGGCTTCCTGCACGTCCTTCAGTTCGCCCTTCTTCTTGGCGTCCTTGACGTCGGCCTGGCGCTTGGCACGGGCCTCTGCCTTCTCGGCAGCGGTGGCCTTCTTCGGCGCGGCGGTGTCCTGGGTGCCTTCGGCGGCTTGGGCGCCAAACACCATGAAGACGGAAGCGATCAGGGCGGTGGAAAGGGTGCGGATGGTCATTGATGGACTCCTGACTCTGGCAAACAAAACGCTGTTGTCGAAAACCGACGTCAGGGTCACGGACTGCGGACCGCTGACCACCCGACGAGGGATTCTCATTGGATCACAGACACGCGATGGGGTCCTGACATTGAACATGTTACCGACCCACCACAGCCGACTGTTGACTTTTCTCAACACTCCGGACCCCATCGGATCCGTGCAAATCCGCACTCACAACGGCGCCGATCCGTGGTCGGTTGACCTCCAGGCCCGCTGATCCGTGACAACCCTGAGTGCACTGGAACACCCGGGGACCGGCCGCCAGAATCCCCGGGCGGCACCGGCCTGCCTGGCCATGCACGGTCGATGCACACGCTCGATGTGCACGTTGAGCGAGAGGTGCCTGCAGCCGCCGACTTCAGGAGCCGCCCATGCCCGCAGCGCTGTACCGCCATTTCCAGACCCAGGCCGAGATCGATGCGGCCTACAACCCCTCGCTGCAGGTGGCCGATGCCGCCGCCGAGCTGCGCCACTTCGCCGAGGCGGCCCACCAGGCTCGCGCCACCCTGCGCCACCAGCTTGACCTGCCCTATGGCCCGACGCTGGCCGAGACGCTGGACATCTTCCCGGCCGATCCGCCCGCCGGCCCGGGCCGCGCGCCGGTGTTCGTCTTCCTGCACGGCGGCTACTGGCGTGCGCTGTCGTCGCAGGACTTCAGCGGCATCGCGCTGGGCCTGCAGCGCCGCGGCATCACCACGGTGCTGGTGAACTACGCGTTGTGCCCGCAGGTGACGATCGACGAGATCGTGCGCCAGGTGCGCGCCGCCCTGGCCTGGGTGCTGCGCCACATCGGCGCCCATGGCGGCGATGCGCAGCGCGTGGCCATCGGCGGGCACTCGGCGGGGGGCCACCTCACCGCGATGGCGCTGCTGACGCGCTGGGCCGAGGACTACGGCCTGCCGGCCGACCCGTTCCGCGCCGCGCTGGCCATCAGCGGCCTGTATGACCTGAACCCGCTGCGCTACAGCTACCTGCAGCCGATGATCCAGCTCGACGACGGCGTGATCCGGCGCCAGTCGCCGGCCTTTCTCGCCAGCACGCGCCGCAGCGCCACGCCGCTGTGGCTGACCTGGGGCGCAGACGAGTCCGACGAGTTCGCCCACCAGTCGCGGCTGATGCACGACGCCTGGCAGGCCGCTGGCAACCCGGGCGAGTTGTCGGTGCAAGCCGGGCGCAACCACTTCAGCGCCCTGCACGGCTTTGAGGATCCAGCCAGCCCGCTGTGCGACTGGCTGGCCCACCACCTGGGCACCGGCGGCTGACCGCATCGCCTGATGCGTCGCGCGAGCGCGACACCCTGGCGACCCACGGCAGCGACCCGCCGCAGGATGGCGCACAGCCACCGGCGATCAGCGGGCACATCGTTTCACCCAGGAGACGGCTTGTCATAAAAACGCAACAGCCAGGATGGCCTCAGGGCATTCCTCACGCCTACACTGCCCCCCACCTTGCCGTTTGTCGCAAGCTGTTGTTTTTTGCCCATCAACCCTCGTTCGAGGATTCCAGGTGATCACCATGAAGAAGACTTTCGTTTTCGCCGCCGTCGCCCTGCTGGCCGGCGCCGCCCAGGCCCAGGTGTCCGTCTACGGTCTGGTCGACCTGAGCTACGGCAAGAGCGTGGCCTCTGATGCTGCCAACCAGAAGGCCGACTTCCACTCCGGGGGCGACAACGGCTCCGGCGAAGGCAACTCCACCACCCGCCTGGGCGTGAAGGGCAACCTCGACGTCGGGTCGGGCATGAAGGCGAACTTCAAGTTCGAAACCGGCGGCATCAACAGCGACGGTGACGTGAATCCGGGCGGCGCCTTCTTCAACCGCCAGGCCTGGGCCGGCGTGTCGGGCGGCTTCGGTGAAGTGCGCCTGGGCCGCCAGGACTCGGTGCCCTTCCAGACCATGGCCGGCTTCGACCAGAACGGTGCCTCCAACGGCGTGTCCGCTCCCGGCCTGGCCGGCGTGGCCACCTGGGGCACGGGCCGCCAGTCGCGCTCGCTGCAGTACATCTCGCCGAAGTTCGGCGGCCTGAGCGTGCAAGCCGGCTTCGTACCGGAAGGCAACGTCGCTGGCGCGAAGAACAACGTCTCGCTGGGCGTGAGCTACGGCATCGACAAGCTGTCGGCCGCAGTGGCCTACGAGAGCAAGCGCGTGGACGGTGGCGAGGACTTCATGTCCCTGTCCGCAGGCTATGACTTCGGCTTCGCGAAGTTCGCCCTGGGCTACGCCGACGGCGGCAAGAACGCCAAGGGCCTGAGCACGGGCGTGACGGTGCCGGTCGGCGCCGGCATCACCGTTGGTGGCCAGTACGCCCGCAACTCCGATACCAAGGGCAGCGCCTACGAGCTGTTCGTAAACAAGGAAGTGCTGAAGAACACCTACGCCTACTTCGAGGCCGGCAAGGCCAACGCGAAGACCGGCGTCGATGGCACCGGCTACGCCCTGGGCGTGATCTTCGTGTTCTGATTCCGGGCGGCAATCGTGCGGCGCAAGGACGCCGTGCGGTGCCTGCTCCCTGCGAGGCCGCTACGGCCCCGCCCAGACGACCCGCCCTTCCGGCGGGTCGTTGGTTTTTCAGCGCCGCTCTTTCAGCGCCCGGCGGCGCCGGGCGGCCACTCACCCAGCCCGGCAGGCGCCGGCCCGGCGGCGGCCCGGCCCCCAGGCGACAACTCCGGCCCGGGGTGGTCGCGCCAGTAACCCTCCCGTGCAGCCTCCCGGTAGGCCGCCGCCCAGGCCACCAGCGCATCGACGTAAGCGCGCTGCGCCGGTGCCACGGCCAGGGCCTCGGGCGTCCAGGCGCGTGGATCGTCCGCCGGCGCGCCGAGCCAGTGCCCCGGCCAGTCGATGCGGCTCACCCCCAGGTAGCCGTAGCTCCGGTCGCCAAAGCTCACCGTGCTGGTCAGCCCCGCCCCACGCACGACGGCCCCCAGCGATGCCAGGCTGGCCTGCAACTCCCCCCGCAACTCCGCCTGCGCCGGGTCAGGCCCGGCCAGTGGCTCGGCGCTGCTGCGCAGGGCGATGCACTCGTCACGGGTGCGCTGGAGCGTGCCCTTGTCGAAGCGCAGGCGCAGCGCACCGCCGGCCTCGCAGCCAGCCAGGTCACTCCAGGTCGGCACGACCACCTGACGGCCATTCATCGTGAAGCTCAGCAGCGTGACCAGCCTCGAACCCGCAAAGCGGCCGAAGACGATCGTGCCCACATCGATGCGATCCATCCGCATCTGGTGGCTCGCATAGTTGACGTTCTGCGTGGACTTGCTGTCCACCGCCGCCAGCACCACCCAGTCCCCTGCCGGGAGGAGCAACTGCTTCTTGGCCCCGAAGCGGCCCACCATGAGCGCGCCCGGGCCGGCAAACCAGTCACCCAGGCGGAAGGTCACGATGCCGCTGTTCTCGGCCTCGCGTGACAAGGGCTGCAGCCGGCCCCCCACGCCCAGCGTGCCCAGCGGGCTGCCCGGCAACACCGCGGTGCCGGCGGTCAGGGCCGCAGCGGGCGCCCCCTGCCCCGCCCCACCCGCGCCCGGCAGCACCACCGGGCTGGCCGCTTCACCCTTGGCCAGCGCGGCGCGCGCCATCGGCGCAAACAGCCCGTTCGGAAAGGCCGACAGGAAGGCCCGGTACGCATCGGGCGTGCCAATGCGCTCGGCCGAGCGCCAGAACTCGGTCTCGGCTGCGCTGGGGGCGGCTGTGGCCGGTGCCTGGGCCTGAACCGGCACCGCCGCCAGCAGCGCGAGCGCGGCAGCCAGCGGCAGCAGGGCCTTCGGGGCGATGCGGGACGGGCGTGGAGAAGAGGCTGCCATGGTCCGGGGATGCGGCCGAGCCGCGGCAAGGGGGAGAGGGCCTTCATTCTGTCAGGCGACCGTCACGCGTCGTCCCCCCACTCACCCGGATCAGGGGCCTGCGGCTCGCCGAAACCGGCAGCACGGCCCACCCTCGAACCTCAGGGCACCGGCGGCTCGGCGTCCTCGGCCCCTGCAGCGGCGCCCAGCTCGCGCAGGCGCACGCTCAGCGGCACGGTGGAGGGCTGTGCCGGCAGGCCGGCGAGGTGGGCGTCGTCGGCCCAGGCGTCGATCTCCAGGCGGTGCCCGTCCCAGCGCAGGCGGTTGATACCGGCGTTGGGGATGGCGCAGCGGCGCGGGCCGTGCAGCGATTCGCCGGTCGCGGTGCGCCAGAGCATGTCCAGCACGCCGCCGTGGGTGACCAGCAGCACGCGCTCGCGCGGATGCGCCTCGCCCAGGGCCTGCAGTGCGGCAAGGATGCGGGCGTGGAACTGGCGGGCGCTCTCGCCGCCGGGCAGGCCGAAATCGGCGTCGTGCTCGGCCCAGCGGGCCCACAGCCCGGGGTGCTCGACGTGCAGGGTGTGCACCTTCATCCCCTCGATCTCACCGAAGGACTGCTCGCGCCAGCGGGCATCGGCCCGCAGCACCAGCGCGCGGCGGGTGGCCCAGGGCGCAGCGGTCTGGCGGGCGCGCTGCAGGTCGCTGACCCAGCCGGCATCCACCGGCTCGTCCGCCAGCCGCTCGGCCAGTCGCTCGGCCTGCAGGCGGCCGGTCTCGTTGAGCGGCACGTCCAGCTGGCCCTGGAAGCGGTGCTCGCGATTGGAGTCGGTCTCACCGTGGCGGATGACGATCAGTTCGGTCATGGTGGGTTCGAGTAAACCACAGCAGCGGATCCAGCAGGCGGCCCAGCGTTTCAACCCGGGCACAGCCGGGCAGCCTGGCGGGCATCGTTCGCGGTGAAGCCGCACGGGCACGGCGGCCCAGGTCGGCGGGCTATCCTCTAGCGCATGACGACGGCCCCAGCCACCTCCGCGACACTGGTCCTGCTGCCCGGCCTGGCCTGCGATGCCGGCCTGTTCGAGCACCAGGCCGCCGCGCTGCGCGAGCGCTACGGCACGGCGCGCGTGCAGGTGAGCGACGTGCACACCCGCGCGGCCAGCCTGCCGGCGATGGCCGCGCAGCTGCTGGCGCAAACCACCGGCGCACTGATCCTGATCGGCTGCTCGATGGGCGGCATGGTGGCGCTGGAGGTGCTGCGCCAGGCGCCGCAGCGCATCGCCGCGCTGGCGCTGCTGGGCAGCTCGGCCAGGGCAGACGTGGCGGCGATGGTGTTCCTGCGGCGCGAGGCGATCAAGCGCTTCGAGGCCGGCCGCATGGACGAGGTGCTGCGCGCCAACCTGCCGGCGGCCTTCCACCCCCGCCATGCCAGCGACCCCGTCCTGGTCGAGACCTACTTCCAGATGATCCGCCGTGCCGGTGCCGCGCAGCTCATCGCGCAGAACCGCGCCGTGATGGCGCGTGCCGACCTGCGGCCCCACCTGGGTGCGATCCGCTGCCCGACGCTGGTGATGGTCGGCGAGTCTGACGCGCTGACCCCACCGGCCGAGGCGCGCGAGATGGCCGACGCGATCCCCGGCGCCCGGCTGGTGCAGCTGCCCGACTGCGGCCACATGCTGACGCTGGAGGCGCCGCAGCGCGTCAGCGAGGCCCTACTCGTGTGGCTGAATGGGCTGGATGCCCAACCCGTCACACCGGCCTGAGACCGCTCGCCAGCCCCCCCGCGGTACGGGACACGCCCCGTCCAAAGGCCGCAAAGGCTGCTGCCATAATCCGCCGCGCCCGCCTGCGGGCCCTGCCGCGGTGGCCCGAGCGCCCCGCTCCACGCCATCACCGAGTCCCCTGCCATGTCCGACGAACAAGCCCAACCCGTGTTCCAGATCCAGCGCGTCTACCTCAAGGACCTGTCGCTGGAGCAGCCCAACTCGCCGCAGATCCTGGTCGAGCAGGGCCAGCCGGCCGTCGAGATCAACTTGGGCGTGGAAGTGCAGCCGGTGGCCGACGGCATCTACGAGGTGGCCGTCACCGCCACGGTCACCACCAAGCTGGGCGACCGCACCCTGTTCCTCTGCGAGGCCAAGCAGGCCGGCATCTTCGAGATCCGCAACATCCCGGACGACCAGATGCAGCCCATCCTGGGCATCGCCTGCCCGGGCATCGTCTACCCGTACCTGCGCGCCGTGGTGGCCGACATCATCACCCGCGGCGGCTTCCCGCCGGTGCACCTGGCCGAAGTGAACTTCCAGGCCATGTTCGAGGCGCAGCAGGCGCAGCAAGGCGGGCAGCTGCCCAACTGACCGGGCCGAGGGCCTGAGCCACGATGACGCGCCCGCTCGACGACCTGCCGGTTCCCGTCACGGTGCTCGGCGCCGGTGCCTGGGGCACCGCACTGGCGGCCCAGGCCGCCACGCGCCAGCCCACGCTGCTGTGGGCGCGTGACGCGGCGCAGGCCGAGGCCATCGCCACGACGCGGCTGAACCAGCGCTACCTGCCCGGCATCGCCCTGCCGGCGGCGCTGCGCGTCACCGCCGACCTGGACGCAGCGCTGGCCCATGCCGGCGCCCCCGGCGCGCGGGGCCTGTTCATCATCGGCACGCCGATGGCGGCCCTGCGCGAGACGCTCGCGCGCCTGCCCGATGGCAGCGCCGCGATGTGGCTGTGCAAGGGCTTCGAGGCTGGCAGCGGGCTGCTGGGCCACGAGATCGCCCAGCAGGCCGCCCCGCAGGTACGCACCGGCGTGCTCTCCGGCCCCAGCTTCGCGCAGGAGGTGGCCCGCGGCCAGCCCACTGCCCTGGTGGCGGCCAGCCGCGACGCGGCCCTCTGCCAGGCCGCCATGCAGGCCCTGCACGGCGGCAGCCTGCGGGTTTATTCCTCCCCCGATCCGGTCGGTGTCGAGGTGGGCGGCGCGGTCAAGAACGTGCTGGCGATCGCCACCGGCATCGCCGACGGCATGGGCCTGGGCCTGAACGCCCGCGCCGCGCTGATCACCCGCGGCCTGGCCGAGATGACCCGCCTTGGGCTGGCGCTGGGCGCGATGGCCGAGACTTTCATGGGCCTCTCGGGCCTGGGCGACCTGGTGCTCACCGCCACCGGCGACCTCTCGCGCAACCGCCGCGTCGGCCTGCGCCTGGCCGCCGGGGTCTCGCTCGAACAGATCCTGCACGAACTCGGCCACGTGGCCGAGGGCGTCTACAGCGCCGAGACGGTGCTGAACCGGGCGCGCACGCTCGGCGTCGAGATGCCGATCACCGAAGCAGTGGTCGCGGTGCTGCGCGGCGAACTCGCCCCACGCGCCGCCGTGGCCGCGCTGATGACGCGCGAGGCACGCGCGGAACACTGATGCGACGGGCCCCCAGCGGCCTGCCAGCAGCGTCACTCCCCAGCGGGGGCGCCACTTTTTCACACCGAGCGCAGATCGGGCCCGCAGGCACGGGGCCATGCCGGCCCAGGCATGCCGCGGTTTGATCCAGCGCAGTGTGGCCCCGCCGCCGCGAGGGAGACTGGTTTTGCCGAGGAGCGCGGGTCGCTCCGGGCATCCAGTCCCGGTCCGGCCCGTGTCCACGGCGCACCCATCGTCTCGCGAGTCACGCGATAAAGAGGTACGCGACATGACAAGGCAACCCCCTCACGGATCCCGGCCCCTGCGTTGGTTCGGTGGCAGTCTCACGGTGATCGGCTTGGCCGCGCTGGCGGTGTCCTGCGGCGGCAGCGGCGGCGATGACGCCACGCCGGCCACGCAGACCAGCATCACGTCCACCAGTGCCAGGACGGCAGCGTCGGACGCCAACGCCTTCCTGCCCATCTGCAGCAACACCGCTGCCACCGCGACCGGTACCGGTACCGCCACGGGCGGCTCCCGGCTGCTGAGCGGCGCCATCGCGTTGATCCAGCAGCGCCACCAGGCCCGCCTGATGGGCACGCCGCTGGCATCGGCCGCATCGACCCTCTCATCCACCTCTTCCGCCGCCGGCAGCAAGCGCGCGCTGGCGCTGACCAGCGCCCAGCCCGCCGACGTGCTCGGCAACTGCCCCGGCCACGGCGGTCGCTACGGCTACACGAGCTACTCGCACACCAACGGCGTGACCACCGCAACGCTGGCCTTCAGCGACTACTGCACCGTCGACAGCGACACCGGCAACGAGGAGGTGCTCAGCGGCAGCCTGTCCTTCGTCAACACCGCCACGCCCACCGATGCCGGGCCGGTCGCAACCCGATTCACGGCGGACACCGGCAGCAGCGGCATCAACGCGCTCGTGCGCACGAGCGGCGGCAGCACGGTGAGTTCCGAGACGCTGGCCTTCAGCGGGCTGGACTACACGGTGGGCGTGCCGGGCGGCAACCCGACCGCGGCGAATCCGGACCGCATGGTCGTCAACGAGGTGAAGCAGACCAATGCCGTCTCCGGCAAGGTGCGGCGCCAGACCGGCTTCACCATGACCAGCTTCGACACCGCCAGCGGCGGCTCGCAGATGAGCTACAGCGGGCGCGGCTACCGCTCCAACGGCGAGTACTTCGACTTCAGCACCACCACGCCGATCGTCACCGACTCCACCAGCAGGTACACCGGCGGCGCCATCACCTTCACCGGCAGTGGCGGCAGCACGGCCGTCGTCACACTGGTACCGGGTGCGACGCTGCAGGCCACGCTGACGGTCAATGGCACGCTCGACAGCAGCCTGCCGGCCTGCCAGTGACACCACGGCGATGGATCACGACGGGCGCTGAGCCATGATCTTCTGGCGCAACGTGCTGCGCGCCCGCGTGCGCAGCCTCATGACGGTGCTGGGCATCGCGGCGGGGGTCGGTCTCTTTGCCGCCGCCACCGCGATCACCACCGACCTGCGCGCGCAGATCGGCAGCGCCATCGGCACCTACCACTTCGACGTGGTGATCCACGAGCGGCGCGCGCCCTCGCCTTTCTCGTCCAAGCTCACCCAGGCGCAGATGGACGCGCTGGCGGCACGCTACGGCAGCGCCCTGCTGCCGATGGTGATGGGCACGCTCAACGAGCCCTGGAGCGCCTACGCGATGGTGCTGGGCGTGACGCCGGCCTTCGCCCAGCGCGTGCCGCTGGTCACCGGCCGGCACTTCACGCCCGGGCAGCGCGAAGTGACGATGGGCGAGATCGCCGCGCAGCGCCTGAACCTGGCCGCCGGGCAGAGCGTGGGCATCGGCGGCGAGTCCTGGCGCATCGCCGGCGTCTACCGCACCGGCAGCCGGCTGTTCGACGGCGGCATGATGGGTGAGATCGGCCCGGTGCAGCGCCTGTTCGCGCCCGAGGGCAGCGAGGGCCAGTACACCCTGGCGCTGGTCAGCACTGGCGACCAGGCCGCCACCGCCCGCGTCATCGCCCAGGTGGCGCGCGAGTTCCCTGCCCTGCGCGCCATCCCCGGCACCGAGTTTGCCGGCGCGATCCGGCTGTTCCGCGTCATCGAGGCCTTCGTCGGCACCATCGCCGTGGTGGTCCTGCTGGGCACCGCGCTGGTGGTGACCAACATGCTGATGATGGCGGTGGCCGAGCGCACCCGCGAGATCGGCATCCTGATGGCGGTGGGCTGGACGCCCTGGCTGGTGCTGCGCATGCTGGCGGCCGAGAGCCTGCTGCTCTGCGCCGCCGGCACCGTGCTGGGCAACCTCTTCGGGCTGGCGCTGCTGCACGGCGTGAACCGGCTGGAGTCGGTGGGCTTCGGCTGGCTGCCGCTGCGCCTGTCGGCCGGGCAGGTGGCCGAGTCCGCCGCGCTGATCGCCGCGGTTGGCCTGCTGTCACTGCTCTGGCCGGCGGCGGTGCTGTGGCGGATGCAGCCACTGGACGCGCTGCGCCACGAGTGACTTGCCATGAGTGCTTCACCATGAACGCCCCGGCCCACCCCATGCTGATCGTCGATGGCCTGTGCCGCGACTACGAAGGCGGCGGCGTGCAGGCGCTGCGCGACGTGGGCTTCACCGCAGAGGCCGGCCGCAGCGTGGCGCTGACCGGGCCGTCGGGCTGCGGCAAGAGCACGCTGCTGTCGCTGATCGGCCTGCTCGACCGGCCCACGCGCGGGCGCATCCTGCTGGGCGGCGAGGACCTGGCGCAGGTGCGCGACGCCCATGCCTTCCGCGCCCGGCGCGTCGGCTTCGTCTTCCAGTTCCACCACATGGTGCCGACGATGACGCTGCAGGAGAACGTCGAGGCGCCGATGATCGCGCTCGGCCTGGGCCGTGCCGAGCGCCGCGAGCGTGCCGCCGACATGCTGGCGCAGGTGGACCTGGCCGCTCGGGCGCATTTCCTGCCTGCGCAGGTCTCCGGCGGCGAGCGCCAGCGTGCCGCGGTGGCGCGGGCCCTGGTCAACCAGCCGGCGGTGCTGCTGGCCGACGAACCCACCGGCAACCTGGACAGCCGCAACGGCCAGCGCGTGATCGAGTTGCTGCTCACCCAGGCCCGCGAGCGCGCCGCCCTGGTGCTGGTGGCCACGCACAACCCCGAGATCGCCGCGGCGCTGGACGCGCACATCGAGCTGCGCGACGGCGCGGTGGTCCGCCACGAAGGGCCGCCCGCCGCGTGACCGTGGCAAAGGCACTCCCCGGTCTCGAGGGATCCACCGACCGACGTGAGCCGCGTCAGATATCTTCAACGGGGACCTTGTCCAGGACCCCGAGTACCGACACCCCGTGCAGCTCAAGAACACGATGCCTGATGCCACCCAGCCTGACCGAGCCCGTCTGTTGCGGGTCGCGTTGCTGGTCTTCGCGATCACCTGGTTATCGGCCACCGCCGCCTCGGCTGCCCGCCTGGAAGGGGAGGTCATCGGCCTGTCCGACGGGGACACGGTGACGGTCCTGGATGCGTCCAGGACTGCGCACAAGGTCCGGCTCGCGGGCATCGACGCCCCGGAGAAGCGCCAGGCCTTTGGCCATCGCGCGAAACGGCACCTCGCCGACCTGGTCTTGCGCAAGCGGGTGGTGGTGGAGTGGTCAAGGCATGACCGCTACGGGCGGATGGTGGGGAAGGTGCTCGTTGAGCAGCAGGACGCCGGCCTGGCCCAAGTCAGCGCCGGCATGGCCTGGCACTACAAGGCCTACCAATTGGAGCAGCCCCCCGAGGACCAGACCGCCTATGCAGCGGCTGAGGACGCTGCGCGCAGAACGCGCGTGGGCCTGTGGCGAGCCACTGCACCGACCGCTCCGTGGGACTTCCGGCACGCACGCCGGGCGGACTGAAGGGAGCAGCAGGGCAGCGCTTCGTCAGGCCGCCCCGGCGAAGCCGTTCTGCCGCCAGGCTTCGAATACCGCCACCGCCACCGAGTTGCTCAGGTTCAGGCTGCGCTGGTCTGGGCGCATCGGCAGGCGCAGGCGCTGGGCAGGCGCAAACCACGTGTCGCGCAGCTCAGGCGGCAGGCCAGCGGTTTCGCTGCCGAAGACCAGCCAGTCGCCCGGCTGCCAGGCCACCTCGGTCGGCGCCCGCGTACCGCGGGTGGTGAAGCAGAAGCTGCGGGCCGGATCGGGCGCACAGCGCTCGACGAAGGCGGCCCAGCTCGCGTGGCGCTGCACCGGCGCGTACTCGTGGTAGTCCAGCCCGGCGCGACGCAGCAGCTTGTCGTCCATCGAGAAGCCCAGCGGCTCGATCAGGTGCAGCTCGCAGCCGGTGTTGGCCGCCAGGCGGATGACGTTGCCGGTGTTGGGTGGGATCTCGGGGTGGACCAGGACGATGCGGAACATGCGGGTCAGGGTGGGGGAATCAGTTGTCGGGCGTGCGCGCCAGCACCCAGGCCTGGACTTCGGCCACCCCGGCGCGGCGCAGCGTGGCGGCCGCCTCGGCCAGGGTGCTGCCGGTGGTCATCACGTCGTCGACCAGCGCCACGCGCCGGCCGGCCAGCCGGTGGCGGGCCTCGGGGGCCACGGCGAAGGCGGCGGAGAGATTGTGCAGGCGTTCGGCGCGGGTCAGCTCGGCCTGGTGCGGCGTCTCGCGCACGCGCTCCAGCCAGAACGGCTCGACCGGCAGCCGCCAGCGGTGGCCGAGCCGGCGCGCCAGCTCCCAGGCCTGGTTGTAGCCACGCTCGCGCAGGCGGCGCGCGGACAGCGGCACCGGCAACAGCAGGTCGGGCAGCGTGAGCCAACCGGCGTCGAGCCCCGCCTCGACCGCCGCGCCCAGGCCATCGGCGAGCGGGCCGGCGAGCTCGACGCCGCCGTGGAACTTGAAGCGGGCGATCAACTGGTCCCAGGGATAGCCATAGGCCCAGGCGGCGACGGTGGCCTGCAGCGGCAGCGGATGGCGGATGCACGCGCCGCAGAGTTCAGCCGCCGCGCCGGGCAGCTCGATGGCACAGCCGCGGCAGCGCGCCACCGGTGTGCCGAAGCGGCTGCGGCAGGCGGCGCAGACCGGCTCGCCCTGCCAGCGCTCACAGACCGCGCAGGCACTGACGGCCAGCCGCCGTTGCCAGCGCCGCAGCGCCGTGGCCAGCCCGCCCTCGCCCGTCAGTCCACCCATGGTCGGCTCACTATACTGCCGCCCCAGCATGGTCACGCCCCCTTCAGACCCGTCACAACCACGGGCAGACCCATCCGCCTCGGCCACCTCGGCGGCCTCTGCCGTGGCAGGCCGCCGCACTCGCGTGCAGGCCAGCGCGCTGCAGCGGCACCTGCGCCGCGCCGGCACGGCCTGGCTGCACGAGGAGGTGGCACGTCGCATGGCCGAGCGCCTCGGGTTGCTGCGCCGCCCGCCGCGGCGCATCCTCGACTGGGCCAGCGCCACCGGCGCCAGCCAGGCGCTGCTGCGCCAGCACTGCCCCCAGGCTGAGCGGGTGGCGCTCGACGTCGAGGGCCACCCGCTGCCGGCATCGGCGCCCGGCGGCTGGCTGAAACGGCTGTTCAGCCCGGCGGCCCCTGCCACGCCCGGCGCAGCGCCCGCCCCCGGCGACCTGCTGTGGGCCAACATGGCGCTGCACTGGGCCGACGACCTGCCCGCGCTGCTGCAGCGCTGGCATGCGGCGCTGCAGGTAGAGGGCCTGCTGATGTTCTCCTGCTTCGGCCCGGACACCCTGCGCGAGCTGCGCAGCCTCTACGCCCGCGCTGGCTGGGGCCCGCCGGCCAGCGCCTGGATCGACATGCACGACCTGGGCGACGCCCTGGTGCACGCCGGCTTCGCCGACCCGGTGATGGACATGGAAACGCTCACGCTCACCTGGGACAGCCCCTCTGCCCTGCTGGCCGAGCTGCGTACGCTGGGCGCCAACACCGACCCGGCACGCCACGCCGGCCTGCGCACCCCGCGCTGGCGCCTGCGGCTGGAGCAGGCCCTGGCCGACGGCCTGGGCGGCCCGGGTGGCCCTGGTGGGCGCCTGCACCTGACCTTCGAGATCATCTACGGGCACGCCCTGAAGCCCGAGCCGCGCGCGCAGGTGGCCGCTGAGACCAGCATCTCGCTGGACGCGATGCGCGACATGACGCGGCGGCGCCCGGCCGGCTGAGGGACAGCCTGCGGGCGGGCCGATCTCGGCAGGCAGGGATCAGGAGCCCGCCGCTGGCAATGGGCAGAGATACGGTGTCAGGCCGGCGGCCGGCCCCGTAGCATGCGCCCAGCCCGATGCCACGCTGCCAGATGAACGCCCTGACCTCCGCTGCCGCCTCCGCCCGTTCCGCCGGTCCCATCGCCGATCCCGCAGCCTTTTGCCTGCGCATCGAGCCCGGCCCGGGCCAGCGGCTCGCACGGGCCTTCCTCTGGCTGGGCGTGGCGGCGCTGATCGGCTCGGGCGTGCTGGCCATCGTGCTGGTGCTCTCGCGCACGCCGGGCATCGCCGCGGTGTTCCCACTGCGCGGCCTCTTCCGTGCCGCGCTGGTGGTGCACGTGGACCTCTCCGTGCTGATCTGGTTCATGGCCTTTGCCGGGGTGCTGTGGAGCCTCGCGGCCGGGCCGCGCGGCGTGGCCTGGGGCTGGGCAGGATGGGCGCTGGCCTGCGCGGGCACGGCGGTGATGGCGGTGTCGCCCTTCCTGCCCGATGCCCAGCCGCTGCTGAACAACTACATCCCGGTGCTGGAGCAGGGCACCTTCCTGACCGGCCTGGGTACCGTCGGCGCCGGCTTCGGCCTGACGATTCTGCGGGCGCTGCGCTGGGGCGCGCCGGCCGCCGGGCTGCCCGCCGGTGCTGCAGCACTGCAGCGCGGCGTCTGGCTGGCCTCTGTGGCCGGCGCGCTGGCCTGGGGCGCGCTGGGCTGGACCTGGGCGGCGCTGCCTTCATCCGCAGTAGGCAGCGGCACCGCGTACTTCGAGTTCCTGTTCTGGGGCCCGGGTCACATCCTGCAGTTCCAGCACGCCCTGCTCGCACTGGTCGCCTGGTTCTGGATGGCCGACGCGCTGGGATGCCGTCCCCGCTTCGCTGCGCTGCTGACGCAGCGCCTGTTCTGGCTGGCCGCGCTGCCGCTGCTGGTGGCACCGGCGATCCTGCTGTTCACCCCGGTGGGCACGGGCGAGCAGATCACTGCCTTCGCCAAGCTGATGGAACATGGCCACCTGGCGATGCTGCCGCTGCTGCTGGCCTGCGCCGCCACGCTGCCCGCCGTGTGGCGCCGCCCGCCCAGCCCGCTCAAGTCCGCGCTGCTGGCCTCGCTGCTGCTCTTCGTCATCGGCGGGGTTCTGGCCTTCCTGATCCGTGGCGTGAACGTGGTGGTGCCGGCCCACTACCACGGCTCGATCGTGGGCGTGACGCTGGGCTTCATGGGTGTGGTCTACCTGCTGCTGCCGCGCCTGGGCTTTGCCGACCCCGACAGCCACCTGGCGCGCTGGCAGCCCTGGGTCTACGGCGGCGGGCAGCTGATGCACATCCTCGGCCTCGCGTGGTCGGGCGGCTACGGCGTGCAGCGCAAGGTGGCCGGCGCCGAGCAGGTGCTCATCTCGCTGCCGCAGAAGATCGGCATGGGCATGATGGGCCTGGGCGGCCTGATCGCGGTGATCGGCGGCGTGATGTTCGTGTGGGTCTGCCTGCGCGCGATGACCGCGAAGAACCGACCGGCGGCTTGACGGCCAGAGGGCCGCAACCGCCCGCCCGACCTCCCGCGCTCAGGCGCCAATGAGCCGCAGGTAGTCCGCCTGCATCGCCGGCAGGTCGTGCGGCGGCGAGAACACCCCGCGCAGCCGCACCTGCGGATCGATCAGGAACATCGACGCCGTGTGGTCCACGGTGTAGATGCCCGGGTGCTCGGCCCGGGCGGGCGGGTGGCGCTGGTACATCACCCCCAGGTGCTTGACCAGCGCCGCCAGGGCCGCATCGCTGCCGCTGGCGCCACGGAAGGCCGGGTCAAAGGCAGGCACGTAGGCGGCCAGCAGCTCATGCGTGTCGCGCTGCGGGTCCACCGACACGAACAGCACCGCCGGCCGCTGCGGTGGCGCCAGCTGGCGCTGCAGCTCGGCCATCAGGCCCAGTGCGGTCGGGCAGACATCCGGGCACTGCGTGTAGCCGAAGAAGAGGAAGGTCCAGCGCCCGCGCAGGCTGTCGCGTGTCAGCGGCCCGGCCGGGCTTGCCAGCTCGAAGGCCGGCAGCGGTTGCGGATCGTCGATCACGGTGACGCTGCGCATGGCGGCCAGCGGCGCGTTCTGCTGCGCACTGCCCGGGCCGCTGCGGCGCAGGCCCTTCACCGTCAGCGCCGCACCGGCGATCAGGGCGCCCACCCCCAGGTACATCAGGGTGCGGCGGACTCGGTCGGTCGTCATCGGCCAAGGACTCCATCAGGAACGACAACGGGGCGCCGTGTGACGCCCCGTTCATTCAGGCCAGCGTCGGCAGCCCGACGCTGCCCAGGTCAGCGACGCTCGTAGGAGTACGGCGTCCAGTCCGGATCGACGCTGGGCGGCGACGGCCAGTTGCCGTGCGGCGGCGGCGAGACGGTGGTCCACTCCAGCGACTGGGAGCGCCAGGGGTTGTCCCCCGCGGGCGCACCCTTCCTCGCACCGATGATCCAGTTCGCCACCGCGATCACGAAGCCCACGCCCAGGATGGCGGCACCGAAGGTCATCCACTGGTGCGCGCTCTCGAACTGCGGGAAGGCCGAGTAGTCGTAGTAGCGCCGCGGCATGCCCTTCACACCCACCGTCATCATGATCCAGAAGACGATGTTGACACCCACGAAGGTCAGCCAGAAACCGATCTTGCCCCAGCGCTCGTTGTACATGCGCCCGGTGATCTTCGGGAACCAGTAGTACACGCCGCCAAAGATCGCAAATGTGCCCGCCACGGCCATCACGTAGTGGAAATGCCCCACCACGTAGTAGGTATCCGATAGATGCAGCGTGAGCGAGGTCAGCGCCAGCGGAATCCCGGTCAGGCCGCCGATCAGGAACAGGAAGAGCACCCCCAGCGCATAGAGCATCGGCGTCTCGAAGGTGATCGAGCCCTTGTACAACGTACCCGCCAGGCTGATCACCAGCAGGCCGACGGGGATCGAGATCAGCAGCGTGGTCACCATCTGGCCGATGCGGATCCAGTCGGCCATGCCGGACACATAGAGGTGGTGCACCCACACCTCGCCGGAGAGGATCACGATGCCGCCGATACCGCCCCAGAGCACCACCTTGTGGTTGAACACGCGGTTCTTCGCAAAGGTGGCGACGATCTCGTAGACCACCCCGATGAAGGGCAGGAAGATCACGTACACCGCCGGGTGCGAGTAGAACCAGAACAGGTTCTGATAGGTCAGCACATCCCCGCCACGCGAGGGGTCGAAGAAATGCGTGCCCAGGTACTTGTCAAAGCTGATCAGCGTCACCGCGGTGCCCAGCACCGGCACGAAGATCAGCTGCAGCACGAAGGCACCCAGCGTGCACCAGACGAAGATGTTCAGGTTGCTCCACTTCAGCCCCGGCGCGCGCATGTAGGCCACCGTGGTGAGGAAGTTCACCCCGCCGATGATCGATGCAAAACCCAGGATCAGCACCGTGAAGCTGTAGAGCGCGGTATTGCCGGTGGTGATCGTCGAATACGGCGGATAACCCGTCCACATCACATCCGGGGGATCCGGCACCACGAAGGTCAGCAGCGCCAGGATGATGCCGACATAGAACAGCCAGACCGAGAGCGCATTGACACGCGGAAAGGCCACGTCCTTCGCGCCGATCATCAGCGGGATGCAGTAATTGGCAAAGAACCCCGTCAATGCCGGTATCTGGAAACCGAGGATCATCACCGCCCCGTGGGCATACAGCCAGACGTTGTACTGCGTCGGGTTGGTGGTGATGGTCGGTCCCAGCGTGGACAACTCGATGCGCATCAGCATGGCGGCGATGCCCGCCACGCCAAAGGCAGCGATCGATCCGATGAGATACAGCACGCCAACCCGCTTGTGGTCGGTCGTGAAGATCCATTCCTTGATATTGAAGCTCACAAATCCACTCCTGTCGCGTCCGTCACGCCACCTCAGACCGGCGGGTTGGCCGGTTTGTCAGCTGTCTGTTCAGCAGATTTGTCCACCGCCTTGTCGGCGGGAGCCAGCTTGGCGACCTCCTGGTCCAGCCAGGTCTTGAATTCGCCCTCGGGCATCACGATGATCTTGCCCGCCATGTAGGAATGCATCACCCCGCAATACTCGGCGCAGGAGACGACGTGCTCGCCCGGCGCCTTCGGGTAGAACCAGAGGTAGGTCACCCGGCCAGGCATCGAATCTTCCTTGACGCGGAAATCCGGGATGAAGTGGCTGTGCAGGGTGTCCCGGCTGGTCATGCGCAGCATCACCGGCTTGCCGGCCGGCACGCGCAGCACGTTCTGCGTGCGCACGCCGTTGGCATAGGTGTAGTCCCAGCTGTACATGCCGGATTCGAGTTTCACCTCCATGCGGTCGGCCGGAACGTCGCGGTAGTCGTTCCAGAGTTTCCAGCCATTGGCGGCGAGGTAGAAATCGTCGGCCATGAAGATGAAGGTCGGAATCACCGCCCAGCCGATCACCGCCGCCGGGCTGAGCTTGGACTGCGTACCCACCTCACCGGGCTTGCGGGCCCGGTAACGCCAGAGAAACCAGGCCATCACCAGGGCAAAGAGCACGCCGATGATGGTGATGTCGACGATCACCTCGTGCCAGAGGTGGTCCCAGCCGGCCGCCGGGTCGTTGATCCGCCCGGGCGCGGCACTGGCAGGCTCGTAGGCGAGCGCCGGGGCGGCCAGCCAGGCGGCGGCGCATCCGCCCAACCAGGCCGCAGCAGCGGCTCTCACACGCCCGCCGGGCGCGGTGTTTTCAGTGTGCATGCACAGGTCTCCTCGCGAATCGTCTGCGGTATCCGAGCAGCCCCAGGGCGATCAGGCTGCCGCCAAAGGCCAGCGCCCCCAGCCCGGCGAACAGGGCGTAGTTGGGCTGGTAGCGGCCTTCGGAAAAGTTGTAGCTGAAGCAGGCGCCGGTGATCATGTCGAAGACCGCCGATGCGGATTCGCTGATACGGCCCCAGTCGGCGTCGATCAGCGCGAGCTCCAGGTTTTGGGCATCCATGCGGGTGCCGTAGATGTAGCGGGCCACGCGGCCATCGGGGGTCAGGAAAACCAGCACGTTGGGATGCATGAAGGTCTTGTCGATGCGTGACCAGAAAAACTGGAAACCCACCGCCTGGGCAAAGCGCTTGGGCGCCTCCTCGGCCCGGTCCTGCAGCACCGCAAAACGCCAGCCTTCGGGGATGGCGCCGGGGCGCGAGCGCATCTGCTGGACAAACGTGCCCACGGTCTGCGCCGTGTCTTGGCGGTCAAAGGACACCGTCAGGATCTGGTAGTCCCGCCCGGCGCGAAATCGTTTCACGCTGCCGAGCGCCGCCGCCAGGTTCTGATTGATCGTCGGGCAAGTGCCGTCACAGCCGAAATACGACAGCACCAGGATCACCGGCTTGCCAGACAGTTGGCCGAACGTAAAAGGCCGCCCCTGCTCGTCCACAAAGGCCGTGTCGGGTGCGAGCCGCTGCCCGAGGTGCTTGGCCTCGTCGATCTGCATGATGGCCGGATCGAAGCTGCTGCGGTTCTCCGTCGGCGGCTTGCCCACGGCATGCGCCCAGCCCGCCAGCACGGCGATCAGCAAGGCGAATAACCAGCGCATGACGGCAGCGACCCTCAAAACCGTGGCACCTGTGATACCCGGCTCACCAGAAGTAAATCTGGGAGACGACAAAGAACCAGATGATGTCGACAAAGTGCCAGTACAGGCCCGCCGTGCGCCAGAAACCCGGCTCCGCCTGGCCCCGCAATGCGCTCGGCAAACCCGCCAGGAAAATCGACAGGCCAACGATCACGTGACCACCGTGGAAACCCGTGATCGAGAAGAAGAAAGTACCGTAGACGTTGGTCGAAATCGAGAATCCACCGTGGATCAGGTGATTCCATTCATAGGCGGACATGCCGAGGAAGGCCGCTCCCATCGCCAGCGTGATCAGCAGCCACGTGCGGAAACCGGCTTGGTTGCCCTGATGCAGCAGGGCCTCGGCGTGGTGCATCGTGAACGACGAACCCACCAGCACGAAGGTCATGATGATCGGCAGAACCTTTGGAATCTCGGGCGTGTTTTCAGGCGGCCAGAAGGGGGCCCCGAGCCGCAGGAACCAGTAACTGCCGAGGAAGGAAACGAAGATCATCGCCTCGGCAAGGATGAACCACCCCATCGCACCGAAGGACAACCCCTCGCCATGTCCCATGGCCTCGCTGGTCCAGCCCGCGACCCCGGCCAGCACCATGACCACGCCAACACCCAGCGTGATCGCTGCGGCAAACGATTGGTGATAGACGAAATGGAACGAGAAGGCCAGCGCCAGCGCCAGGATGCCGAGACTGGCCACGGCGGGCCACATACTCCATTCCCAGTGCGCCCCGTGGCCATGATCGCCGTGAACGGCACCCACCTCGTGTGACATGCGGTCTCCTCGTCTCCTGGCCGGCGGAATGCCATCCCCCGGCTGGTTTTCACTTTTTACTGTCGCGTCTGCGCTCGCGGCAGTGCAGCCGGTGCATCAGCGACGCACCGTACCCTTGCCCTCGCACAAATACTAGCAATGGATTTGCGCTGTGCACAAGCCACGAAGGGGCTGAGTTGATCCGGGTTTTTACCGCCGGGTTTTCACTCGCGGGTTTACACGCAACGGGGATTCGGAGGCTGCCATTAGGATTTGTCGCGAATGGGCGAGGACCCGGCGAGGAGATGGAAACGATGGTCGGCACGAGCAGATGGTGGGTGTGGGGCAGCGTGGTGAGCGCGGCAGCGGTGTGCACGTCCGGCGCCTGGGCGGCCGGCAGTGCCGAGGCCGGCAAAGCCAAGGCTGCGGCCTGCATGGCCTGCCACGGGCCGGACGGCAACAGCCTGGCCGACATGTGGCCCAAGCTCGCGGGGCAGCTGCCTCAGTATCTGCGCAAGCAGCTGCATGACTTCAAGGCCGGGCGGCGCAAGAACGAGCAGATGAGCCCGATGGCGCAGCCGCTGTCGGACCAGGACATCGACGACCTGTCCGCCTTCTTCGCCAGCCAGAAAGCCAACCAGGCCACCGTGACGAAGAAGGAACTGCTCGCCGCTGGCGAGAAGATCTACCTCAAAGGCAAGGGCCGCCCCGACGTGGTGCCGGCCTGCGTCGGTTGCCATGGCATGACAGGCGCCGGCAAGGCGGATTGGGCCATGACGATGAAGGTGCCGCCGACCACGCTGGCGCCGGCACTGGGCGGCCAGCACCCGGCCTACACCGCCGCGCAGCTCACCGCCTACAAGGGCGGTACGCGGGCCAATGACGAGGCCCACGTGATGCGGGACGTGGCCGGGCGGCTGAACGCAAGCGAGATCGCCGCGGTGGCCGAGTACGTGGCCACGCTGTCGCGCTGAGCGGCATCCGCCTGGCGCAGCCGGGCGGCAACCGAACACAACGGATTTCAGTCGCACAGCAGCAGCAGGAGGGGCGATGAGCGCGGTAGTTCTCGACAAGGGGGTCGTCAGCCAGTTCGTTGCGTTGACCAAGCCCCGCGTGGTTTCGCTGGTGGTGTTCTGCGCGGTGATCGGCATGTTCCTGGCCACGCCGGGCCTGCCGGCGCCGGACGTGGTGTTCTTCGCCACCATCGGCATCGGCCTGACCGCCGGCTCGGCCGCGGCGGTGAACTGCCTGATCGAGCAGCGCATCGACGCCGTGATGATGCGCACGCGGCGGCGTCCGCTGCCCTCGGGCACGCTGACCTCGATGCAGACGGTGACCTTCGCCTTCATCGTTGGCGGCGTGGGGCTGTTCCTGCTGCACCGCTTCGTCAACCCGCTGACGATGTGGCTGACGTTTGCCACCTTCGTCGGCTATGCGCTGATCTACACCGTCTGGCTCAAGCCGGCCACGCCGCAGAACATCGTGATCGGCGGCGCCTCCGGCGCGATGCCGCCGGTGCTGGGCTGGGCCGCGGTGACCGGGCAGGTGCCGGTGGAGGCGCTGCTGCTGTTCCTGATCATCTTCGTCTGGACGCCACCGCACTTCTGGTCTCTGGCCCTGTACCGCACGCAGGACTACGCCCGTGCCGGCCTGCCGATGCTGCCGGTGACGCATGGCGCCGAGTACACGCGCAAGATGATCCTGCGCTACACGCTGGGACTGTTCGTGGTGTCGCTGCTGCCCTATGCCATCGGCATGAGCGGGCCGCTGTACCTGCTCTCGGCCGCTGGCCTGAGCGGCGTGTTCGTGCTGCGCGCGGTGCGCATGCTGCGCCACTACAGCGATGCGCTGGCGCGCTCGACCTTCAAGTACTCGATCTGGTACCTCGCTGCGCTGTTCTCCGCGCTGCTGGTGGACCACTACCTGACCTGAGCCCGTGGTCCTGAGCGGGGTCGACTGGGGTCCGGCCGCCCAGCTGGCGGCGATCGGCGCGTCGGTGGCGGCCTCCTTCGCGGGCCTGATGGCCTGGCGGCAGCGCCGCTCGCACGGGCAATCCCGGTTGCGGGCACTGACCTGGCTGACGCTGTTCCTGACCTTCGACCTGATCGTCTTTGGCGCCTTCACCCGCCTGTCGGACTCCGGCCTCGGCTGCCCGGACTGGCCGGGTTGCTATGGTCAGGCCAGTCCACTGGGAGCCAGCGACCCCATCAGCGCGGCCCAGCAGGCCCTGCCCAGCGGGCCGGTCACCCACGGCAAGGCCTGGGTGGAGATGGTGCACCGCTACCTGGCGACCGCGGTGGGGGCACTGATCACTGCGATGATGCTCTGGCACGTGCGGCTGGCGTGGCGGGCGCGCCACAGCGGCACCAGGATCAGCCCGGACACACACGGGCAGGTCTGGCCAGCCTGGACCGCGCTGATCTTCCTCTGGGTCATTGCCCAGGGCGCCTTCGGGGCCCTCACCGTGACGATGAAGCTCTATCCGGCCATCGTGACCGGCCACCTGCTCGGCGGCCTGGGACTGCTGGCGCTGCTGGCCGTGCTCGCCCGGCGCCAGACCCGCGATGCACCGCACGCTCCGGCCTTGTCGGCGCGTGGGCGCTGGGCCGTGCGCGCCGTGCTGGCGCTGGTGATCCTGCAAGTGACGCTGGGCGGCTGGGTGAGCACCAACTACGCGGTGCTGGCCTGCCAGGACTTCCCGACCTGCCAGGGCCAGTGGTGGCCGGCGATGGACGCGGCCACCGGCTTCCAGTGGCAACGCGAACTGGGCCAGACGGCCGACGGTGGCTTCCTGCCCTTTGCCGCGCTGACCGCCATCCATGTCGTGCATCGGCTGGGCGCGTTGGTGGTGGTCGCTGCGGTCGGCACGCTCGCCTGGGGACTGTGGCGAAGCGGCCTGCCACGGGCCGGCGGGCTGCTCGCCGGTCTCGTGGTCTGGCAGGTGGCCAGCGGTGTGTCCAATGTGCTGTTCGACTGGCCCCTGGCTGCAGCGCTGGCACACACGGCCGGTGCGGCGCTGCTGGTGGCCACGCTGGCGGCCTTGAGCGCGGTCATGCCCGACGCTCGCCCGGCACCAACGAGGGAGGACCGCGGGGGTATGCTCTGATTTCGGTGAGCATGCGGCCCAGGTGGGCGGTGCGCTTGTTTTCCAGCCCGAGATTCGGCCGTGACCCCTCCCCTGCAAGACGCCCTTCCCCACCCCACCGCCGCGGCTGCCAGCCGATTCAGCAGGCAACGCCGCCTGCTGCTGGTCAGCGGATTGCTGACCAGCGCAGCGCTGCTGCCCGGATGCGACCGCCTCGGCGCACCGAAGGCCAGCCCCTTCAAATCACTGGACATCAGCGGCGCCACCTACGCACGCGAACTGAACCTGCGCGACCCCGACGGGCGGCGCCGCAGCCTGGGCGAACTCAAGGGCAAGCTGCCGGTGGTGTTCTTCGGTTACACGCAGTGCCCGGATGTCTGCCCGACCACGCTGACCAACTTGGCCGAGGCCCAGCGTCTGCTGGGTGCCGATGGCGACAAGCTGGTCGGCGTGTTCGTCTCGGTCGACCCGGAGCGTGACAAACCCGAGCTGCTGAAGTCCTACGTCGGCAGCTTCAGCCCGAACTGGCTGGGCCTGTGGGGCACGGCGGACGAAGTGGCTGCAGCGGCCAAGGAGTTCAAGGTGTTCTACCGCAAGGTGCCGGGCAAGACCGAGAGCAGCTACACGGTGGACCACACCGCTGCGTCGTACGTCTACGACACCCAGGGCCGCATCCGGCTGTACGTGCGACACGCCACCCCGCCGGCCGAGCTGGCTGCCGACCTGAAGAAGCTGCTGGACGAGGCCCGCTGAGCGGGCCTGCACCGGCTTCAGCGGCTGGACAGCGACTCCCAGCGGTCGAGCAGCTCCAGCAGCGCCTCCTCGATCTGCGCATGGCGGGCATGCACCTCGGCGATGCGCTCGGGCTTGCGGGTGTAGAGGTCGGTGCCGGCCATCGCCTCGGCCAGGGTCCGCTGCTCGGTCTCCAGCGCGTCGATGCGTGCCGGCAGCTCGTCCAGCTCACGCTGCTCCTTGTAGCTGAGCTTGCGGCGCACGGCCGGGGCGGCGTCGACCGGCACGGCCGCAGGTGCCTGGGCCGGCGAGGAAGCCGGCACCGGCTTGGGCGCTGCCGCGACCTGCTGCTGTTGCTGCGCCAGCGCCGCCGCGCGCTGGGACTGCTGCAGCCAGTCCTCGACGCTGCCCTCGTACTCGCGCCAGCGGCCCTCGCCCTCGGCGACCAGGGTAGAGGTGACCACCGCGTCCAGGAAGCGCCGGTCGTGGCTGACCACGAATACCGTGCCGGCATAGGACTGCAGCAGGTCTTCCAGCAGCTCCAGCGTGTCGATGTCCAGGTCGTTGGTCGGCTCGTCGAGCACCAGCACGTTGGCAGGCTTGGCGAACAGCCGTGCCAACAGCAGGCGGTTGCGCTCGCCGCCGGAGAGGCTGCTCACCGGCGAGTTGGCCCGGGCGGGTGAGAAGAGGAAGTCGCCCAGGTAGCCCATGATGTGCTTGCGCACCCCGCCGATCTCGACCCACTCGCTGCCGGGGCTGATGGTGTCGGCCAGGGTCGCCTCGGGGTCGAGCGCCTCGCGCATCTGGTCGAAGTAGGCCACCTGGATCTGCGTGCCGCGACGCACCGTGCCGGCATCGGGCGCCAGCTCGCCCAGGATCAGGCGCAGCAGCGTGGTCTTGCCAGCGCCGTTCGCACCGATCAGGCCGACCTTGTCGCCGCGCAGGATCGTCACATTCAGGTCGCGCACGATCGGCCGCACGCCGAAGGACTTCGACACGCCTTCCAGCACCGCGACGATCTTGCCGCTGGGCACGCCGGCATCGACCTCCAGCTTGGCGCGGCCGACCACGTCGCGGCGCGCCGCACGCTGGGCGCGCAGCTGCTGCAGCCGGCCCACGCGGCCGACGCTGCGGGTGCGCCGCGCCTCGACGCCCTTGCGGATCCAGACCTCCTCCTGCGCCAGCAGCTTGTCGGCCCGGGCGTTGGCCAGCGCTTCGGCATGCAGCTCGCGCTCCTTGGCCGCCTCGTAGGCCGCAAAGCTGCCGGGGTAGCTGCGCAGCAGGCCACGGTCCAGCTCCAGGATGCGCGTGGCCACCGCGTCGAGAAAGGCACGGTCGTGCGTGATCACCACCAGGGCGCCACGGAAGCTCTTGAGCAGCTCCTGCAGCCAGAGGATGGCGTTGAGGTCGAGGTGGTTGGTCGGCTCGTCGAGCAGCAGCACCTCGGGCGAGGCGGCCAGCGCCTGGGCCAGCGCGACCCGCTTGCGCAGGCCGCCGGAGAGGTCGTCCACCTTGGCATCGGCACGCAGGCCGAGCCGGTCGAGCGTCTGGTCAACGCGCTGCTCCCAGGTCCAGCCGTCCAGCGCCTCGATGCGGCTTTGCAGCGCGTCCAGGTCCTCGCCGGGGGCATGCGCCTCGTAGCGCTGGCGCAGGTCGCGCACCTCAGCCAGGGCATCGGACACCGCCTCGAACACGGTCACCCCCGGGCGGAAGGCCGGCTCCTGCGGCACGTAGTGGCGGCGCAGGCCCTGCTGCAGCTGCAGCACGCCGTCGTCCAGGCGCTCCAGGCCGGCCAGGATCTTCAGCAGCGAGGACTTGCCGGTGCCGTTGCGGCCGATCAGGCCGAGCCGCTCACCCGGCTCCAACGACATCGCCGTGTGGTCGAGCAGGGGAACGTGCCCGAAAGCGAGGCAGGCATCTTGGAGGGTGAGCAGGGCCATGAGACGGATGGGAAGCGGCGCGGCATTATGGGCCGGCCACTGGCGCCTGCTTGAAACGGGCGGAGCCGCCGGGTGGGCGGATCCGGCGCGGCGATCACGCCATCAGGCGATCAGGTCGTCACTTGTAGCGGATGTCGGCGCGGCGGTTCTCGGCCCAGGCGGTCTCGTCGTGGCCGGTGGCCTTCGGGCGCTCCTCGCCGTAGCTGACGGCTTCGAGCTGCTCGTCGTTGGCGCCCAGCAGCTTGAGCGACTGCACCACGGCCTGGGCGCGCTTCTGGCCCAGGGCGAGGTTGTACTCGCGGCTGCCGCGTTCGTCGGCGTTGCCCTCGATCGAGACCTTCAGCGTGCGCGCCGAGGCCAGGTACTTGCCGTGCGCCTCGACCACGGGGCGGTCCTCGGTGCGGATCACGAACTGGTCGAAGTCGAAGTAGATGCTGCGCTGGCGCGAAATCAGGCTGGCCGGGTCGAGGTGGGCGGCCGCCGTGCTGGCACCCGGCTTGGCCGCGCCCAGATCCACCGCCGCGACCTTGGATTCAGGCGCCGCCTGCGGGGCAGCGGGCGTGGCCGGCGCGGCAGGGGCAGTGGCCGCCGTGGTCGACGACGCCGGGGCCGTGGCCGGCGCCTCGACCTTCGGGGGGTTGGAGCAGGCGGCAAGCGCCAGTGTCAGCATCGTGACAGAAGCCAAACGGAACATGACGAAATCCTGTTGGGGAGTGTGAAGACAGCAAGGAGATGTCGCCCAGGTGCCTGACAGCGCGGGCGGGCTGGCTGACTCTACACGACCATGATTCAGAGAGCAGGATCAAAAAGATACCGTGGTGCGGTGCAGGCTGCGGGGGATCGGACAGCTTGCTTGCGTCGCCATGTTCCTTGATCACGACCACCTCGGGGTCGCACCGCGGCCCGCCCCGGCACCGGAAGCACCGGAAGCACCCGTCAATTCGGCGCTTGGACCGGCCGGCCCCGGCATCACGATGGCTCCCTTCAATGGCGACAGTCGCCCCCGGGAGCCGCTCATGTCCTGCGTCGACCCTCCGTTTCCTTACCGCATCCCCGACGCCGGGCCGCGCCAGCCACCCGACCTGCTCGCGCTGACCGACCTCAAGTGGGTGATGAGTGCCTACGTCGGGCGCATCGACATCCAGCGCCTGCTGAGTGACTCGGCCTACGCCCGGCGCTGCCTGGACGAGGCCCGCGCGACGCCCTCCGAACTGGTGCAGCGGCTCGCGGCGCGGGTGCTCTCACCGCTGCTCTGACGCCAGGCGCCGGCGCATGGCAGGCCCCGCCAGCCAGGCGATCCCGGCCAGCGCCAGGACCCACAACGGCCACAGCCGCAGGCGGGATGCCCACCAGGCAAAGGGCGTCGCCCCGCTGCGGCCGGTGACCTCGCCTTCGAGCACGCCGCGCTGGTGCGGCGCCAACCGATGGGTGACCTGCCCACGGTGGTCGATCACCGCCGTGGCCCCCGTGTTGGTGGCCCGCAGCATCGGCCGCTGCAGCTCCAGGCTGCGCAGCCGCGAGATGTGCAGGTGCTGGTCCACCGCCACCGTCTCGCCGAACCAGCCGATGTTGCTGACATTGGCCAGCAACGTGGGCGCCGGGTGCTCGCCGTTCCAGCGCGACGCAAGCTCTTCCCCGAACAGATCCTCGTAGCAGATGTTCGGCGCCACCCATTCGCCGCGTACCGCGAAGGACGCGGCCGCGCGCGGGCCGCGGGAGAAGTCCCCCAGCGGGATGTGCATCGCATCGACGAACCAGCGGAAGCCCGGCGGGATGAACTCGCCGAAGGGCACCAGGTGGTGCTTGTCGTAGCGGTACGCGCCAGGCGCGTTGCCGCCCGCGGGGGCCAGGCCGACCACCGAGTTGGTGTAGCCCGCACCCAGGTCCCCCAGCGGCATGCCGACCAGCGCATGGCTGCGGCCGGCAGCGAAGTGAGCGGTCAGCCGGCCCCAGAGCCCCTGCGGCAACTGCTCCGGCAGCAGCGGGATGGCCGTCTCCGGCGCCACCACCAGGTCGCTGCGCGCGGCGGTCAGCGCCCGCACGTGCCAGGCCAGGGTCGCAGGCAGGCGCGTGTAGTCGAACTTCTCGTCCTGCGGCACATTGCCCTGCAGCAGCGTGACGGTCAGGCGGGCGGTGGGCGCGGTGAAATCCGGCCCGCGCCAGGCGGGCAGCAGCGTCAGCGCCAGCGCGGGAGCGAGCGCCCAGAGGCGCCGCACACCACGGGCCTCCAGGGCCTGCAGCGCCGACCAGGCCGCGAGCGCCGCCGCCGCCGCGCCCATGCCGTAGACGCCCAGCCAGGGGGCGAGGACGGCCAGCAGTGAGTCGACCTGCGCATAACCAGCCGCCCCCCAGGGGAAACCGGTCAGCCACTGCGCCCGGGCCAGTTCGCCGGCCAGCCACAGCAGCGCCCACAGTGCCACGGCACGCCAGCGAGAGGCGGGCGCCCAGGCGGCAAACGCCACCGCACCGGCCGCCGGATACAGCGCCATCGCCGCCGCGAGCGCCGCCACGGCCGCCCCCGCCAGCGCCGCCGGCAGGTGCCCGTAGCGGTGCATGCTGATGAACAGCCAGAAGAAGGTGCCCAGCATCCAGGCAAACCCGAAGGCCAGGCCGAGCGCCGCGCCGCGCCGCGCGCTGGCGCCCGGCAGCACGGCGACCAGCAGCGCCAGCGCCACGACCTGCAGGCCACCCAGCGGCAGCGGCGCCAGCGACAGCGCCTGCAGCGCACCGCCCAGCAGGGCCAGCGCGAACGCAGCCCCACGAGACAGGCCAAGGCCGACCCGCGGTGAACCACCACCCCGCGGGAACCAGGCCACCTCAGCCCACCGCGACCGACAGGGCCGGCGCAGGCATCCGCTGGACCCGGAACCAGCGCACCGCGCCGCCGCGCGTGAGCATCACGCTGAACGACAGCCCGCCCACCGACACCGTCTCGCCGCGCCGCGGCACCCGGCCGAGGTGGTCAGCGATCAAGCCGCCGATGGTCTCGAACTCATCGGGCGGCAGATCCACGCCAAAGGCGGCGTTGACCGCCTCGATGGCCACATCGCCGGCCACCCGCTGGCTGCCATCGGCCAGGGTGTAGATGCCGGTCTCGCCGTCCTTGTCGTCGAACTCGTCCTCGATCTCGCCGACGATCTCCTCCAGCACGTCCTCGATCGTGATCAGGCCGGCGCAGCGGCCGAACTCGTCGATGACGATCGCAAGGTGGTTGCGGTTGGAGCGGAAGTCACGCAGGAGCTCGTTCAGGCCCTTGGACTCGGGCACGAACACCGCCGGGCGCAGCAGGGTGCGCAGATTCAGCTCAGGTGCGCGCTGCAGCTTGAGCAGGTCCTTGGCCAGCAGGATGCCGATCAGGTTCTCGTGGTCACCCTCGTAGACCGGAAAGCGCGAGTGCCCGGTCTCGATGACCAGCGCCAGCAGCTCGTCGTAGGGCGCCGCAATGTCCAGCAGGTCCATGCGGGGCGCAGCCACCATCGCATCGCCAGCCGTGAGGTCGGCCATGCGGATCACGCCTTCGAGCATTGCGCGCGACTCGGGGTCGATCAGCTCGCGCTCCTCGGCATCGGCCAGGGTCTCGATCAGCTCGTCGGTGGAGTCCGGTCCGGGCGACAGGAACTCGCGCACCCGCTCCAGCAGGCTGCGGCGGTCCCCCACGTGGGTACGTGCGCCCTCACGCGGGTGGCGGGCCGTGGATTGAGGAGGTTCGGACACAGGACGTGCCAAAGTGAAGATGCAACAAGAATAACTGATGCCGATGACGGATCGGCGCCCGCCGCCCCGGTGTCCACGCCCGCCCCTGCAGACAGCGCCCGGGAGTGGTCCAATGCAGGACTGCCCGACGCCCTGCCGCCCCCTTTGGCAGGCAGGCGGGACTGCCCTTCCCCAGAGACCCCAGAGAGTTTCCATGTCCACTGGCCTGATTCCCGCCACCATCCTCACCGGCTTCCTCGGCTCCGGCAAGACGACCCTGCTCAAGCGCGTGCTGAGCGAGGCGCACGGCCAGAAGATCGCCGTGATCGAGAACGAGTTCGGCGAGGAGAACATCGACACCGACATCCTGGTCTCCGAGACGAAGGAGCAGATCATCCAGATGAGCAACGGCTGCATCTGCTGCACCATCCGCGAGGACCTGCGCCAGACGCTGGCCGACCTGGCCCACCGCCGCCGCAAGGGCGAACTGGACTTCGAGCGCGTGGTGATCGAGACCACCGGCCTGGCCGACCCCGGCCCGGTGGCGCAGACCTTCTTCATGGACGACGAGGTGGCCGAGGCCTTCCTGCTCGACTCCATCCTGACCCTGGTGGACGCCAGGCACGCCGAACAGCAACTCGACGACCGCCAGGAGGCGCGCCGCCAGGTGGGCTTTGCCGACCAGATCTTCCTGAGCAAGACCGACCTGGTCGACGAGGCGGCCATTGAGGCCCTGGCGCACCGCCTGCGGCACATGAACCCGCGGGCCCCGCAGCAGCGCGTGCACTTCGGCGAGGTGCCGATCGCCCAGGTGTTCGACCTGCGCGGCTTCAACCTCAACGCCAAGCTGGAAATCGACCCGGACTTCCTGGCCGCCGCCGATGACCATGGGCACCACGACCACGACCACGACCACGACCACGATCATGGCCATGACTACAGCCATGACCACCACGATCACGGGCCGGGAGAACCCTGCAACCACCCGCATCACCACCACCACGACGACGACGTGAAGTCCTTCGTCTTCCGTGCCGAGCGGCCCTTCAACCCGGCCAAGCTGGAGGACTTCCTCGGCTCGGTGGTGCAGATCTACGGCCCGCGCATGCTGCGCTACAAGGGCGTGCTGCACATGCAGGGCACCGACCGCAAGGTGATCTTCCAGGGCGTGCACCAGCTCATGGGCAGTGACCTGGGCCCTCAGTGGAACAAGGACGAACTCCGCCAGAGCCGCATGGTCTTCATCGGCATCGACCTGCCGCGCGAGGTCTTCCAGCAAGGTCTGGACCACTGCCTGGCGTGACGGCCGACACGGCCTCGCATTGACCCGAGATCACCCCCCCACGCCACCGGCGTGACATGGCTACAATCCGCGCGCCCAAACCGGCCCAGGCCGGCCGCAGGGCAATCCCGGTCCACAACAATACCCAGGCCCGCCCGCCACGGCGGCGAGGCTCCTTGCGGCAGCGCGATGGCCCAGCTCCGAGCGCGTCCCTACTGAAGTCAGCCAATCGAGTCGCCCCATGCCACAGACCGCCACCCCCCGCTCGCTGCCCACGGCCGACCCGAAGCTCGCCAACGCCTGGAAGACCAAATCCGGCAGCGAGCTGACCGAGAGTGAACTGCTGTCCATGCCCGACAGCGAGTACATGAACGACAAGCAGCTCGAATTCTTCCGCACCTGCCTGATGAAGCAGAAGGACGACCTGCTGTCCAACGCTGGCGAGACGACCGAGCACCTGCGCGAAGACACCTCCATCGTCCCCGATCCGGCCGACCGCGCCACCATCGAGGAAGAGCACGCGCTGGAGCTGCGCACGCGCGACCGCGAGCGCAAGCTGCTCAAGAAGATCTCGCAGGCCATCTCCCGCATCGATTCCGGTGACTATGGTTACTGCGATGAAACAGGTGAACCCATCGGTTTGCGCCGCCTGCTGGCCCGCCCCACCGCTACACTGTCACTCGAAGCGCAGCAGCGCCGCGAACTCAAGCAAAAACTCTTCGGGGACTGAGCCGCAGCCGGTCGTTGCGCCCGTGGCCTCCGGCACCGCTCCACACCATGTCTGAATCCAAGGATCCACCCAAGAGCGGCTTCTTTCGCAAGGTGGTGCGTTTTGCGCTCAACCCCACCACCGACTGGGCGGACCTGAACAACCCGAGCTCGGAGCAGCACGAGGACGACGCCGCGCGCTCCGAGATCAAGGCCATGATCGAGCGCAAGCGGCGCAACGATTTCGTGCGCAAGCGCGAATTCGACATGCTGCGCAAGATCCGCCGCGAGGGGCTGACCGGCGACGGCCTGGCCGGGCTCGAAGGCCTGTCGCACCTGGATGACTCCGAGGTGCGCATCAACGATGGCGGCGCCCGGGCAGACAACGGCGTCAAGGACAAGATCGACGCGATCGAGCGGCAGATGGTGGGCGAATCCACCCCGACGCCAGCGCGCCGCGGTGCGGCGGTGATGCGCTCGGTGACCCCCTCACTGTCGGACTCCTTCTTTTCCGCCACCACCGCACCGCAGGTGATGGCCACCTCGCCGGTGCTGACCGACGCCTTCAAGCCCACCACGCCGATGCAGCTGGAGCCGGCGATGCTGGCCTCGCCGTCCCCGGCCGCGCAGACCCGCTCGGGTGCGCCGTCCGACATGATGGTCAAGGGCGTCTCCGCGCTGTCGCCGCTGCATGGCAGCAGCGAGGATCCGTCCAACGCCTTCGCCTTCGAGGTCAACGAACTGGCCCACGATGCCGAGCTCGACGAGGCGGTGATCGCCTTCGCCAATGCCGACTTCGACCAGTGCGAGCGCGTGCTGCAGGACCTGGTCCACCCCGGTGGGCTGCGCTCCCACCATTCGGAGACCTGGCTGGCGCTGTTCGACCTCTACCGCGCCACGGGCCAGCAGCAGAAGTTCGAGACGCTGGCGATGGACTACCTCCAACGCTTCGGCTGGTCCGCCCCCCAGTGGTACTCGCTGCCGCGCATGGTCGCCGAACAGGCGGCCCAGGACCGTCCACGCAGCAGGGCACCCCGCACCCCGCAGATCGACGCCACCGTCGGCTGGGTCGCGCCGGAACTGCTCGACGCCGACGGCATCGCGCAGCTGCGCTCGCAACTCCTGCAGCTGCCGCTGCCCTGGGTGCTGGACTGGCGCCAGGTGCGCCGCATCGACGCCCAGGCCTGCACCGCGCTCACCCGGCTGCTGCACGAGTGGGCCGACCAGCCGGTGGAAATGCGCTGGATCGGCGGCGAGCGCTTCTTCCAGTTGCTGGCCGAGGCCGCCCCGGCGGGCATGCGCGATGCCGACCCCGCCTACTGGATGCTGCGCCTGGAGGCGCTGCGCCTGGCGAACCGGGCCCCGGATTTCGACCAGACCGCGATCGACTACTGCATGACCTACGAGGTGTCTCCGCCGTCGTGGGCCCCGGCGCGCTGTGCGCTGAACATGGCCAGCAGCTCCGGCGTGACGATTGCGCACCCGACCCACACGGCCGATGTCTCGACCGGCTTCATGGAGTCCGAGCCGCTCGACGAGGGCTCTCCCGCGGTGGCCAACGTCGAACTCAACGGCCAGCTGGTGGGTGACATCAGCGCGCTGCTGAAGGAACTCGAAGCCCAGATCGGCTCGGCCAGCCTGATCAACGTGTCTTGCGGCCGGCTGATCCGCGTCGACTTCATCGCCGCCGGTGACCTGCTGAACTGGGTGCTGCTGCGGCGCGGCGAGGACCGCTCGGTGAGCTTCATCGATGCCCACCGGCTGGTCGCACTGTTCTGTGGCGCCATGGGCATCAACGAGCACGCCCGCGTCACCGTGCGCAACGTCTGACCCACGGCAGGCGCAACGAGGGCGATCGCCCGCTGCGCCACCGCCCCTTTCCCCGCGATCAAGTCTTCAAGTCCGGGCACCATCACGTTTCGCGGTGCTTGTGATGGCCCCTTCCATCCCCAGATCCAAGCTCCATGGAATCCTTTCACGGCACCACCATCGTCAGCGTGCGGCGCGGCGACCGGGTGGCGATCGGCGGCGACGGCCAGGTCACCCTGGGCAACATCGTCGTCAAGTCCACCGCGCGCAAGGTGCGGCGCCTGTACCGCGACCAGGTGCTGGCCGGCTTTGCCGGTGCGACGGCCGACGCCTTCACCCTGTTCGAACGCTTCGAGTCCAAGCTGGAGAAGCACCAGGGCCACCTGGTACGGGCGGCGGTGGAGCTGACGCGCGACTGGCGCACCGACCGCGTGCTGCGCCGGCTGGAGGCCATGCTGGCCGTGGCCGACCGCAGCGCCTCGCTGATCATCACCGGCAACGGCGACGTGCTGGAGCCCGAGCAGGGCATCGTCGCGATCGGCTCCGGCGGCGCCTACGCCCAGGCCGCTGCCCGGGCGCTGCTGCTGCACACCGAGATGGCGCCGGCCGAGGTGGTCAAGCGCTCGCTGGAGATCGCCGGCGACCTGTGCATTTACACCAACCAGTCCCACACCATCGAAACGCTGGATTGAGCATGAGTTCCATGACGCCCCAGGAGATCGTCTCCGAACTCGACCGCCACATCGTCGGACAACAGGATGCCAAGCGCGCCGTGGCGATCGCGCTGCGCAACCGCTGGCGGCGCCAGCAGGTCGACGAGAAGCTGCGCCACGAGATCACGCCGAAGAACATCCTGATGATCGGCCCCACCGGCGTGGGCAAGACCGAGATCGCCCGCCGCCTGGCGCGGCTGGCCGACGCGCCCTTCATCAAGGTCGAAGCCACCAAGTTCACCGAGGTGGGCTATGTCGGCAAGGACGTGGACACCATCATCCGCGACCTGGTCGACAGCGCCGTGAAGCAGGAGCGCGAACGCCAGGTGCAGCTCATGCGCACCCGCGCCGAGGATGCCGCCGAGGACCGCGTCCTCGACGCCCTGGTGCCGCGCCCGCGCAGCGAGTTCGGCTTTGCCGACGGCAGCAGCTCCGGCAGCGGCAGCGCGGGAAGCGCTGGCGAAAACGCCGCCCGCCAGGTGATGCGCAAGCGCCTGCGCGAGGGCACGCTGGACGACAAGGAGATCGAGATCGAGGTCGCCGAGGCCCGGCCCACGCTGGAGGTCATGGGCCCGGCGGGCATGGAGGAGATGGCCGAGCAGCTGCGCGGCATGTTCTCCCAGCTGGGCCAGGGCAAGCGCAAGGCCCGCAAGATGACCATCGCCGAGGCGCGCAAGCTGCTCATCGAGGAAGAGGCCCAGCGCCTGGTCAACGAGGACGAGATCAAGACCTGCGCGCTGCACAACGCCGAGCAGAACGGCATCGTCTTCATCGACGAGATCGACAAGGTGGCCAGCCGCTCGGATGCCCAGGGCGCCGACGTCTCCCGTCAGGGCGTGCAGCGCGACCTGCTACCCCTGGTCGAGGGCACCACGGTCAGCACCAAGTACGGCATGGTGAAGACGGACCACATCCTCTTCATCGCCTCGGGCGCCTTCCACCTGGCCAAGCCCAGCGACCTGATCCCGGAGCTGCAGGGGCGCTTCCCGATCCGCGTCGAGCTGGGCTCGCTGAGCGTGGACGACTTCGAGGCCATCCTGACCAGCACGCACGCCAGCCTGCTCAAGCAGTACCAGGCGCTGCTGGCCACCGAGGGCCTGACGCTGTCCTTCGCGCCCGAGGCGGTGCGACGCTTGGCCGAGATTGCCCACGCGGTCAACGAACGCACCGAGAACATCGGCGCGCGGCGGCTGGCCACCGTGATGGAGCGCCTGCTCGACGAGATCTCCTTCGACGCCCCGCGGCGCGGCGGCGAGACCATCGCCATCGACGCGGCCCTGGTCGACAGCCGGCTGGCCAGCCTTGCGGCCAACGAGGATCTCTCTCGCTTCATCCTCTGACCGACACCCCCTCGCTCGGGGGGGTGACGCAGACACGTGGCAGCAAAGGCCGCTGCCTATCATCGCCGGCTGGTGCCCCTCGTCCCCTCTTCATGACCACCCGTCCGGCCCGCGCCTCCTCTGCCAACAGCCGCCTGCCCCGCGACGCCAGCCCCGGTTGGGACGAGCTGGGGCTCGCGGTGGCGCAGCTCGCCTGCGACGGCCGCCTGCTGCGCGGCAACCGCACCTTCGTCGCCCTCACGCGGGGCCTGCCCGGTGAGCCAGGTCAACCCGGCCTGGACTGGCTGCAGCTGCTGGCCCCCTCCGCCCGCGGGGCCTTCTTCGCCGCGCTGGCCGAACGCCGCACCAGCATCGAGCCCCTGCCCTGCACGGTGGCCAGCGGGCGCGAGCCGCGCTGGCTCGCCTTCACCCTGCGCTGGCGACCGGCGGGCACCGAGTGCGTGGCGGTGCTGCACGACGTCACCGAGCTGCAGCGCAGCGCAGCCCTTGCCACGGCGCATTTCGACCAGCTGCGTGACCTGGCCGACCGCGTCCCGCTGATGATGGGCTACCACGAGGCGGGCGAGCTGCGCTGCACCTACGCCAACCAGCCCTACGCCCACGCCTTCGGCTTCGACGTGCAGGCCATCCACGGCTGCAGCATCCCGCAGGTGCTGGGCGAAGAGCTGGCACAGCAGGTCCAGCCCTTCATCGCCCAGGCGCTGCGCAGCGGCCAGCGCTGCAGCTGCGAGCAGGAGATCGAGCTGGCCGACGGCCACCGTGCCTGGACCGAAGTGGCCTTCGCCCCCCAGCACGACGAGGCGGGCCGGGTGCAGGGCCTGTTCGTGCTGCTCAGCGACCTGACACGCCACCGCAGCGCCGAGCGGGCCATGATCGAGTCGGAGGAGCGCCTGGCCAAGTTCATGCAGGCCAGCGTGGAGGGCATCCTCTTCCACCGCGATGGCCGCATCGCCGACGCCAACCCCGCCATCTGCGAGTTGCTCGGCCAGACGCTGCACGAGCTGCTCGGCCGCCGCGTGCTGGACCTCATCGCACCCGAGCAGCGCAGCCGCGTGGCCCATGTCGCCGCCGCCGGCAAGGACGTGACCTACGAGACCGCCCTGATGCACCGCGACGGCAGCCGCCTGCCGGTGGAGTTCATCGAACGCAGCAGCCTGCAGCAGGGCCTGCACATGCGCATGACCATCGTGCGCGATGTGCGCGACCGCCACGCCGCCCAGGCCCGCCTGCACTACCTGGCCCACCACGATCCGCTCACGGGGCTGCCCAACCGCGCCGCCTTCCTGGCCCAGCTGGAACACCTGATGGTGGCCGCGCGCGCCGCGGGCACGCAGCTGGCCCTGCTCTTCATCGACCTGGACCACTTCGAGCGCGTCAACGACTCGGTGGGCCACACCGCTGGCGACGCCCTGCTCAAGACCGTGGCACGGCGCATCGGCGAGCAGGTGCGCAGCACCGACCGCATCGCCCGCTTTGGTGGCGACGAGTTCATGGTGCTGCTGCCGGGCGTGCGCGACCCGGCCGACGTGATCCACGTCGCCAACAAGCTGCTCACCGCCGTGTCCGCACCGCTGGCCATCGAGGGCCGGCCGATCTCGGTGACGCCCTCGCTGGGCATTGCGTTGTATCCGCGTGACGGCGAGACACCCGACGTGCTGATCAAGCACGCCGACGCGGCGATGCACGTGGCCAAGGCGCGCGGGCGCGCCACCTACGCGATCTTCGAGCCGCAGGTGGCCACCTCCGCCTATGCCAACCTGGTGCTGGAAGGCCAGCTCGGCCACGCCATCGAGCACGGCGAGTTCGCCCTGCTGTTCCAGCCGCAGGTGCGCACACGCGACGGCATGCCCGTGGGCGTCGAGGCCCTGATCCGCTGGCAGCACCCCGAGCGTGGCCTGCTCGCCCCCGACGAGTTCATCGCCCTGGCCGAGCAGCACCGGCTGATCGTGCCGATCGGCGCCTGGGTGCTGCGCGAAGCGGCCCGCTGCGCACGCCACTGGCATCAGCATGGCCTGGACCTGACGGTGGCGGTGAACCTGTCGACCCTGCAGTTCCAGGCGCCGGGCTTCGTCGACTCGATCGCCCGGCTGCTGGAGGAAACCGGCCTGCCCACCGGCTGGCTGGAACTGGAGCTGACCGAGCGCATGCTGATGGACGACGTCCCCGCCGTGCGCGAGCGGCTGCTGCAGCTGCGCGCACTGGGGGTGAAGCTGTCGGTGGACGACTTCGGCACCGGCTACTCCTCGCTGGCGCACCTGAAGGAACTGCCGATCGACAAGATGAAGATCGACCGCTCCTTCGTGCGCGAACTGCCCGGCCAGCGCCAGGCGACCGCGATCGCACGCGCCATCATCCAGCTGGCCAGCGGCCTCGGCCTGGGCGTGGTGGCCGAGGGGGTCGAGACCGACGCGCAGCGCCGCTTCCTCGCCGAGGCCGGCTGCGAGCAGCTGCAGGGCATGGGCATCAGCCCGCCGTTGACCGCGCCCCACCTGGAGAGCTGGGTCCGCTCGCGCCGCAGCGCACTCGACAGCAGCACCACTTGATGCAACCCGGGGTATGTCACCAACGGCCTGCTAGGCTGGCGGCATGACCCGCACTGCCTCCCCGCACCGACCGCAATCCTCGCGCCTCATGCGCGAAGTGTCGCAGCACTGGGACGTGCTGCGCGGCCGCTGGCCGGTGCTGCTGGCCCTCACGGCGACCATCCCGGCCTTCTACGTCGAACTGCTGGACGGCGCCCCGACACCACTGGCCGCCGCGGCCTATGCGCTGGCCGCCATGGTGGTGGCCGGCAACGAGTGGCTGGGCGCGCGCCGCGCCCGCGTGGCCGCGCACGGCCGCTCCATCAGCTCCTGGCGGCTGATGATCGTGGTGACGCTGGTGATCGGCCTGCTGCTGGCCGCGGCCCTGCCGCCCAGCGCCGGTTCGCCCGTGGCCCTCACGGTGCGCGGCGCCACGGCGCTGTTGACGCTGATCTACATGGTCTGGTCGATGCAGCGACTGTTCGAGCGCGGCAGCCTGCCGGTGCTGCTGCTGCTCGCGCTGACCGTGCTGGCGCTGTGCGGCGGCGGCTTCTGGTGGCTGGAGCCCAACGCACCGACGCTGGCCGACGGTCTGTGGCTGGCGTTTGTGACCGCAGCCACCGTGGGCTATGGCGACATCGTGCCGAGCACGCCCGCGGCCAAGATCTTTGCCGTCTTCGTCGTGCTGCTCGGCTGGGGCGTGCTGACGATGGTGACCGC
>Ga0073899_10000264_pt1 | contig 48661 bp, 38 predicted proteins | sample KloWWTmetaKNB5Ph_FD_88975 | JGI IMG/M metagenome (GOLD analysis project Ga0073899, IMG submission 88975) | Active sludge microbial communities from Klosterneuburg, Austria, studying microevolution and ecology of nitrifiers - Klosterneuburg... | ecosystem: Engineered > WWTP > Aerobic digester >... | reverse complement strand
GATCATCACTCGACCCACCACGATTCAAATTCTGCGAAAGCCGTGTCAACGCTTCAAGCTCGAACATGAGATGCGCGTGCCGGAGTGAACTTGCACGGTCCGCGTCAGCGATCAATCGTGCGTTCCTACGATCGAGCGCCGAGATGATCAAAGCGACAATCGCCGCAATAACGGCGGCGAGCACGGCAGCCACCTGAATCAGATCTGGAGTAGTCATGATCGGAGGGTATTTCCAGGTACCGACATTGCCGGCTCGTCCCTGCTCTACTTGAGCCCGGCGAAGATGCTCGCCGAGCCCTTCACCCGGCTTGCATTGGACTCTATTGCCGCTGATCCGCGATCTGTCGCTCGGCGGGAACTCGTGCCGTGAGGCGGAAAAGGGGTGCGTCAGACGCTTCGAAGTAGGATGTCGCGAGCCGTCACCAAGTTCATCGCTACCTGCCCTTTGGCTTGCTGCCACTGGCTGTGGGCCGGATGCGGCACAGGCAGCATCGAGCATCCTGGGGGAAGCACGATGGACTCGAGGAACGTCTTCGCGAACCGCCCGCAAGGCACGACCATTGCGCCCGTTCCAGTGTTGAGGCGACTTACTCGTTGCTGGAGTTCGCCCGTCAAGATCTGACCCAGCTGGTCTTCCTCTGGCGTCCAGACCGACGGTTTCTTCGTGCGCACTCGTTCGAGCGAGCGCCATTCGTCCGGCGTCAGCTTTGGTTTCAGGGGGACAGCCCGCGCGCGATCGAAAGCCTTCTCCTGGAGGGGCACCTGAGAGACATTCATGATGGCTGCTCGCGCGTTCCCGACGCCAATCTTGTGGCTCAGCCATGGCCCGAGCCCTTCGGAGCTCCCTGTTTGATCCCGGATGTAATTCAGAGCCAATTTTCCTGCGCCACCGGTGAGGGGCGCCCCTGAGAGAAGCTCGTCATAGTGCGGTGACTCTACGAGGAAGACAACGCTTAGCGGCAAGTTCGAGGCTGCTATGAGGTCTGGGACGATTGCTTTCTGATGGGCACCGTGCAGGTACTCTTTCGCATCCATGGGTTCGCCTCCTCCAATAATCCGCTCTTGATGAGCCTGGCCCCGCGCCTACTCCAACCTCGTCGCAGTCCATGACTGCGTGCGAGGCTATGGTGTCTGTCGTCATCTCGTAGCGTCGGTCGGCCGCTTAATCCCGCTCGGCGGGAACGCGAGCCATGACCACTTGGAGTCGCGGAGCACGAGATAGCGGTGCCAGTAGTCAGACCAGATCCAAAGTCCGTCGAGGCCTTCGAAGCCATCCGGCACACGAACCGGCGTGTCGAAGTCGTCGGTGAAGAAGCTGACTGGCAAGGCCTCGCTGACTGGGACGATGAATAGGTGGCGCTCGGTGACTCCATCCGCGAGTCGAGTCTTCTCGACGTGGGCTGCGATGTGGGGGAGGTCAAGCCAGGTCTCGATAGTTCGACTGAAGTCGGGGGAGGCCGCGTCGAGGAACTCGGCTGTCGTCGTCTGGTACAGCACAACGCCAGGGGAGAAGGACGTACGCGTAAGCTCGCCAATATCGTCAGCGAGGAAATCAGCAAGTTCGCGATCGTCGGCAATCACGTGCACTGGAAGAGACGCAGGGTGGTCAACCTGCCACTCGTCGCAAAGCTGGACAGCTCTGAGGGTGATTCTCCGTGTCTTCTTGTAGTGAAAACTCACGTTGCTCGGGCGGAACTCCCAACTTGATGACGCTGGCCAGCGCCATCTTTCTCGCATTGCCATCCCCTGCCACGCAGCGGACGCCGGTTCAGTCACGAGAGTCACCTCGAGTGCGCCCTGCCGGCCCTCCGGCCAGGTGAGATGAAAGTCGACGACGCCTTGCCGGCCATAAGGGATCGCGGTCGAGCCGGTTTCGTAGCTCACCAAGTGGCTGCGATCTGCTCGGCGCGCTCGGCAAGATGAGTCATACGCACACAGTGCCAGCAAACACTGACATGGCACGGCGAGGTTCTTCGCTATCCGCTCCTTCCCGTAGGAGCGGGATGCGCATCTTCTGTTCGAAAGACACGATAAGCGGGCCGACAACGCCAAGGTGGACGCGCTCGACGGGCGACCGCGGTGCAGCCAAACTTGCGTCTGACCTGAGCAAACCCACCAGATTCACTACCCACCCCGACAACCAACTTTCTCCGGTGCCAACTGCGCACTGGTCGTCGGCATCGCGTTCGGCCTCGCCGCGCTGCTTCGCGCGCCGCGCTGGGGTCGCGTTGTGAGCGGGGTCGCGGCGCTCGCCGCCTTTGTCGTGCTCGTCACACCCGAGGCGAGCGTCGTGCGGGCGGCGGCCATGGCGACCATCGCGATGCTCGCGGTGCTTCTCGGGCGCACCGGTGCCGGGATCGGCGTGCTCTCGCTCGCCGTGACGCTCCTGCTCTGCGCCGACCCGTGGCTGGCGGCTTCCCTCGGCTTCGCGCTCTCGGTGGCGGCGACCGCGGGGCTTCTCGTGCTCGCGCGGCCGCTCGCCACCTCGCTGGCGCGGTGGATGCCACGGGGCCTGGCGCTCGCCCTGGCGGTCCCGCTTTCGGCGCAGCTCGCGTGCGGCCCGCTGCTCGTGCTGATCGCGCCGCACGTCCCCGTGTACGGGGTCGTCGCCAACCTGCTTGCGGCACCCGCGGCGCCCATCGCGACGGTCGTCGGGCTGATCGCGTGCCTGAGTGCGGCCCTGCCGTGGTTGGCAGCGCCGTTCATGTGGGTGGGCTGGGCATCGGCGGCGTGGATCTCGGCGACGGCGACCACGTTCGCCGCCGCGCCGCTGGCACGCGCCCCGTGGGCGGAGGGGGTCGTGGGCGCCCTCACCCTCGCCGCTGCCGGCGGCGTCTTCGTCTGGCTGCTGCATCGGCCGCGCACGCCGGGGCGCCTGCACCGGGTGGCGCGGCGCGGCGCCGCGCTGACGCTCGCCGCGCTCGTGGGGATCGCCGGCGGTGCGACCCTCGTGCGCACCGCACTGGCGCCCGCGCTGCTCCCGCGGGACTGGGTCGTCGCATTCTGCGATGTGGGGCAGGGGGATGCGATCGTCGTGCGCTCGGCGGGGCGGATCATGCTGATCGACACGGGGCCGGAACCGGAGCCGCTGCGCGAATGTCTTGCTCGCTTGGGCGTCACGCACATCGACCAGCTTGTGCTGACGCACTTCGATCTGGATCACACCGGCGGCGCCCCGGCCGTGCTCGGGCGAACGACCCAGGTGCTGCACGCGCCGCCGGCCCAGGCATCCGATACCCGCCTGATCGCCGAACTCGTCGCTGCCGGCGCCCGCGCATGCACCGCCGCGGCGGGGGAGCGCGGGCACCTGGGCGACGCCGCGTGGCGCGTACTGTGGCCGCGGGCGAGCGGGCACGCGTACCGGGAGGGCAACGACGCGAGCGTCGTCATCGAGATGGAGGTCGCCGGGCTTCGTGCGATCCTCCTCGGCGATCTCGGGGCCGGTGCGCAGCGGGCGCTGCTTGCCTCGAATCTGCTCGCGGGCCCATACGACGTGGTGAAGGTCGCGCACCACGGCAGCGCAGACCAGGCACCGGCGCTGTACGCGCGGATCGCCCCGGTCCTGGCGGTGTTCACGGTCGGGGCAGACAACACCTTCGGACACCCGCGCGCTGCCGCGCTGCGGGCGCTCGCCGCAACCGGTGCGACACTCGCGCGCACCGACGAATCCGGTCTCATCCTGCTCTCTCGGGCGGGGACGGAACTGCGCATCTGGCGAGAGGTTGGACCGGCGGAGCGCGGCGACGGGCCGGAGGCACTACCGTGGGATAGTGACTGACACAGAAACCCCGGCCCCGCTCGATACACCCACCGAAGCGGCCGCACTCGCTTTCAGCGATCTGGGACTGAGCGAACCCGTGCTCAAGGCCCTTCGCGACGTCGGCTACGAGACGCCCTCCGCGATCCAGGCCGCCACCATTCCCACCCTGCTGAGCGGCCGCGACGTCGTCGGCCTCGCGCAGACCGGCACCGGCAAGACCGCGGCATTCGCGCTGCCCGTGCTCTCTCGCCTGGACATCTCGCAGAAGACCCCGCAGGCCCTCGTGCTTGCCCCCACCCGTGAGCTGGCGCTGCAGGTGTGCGAGGCGTTCGAGAGCTACTCCGCCCACATGCGTGGCGTGCACGTGCTCCCCGTCTACGGTGGTCAGGGCTACGGCGTGCAGCTCTCGGCGCTGCGCCGCGGCGTCCACATCGTCGTCGGCACCCCCGGTCGCATCATGGATCACCTCGACAAGGGCACCCTCGATCTCTCGGAGCTCAAATACCTCGTGCTCGACGAGGCCGACGAGATGCTGAAGATGGGCTTCGCCGAAGACGTCGAGACGATCCTCGCCGACACCCCAGACGACAAGCAGGTCGCGCTGTTCTCGGCGACCATGCCCGCGCAGATCCGCCGCATCTCTTCGAAGTATCTGAACGACCCCGAAGAGATCGTCGTGAAGAGCAAGACGACCACCTCGGTGAACACCACCCAGCGCTACCTGATGGTCTCCTACCCCCAGAAGGTCGACGCGCTCACCCGCATCCTCGAGGTCGAAAACTTCGAGGGCATGATCATCTTCGTGCGCACCAAGAACGAGACCGAGACCCTCGCCGAGAAGCTGCGGGCGCGTGGATACTCCGCAGCGGCCATCAACGGCGATGTCGCACAGGTCCAGCGCGAGCGCACGGTGAACCAGCTGAAGTCGGGCAAGCTCGACATCCTGGTCGCGACCGATGTCGCCGCCCGCGGCCTCGACGTCGACCGCATCAGCCACGTGGTCAACTTCGATATCCCCACCGACACCGAGTCCTACGTGCACCGCATCGGTCGCACCGGGCGCGCCGGCCGCAGTGGCAGCGCGATCAGCTTCGTCACGCCCCGTGAGCGCTACCTGCTCAAGAGCATTGAGAAGGCCACGCGTCAGCCGCTCGAGCAGATGCAGCTGCCGAGCGTCGACGAAGTCAACAGCACCCGGCTGGCGCGCTTCGACGAGGCGATCTCGCAGACGCTGGGCGATGTCGCCCGCATCGATGTGTACCGCGACGTGATCGCGCACTACGTGCGTGAGTACGACGTGCCCGAGGTCGATGTGGCGGCGGCCCTCGCCGTGCTCTCGCAGGGCGACACGCCGTTGCTGCTGGAGCCGGAGCCGGAGCCCACCCGGGCACCGCGCGAGGATCGCGCGGGCCGCGACCGTGACGGTGGACAGGACCGCGGCGACCGCGGTGGGCGATTCGACCGTGACCGCGACCGCGGTGAGCGCCGACCGCGCTCCGGCGGTGGCAACATGACGACGTACCGCCTCGCGGTGGGCCGTCGCCACCGGGTCGAGCCGCGGCAGATCGTCGGCGCCCTCGCAAACGAGGGCGGGCTCAGCCGCGGTGACTTCGGTGCGATCCAGATTCGCCCCGACTTCTCGCTCGTCGAGCTGCCGGCCGATATGCCAAGCGATGTGCTCGACAAGCTCGCCGACACCCGCATCTCGGGCAAGCTCATCGAGATCCGGCCCGACCGCGGCGCGCCGAACCGTCGTGCCGCCGACGGCGACGAGCGTCCGCCCCGCAAGCCGCGGCACCGAGACTGAGTGATCGGTGGCGCGGCACGCCGCGCCACCGAAAGCGGCGGTGCTGCGTTCCGGCGGTGCTGCGTTCCGGCTGCGCTGCGTTCCGGCTGCGCTGCGTCCCCGCCGGGCGCGGGCGTCGGTGGCGGCCGGTACGCTTGAGACATGGCCGCACCCGCACGTCGCACGCCCGCTCGCGCGGCACAGAAGGCCCAGCGCTCGCTCATCCCGCAGCTGCACTGGCGCGAGCCGCAGCCGGCGCCGATCGTGCTGGTATCGGGCCCCGAGGAGGTGCTCGCCGAGCGTGCGATCACCGGCTTGCGCGACTACCTGAAGGCCGAGGACCCCTCGCTGGAGATCGCAGATCTCCGCGCCGACGACTACGAGCCCGGTTCGCTCCTCGCGCGCTCTTCGCCCTCGCTGTTCGGCGAGCCGCGGATGATTCGGGTATCCGGCGTCGAGAAATGCAGCGATGCCTTCCTGCAGGAGGCGCTCGGGTACATCGAGCACCCGCAGGAGGGCGCGACCGTCGTGCTGCGTCACACGGGGGCGAGCGTGCGAGGCAAGAAGCTCCTGGACGCCATCCGCGCCGGCACCGGCGGCGGCATCGAGATCGCGTGCGCGGCCATCAAACGCGATTCGGACCGGGTGGATTTCGCCGCGGGCGAGTTTCGCGCCGCGGGCAGACGGATCGCACCTGCGGCGCTGCGCGCGCTGGTGCAGGCGTTCGCTGACGACCTCCCCGAGCTCGCGGCGGCCTGCGGCCAGCTCATCAACGATGTGCAGGGCGAGATCACCGAGCCTGTGGTGGAGCGCTACTACGGCGGGCGCGTCGAGACCACGGCCTTCGCCGTCGCCGACACCGCAATCGCCGGCCGCTATGGTGAGGCACTGATCGCGCTGCGCCATGCCCTGGCATCCGGCGCGGACCCCGTGCCGATCGTCGCCGCGATGGCCTCGAAGCTGCGCACCATGGCCCGTGTCTGGGGCGCTCGTGAGCCGGGTGGTGCGCTGGCGGCGCGCCTGGGCATGAAGGACTGGCAGGTAGATCGCGCGCGGCGTGATGTCGCCGGGTGGTCGGACACCCAGCTCGGACTCGCGATTCAGGCGACCGCGCGGGCCGATGCCGAGGTGAAGGGCGCGTCGAGGGATCCGGTGTTCGCCCTCGAGCGCATGGTGACGGTGGTCGCCACGCGCGCGCCGTTCGGCATGAGCATCGCTGAGGCATCCACCCGTCGCTGAGCAGCGCGATCACCCGTGCGGGCACCAAGCGGTGCCTGCACCGTGCCGTGCGGGCACCACGAGGTGCACGCACGCAAGATGTGGTGCACGCACGCAAGATGCGGTGCACACACGCAAGATGTGGTGCGGGCACGCAAGAAGCGGCGCAGACACGCAAAAGGGGCCCGCGAAACGCGGACCCCTGTGTGCTTTGGCGACGCTTAGAGCGCTGCGACCTGCTTGGCGATAGCCGACTTCTTGTTGGCTGCCTGGTTCATGTGGATGACGCCCTTGCCCGCTGCCTTGTCGAGCTTCTTGGTCGCGACAACGAGAGCGGCCTGTGCGGCTGCCTTGTCGCCGGCGGCGATCGCCTGGCGGGTGGCGCGGACGGCCGAACGCATCTCGCTCTTGACGGCCTTGTTGCGAGCGGTTGCCTTGGCGTTGGTGCGGATGCGCTTGATCTGCGACTTGATGTTTGCCACGTTTTCAACGTTCTTTCGTTTGGAACTGGATAAGAAGATCCATGCAACGAGAGAGGGGTGTCGCATGGGAGTCGTGAGGGAGAACTCCCACACGCAAGCCAAGAGTCAATGCTAGCAGGTGCGCGCACCTCACACGAACGCATTCCGATGCCGGGCGCCGCGCGGGCTGTACTCACTCGGCTCCGTGCCTGCGGGGGCCGCCGGCATATCGTGCGGCGCGGCTGCATCACGCCCGGGTTGCAGCCGCGCCGGCCTCGGCATCCTTCGCTTCGGCTTCGGCTTCGGCTTCGGCTTCGGCCACCGTCGCGAGGGCGAGATCGAGGATCGCGTTGAACACGCGTGGGCGCATCGCGGTCACGAGGTGGCTTGTGCGCGGGACCACGATGAGCTCGGCACGCGCCGCGAGCCGTTCGAACAGCCGTTCGCGCACCCGGAGCTGGTCGAACTGGCCGTTGACGAACCAGGTGGGCACGCGGATGCGGGGGAGGGCCGACAGCACGTCAAGCTCGGCAGGTGCCCCCAGCGCGGGGTCTTGCGTATCGAGGGCATACCCGCCGGCGCCGAAGTCGGCGCGGGTGGCCGGGGGGAGCGTGGCATCGAGCACGCGTTCGCTGAGCCACATGCCGCGCCCCGGCAGTGCGTCCATGCCCCGTGCGAGCGCCCTGTACGCCTGCAGCGGCACCCCGCGAGGCACCGCGGTGTAGGATGCCGCCACGAAGGCATCGACCGGTGGCGCCGGTGCGCGGCCCATGTATTCGATCGAGAGCAGACCGCCGAGCGAGTGCGCGGCGAGCACGACCCGGCCGCGCTCGGCCGCACGCGAGACGGCGGTGTCGATGGTGTGAAGGGCGCCGTCGAGGCTGAACGGTTCGGCCATTCGTGTGCCGTGCCCCGGCAGCTCGACGGCCGAGGCGGCAATGCCCCGCGCGCGCAGGTGCTCGAGCTGGGCCCGCCACATGCTGGCGGAGGTGCGGATCCCGTGCACGAGCACCACAGACGCGGTCATGTCTTGATTTTGCCGCACGCGAACCCCCGCGCATCCGCCGGCGTTGCGTAGAACCCGTCGCGCCGACGAACAAGCGGCATGGGAGCCGCCCGAAGGCGACTCCCATGCCGGTTGCTGCCGCTTGCTGCTGCGGGGAGCGCGACACCCCGCTAGAACAGCACCAGCACACTCGCTCTCGAACTGGTCGACCCGATCGTCGTGGCCGGGTCACTCGGCACGAACACCGCGGTGAAGCTGTGCGAGCCGCGGCTCAGCTTCGGCAGGGTGGTCGATGCCACTCCGCCGCGCACCTCGACGGTCGCCACCACGCGCGTACCCTCACGGAACTCGACCTTGCCGCTCGCATTGTGCTGGCTGTCGAGGGTCACGAAGGCAAACAGGGTCGAGTGGAGCAGGCCGTTGATCTGCACCGGCAGGACCGGGAGCAGCGTCGTGCGCGAGGTCGCCGCCTTCACGGTGATCACGACGGCTGCCGACTCCGAGGCCGAGACGGTATCGGAGCCCAGGTAGCGTGCCACGACCTGGTGCGTGCCCACCCCGAGCGTGCCGGGCAGGTCGAGCCGTGCGGTCGCCCCGCCGCCGAGGACGGGTGCCGATGCCAGCACGGCGCCGTCCACCACGAACTCGATCGTGCCCGAGACCGTGGCGTCGGCGGCGACCGTCGCCGTCGCCGTGACGGACCCGCGGGCACCGACGATGAAGTCGGTCCGAGGCAGCGAGAGGGTGGTCGTGGATGCCGCGGTGCCCTGCTCGATCGTCAGGGGAACCGTGACGACCGTGCCGCTTCGGGGAGCCGAGAGCAGCAGTTGCGCCGCCCCGACCGGCGTATCGGCCGGCACGGTGACCGTGACGGTCGCGGCGCCGCCGCTGACCGGGAACGTCCCGAGTTCGATGCCGCCGATGGATGCGACGACACTCGTGTTCTCAGGCGCACCGCGGCTGGTGAGGTTGAGCCCGCCCAGTTGCAGGGTGAGCACCTCGCCGGGGGCCGCGGATTCGGGTGCACCCGTCACCGACACGGCGTGCTTGGCGTACGACGGGCCCACCGGCGAGTGCTCGCCGAGGTAGTCGACCCAGGCCTCGTAGTCGAGCAGACCCGTGTCGACGTAGTCGGTGCCCTCGGTGAATGCCCGGTAGTTGTCACCGCCGGTCGCGAGGAACGACAGCGTGCCCACGCGGTAGCTCCCGTTCGGGTCGAGCGGCTTGCCGTCGACCGTCACCGAGGTGATGCGCTGATCGATGGGCTGCGACGCGTCGTAGGTGTACGTCACGTTGCTGCTGAGCCCGAGCTGCAGGTAGGGGCGGCTGGTGGGGATGGTGCCGTCCGTGAGCCGCTGCCATTGCTGTTCGAGCACCGCCTTGAACTGCGCGCCGGTCAGGGTGACCAGCGCCATGGTGTTGTTGAACGGCAGGACTGCGTTCGCCTGTGAGAACGAGATCGTGCCGTCGGGCATGCCCGGGATGGCGTTCGGACCGAACTCCGCTTGCGTGTCCCACAGATCCGAGCGCAGGCCACCGGCGTTGGTGACGCCGATGGTGGCGCCGTTCGGGATGGCTGACATCGAATCCAGCAGCGCATCGGCGACGAGGTTGCCGAGCGTCGATTCCTCGGCGCGGTTGTCGCGGGTGCCGCCGCTCCACACACCATCGACGAACGAGCCGCCGCCGAACGCGGTGGTGATGTCGGCGCTGACCTCGGCGACGGCGGTGTTGCCCACCTCGGCGGCTGCGGCCAGGGCCGCCAGCACGATGTCGTTCACCTCGGAGACGCGCGGGTACGTCGCGATCAGCTCGGTCGGGGCCGTCACGGTGCGTGCCACGTTGCGCTCGGTGTGTGCGGTCACGGCGAATGTGGTGGGGTCGATCGTCAGCACCACTTCGCCGACGTCGCTGCCGTATGAGCCGCTCTGCACGACCGGGCGGGTGCGGTCGGTGCCGGGGACCGGCGCCGACCACGCGTATGCCTTGTGCGTGTGGCCGCCGAACAGGGCGGCGACCTTCGGGGAGGTGTGCTCGACGATGTCGGCGAACGCGCCGCCCTTGGCGACCTCGGTCTCGAGGGTCGATCCAGGCACGCCCTCGCCTGCACCCTCGTGGAACGAGGCGATCAGCACATCGGCCTCGCCGTTGGCGGGGTTGCCGTCGGTGAGCTGATCGGCCACCCGGTTGATGGCTTCGACCGGGTTGCCGAAGTCGAGGTTCGCGATGCCGGTTGGGGTCACCAGCGACGGTGTCTCCTCCGTGACGGCGCCGATCACCGCGACCGTCATTCCGTCGATGTCGAACAGCTCGTATTCCTGCAGCGCCGGGGTCGTGGTGCCCTTCAGGTAGACGTTCGCTCCGATGTACGGGAAGTGGGCCTCCTGCATCACGCGCTCGCTCAGATCTGCGAAGCCGCGGTCGAACTCGTGGTTGCCCACCGTCGCGACGTCGAGATCGAGCGCGTTGAACACGTCGATCGTCGGCTTGTCTTTCGCCACCGACGAGGCGAACAGCGAGGCGCCGATCAGGTCACCCTGCGCGAGCGCCAGCACCGGCCCCTGCGCCGCGTCACGAAGTTGCTCGAATGTTCCCGCCACGCGCACCGTGTTGCTGTCGATGCGACCGTGGAAGTCGTTGATGCCGAGCAACGTCAGCGTGACCGGTGCGGCATCGGCGGTGAGCCCGACCTTCACGGGGTCGTGGTCCGATGAGCGATAGGCATCGGGCGCGTAGAACAGCGTGCCGTGCGTGTTGTAGCGGCTGTACTCCAGTGCCACCGACTCGCCGGAGTTGATGTTCCAGATATCGGCGCCGCTGGCGCGATCGAGGGCTGGGCCGTTCAGCAGGATGTGATCGAGCGAACCCGAGAGCCCACCGAACGAGTAGCTCGATGTCTGCACGCCGAGCTGCTCCGCGGCGTTGACGTAGCCGGCGGCGTAGAGCACCTGGAGCGGATCCTCCATCCCGTACGAGTTGAAATCACCCAGGAGCGCCACCGAGGCGGTGTCGCCCTTGATGGATGCGACCCAGTCGCGAAGCGCGGTGGCCTGCTGCATCCGCGATGCGTTGGATGCGCCCTGGCCGTCGCCCGCGTCGGCATCGCCAGGCCAGGGACCGGGCGAGCCCTTCGACTTGAAGTGGTTGACCACCACGAGCACGGGGGCGCCGCCGCCGGCCGGCTCGAACACCTGGCCGATGGGCTCGCGCGCGTTGCCGAATGCCTGCTCGGTTCCGCTTTGCGTGCCAAGCGCGCGGGAGGTGCCGACGGGCACTACGGCATCGAGCTGGTAGATGATCGCGTTGGTGATCACGTCCTGCTGCGCGAGCGGCGGAAGCTCCGTCGATGACGGCACGAAGGCCCACCGGGTCGCACCCGCGGCGGCGTTCAACGCGCCGACCAGCGTGGCCGTGGCTTCGTCGGCGCTCTCGCCGAGCACCGCCGAGTTCTCGATCTCCATCAGACCCACAACGTCGGCATCCAGCGCGCCGATCGCCGCGACGATCTTGTCTTGCTGGCGCTGCAGATCGGCTGCGCTCCACGCGCCTCGCTGCTGGCAGCCCTCGCGCACGGTGACGCCATTGCCGGCGCGGTCGCGGTACGGCACGCACGACGGGTTCTGATCGCCGAGCGTGGTGAAGTAGTTCAGCACGTTGAACGATGCGATCGAGAGCTGGCCGCCGACCGATTCCGGCGCCGCGGTGCGCGGGTTGGCAAACGACGCGGGGGCGTTCGCCGGGGCCTCGGCCGAGAGCGTCGTCGTCGGGTTGAGCTTCCAGGTGTTGTTGCGGTAATCGACGATGACGGGCGCGCTGAAGCTGACGGCGGCGCCGACCACCACGGGTGCGGTGAGCGATACCCACGGGGGAGTGAGCGCGCTGTTACTGGAGCTGAGGAAGTTCGTCGTCGCACCGTCATCGAGCACGACGCCGCGGGCCGCGTTGTCGGCGGCGACGGCGGCGGCCTCGGGGGTGCCCGGGCGGGCGATGTCGGTGGGCTGGCGCAGCGGCGTGGTGCCGGCGGCGATGCCCACTTCGCCATATTGGTTGGTCGCGTAGGTGTTGCTCACCGTGAACGAACCCTGCGGTGCGAAGAGCATGCCCTCGAGCGACTCGCGCTGGGCGGCATCGGCCGGCCAGTGCAGCGCGGCCGGCACCGGGGCGGTCACCGTGTCCGAAAGGTGCGCGAGCGATGCGGGATCCGCGACGGTGATCTGGGTGAGCCCGAAGTGCTCGCCCACGACACCGGTGACCTGCACGTACTGCCCGATCGCGACCGTCCCCACCGTCGAGGGGCTGTAGACGAACAGCGCGTCGGAGGCGGCGTGCGCGGCGAGGTCGATCGCGCCGCCCGTGCCGGGGGTCTGGATGTAGTAGCCGTTGAATCCGCCGTTCGGGTATGCCGCGGTGACCACGCCTGTGGTGGTGACGGTCTGCCCCGTCAGCGGTGATGCGTCACCGGTGCCCTGTACCTCGGCGATGGTCACGCTCGTCGGATCCGGATCCGGATCCGGATCCGGATCTGGGTCTGGGTCTGGATCCGTGCTCGTCCACGCCTGTGGGCTGGGCGTGCCGACGGCGAAGTCCTGCGAGTTGTCGGCCCTGTTTGTGTGCGTCGCGTCGCGCGAGATCGAGGTTGCGTTCGTCGTCCCCGGTGCAGGGGCGGCGCCCGCGAAGCCGTTGGCGGCGCCGAAGCCGACCAAATCGACCACGGCGGGTTCTTCGGCGATCGCGGCGCCGGTCCCGCTGAGGGCAGCGGTGCCCTGCACGAGCGCGACCTTGCCGGCGGTCCCGCTCATCGGGATGGCGCCCTCGTTGTTGACCGTGATGCTCGGCTGCGTGCCGGCGCCCGTCGCCTGCCCGATCACCCAGGTGGCACCCGCGGGGACCGTGCCGCTCAGCGGCGTGACCTGCCAGCTGGTGCCGGTCGCAGAGGCGTACTGCACGCTCCACCCGGAAAGATCCACGGGGTCGTCCGTCGTGTTGACCAGCTCGATGAAGTCACGATTGATGGGGGCGACACTGTTGCCGCCGCCACCGTAGACCTCGTTGATCAGCACGCGTGGCGTGATGCCCACCGCTGCGTTCGCCGAGAGCGGTGCGAGCCCGAACAGCGCGACCGCGGTGGCAATCGCGGCCGTGGCCGCCAGCGGTCGTCGGAGCCTCGCGCGTGCCGCATGCAAGGTGGTGGACGGGTCGGTCTGCACAGGGTTCATTGCTCTGCTCCACACTGAGAAGGGGTGTGCCGCAAACAGGGATACGCCGCGGCGAAACCAGCCGATTGGAGATGAGCATCCCGCACTCATCGGGCGGCCGCAAGGCCCCCACGTGAACCCTTTCTCGCCGCCGGGAGAACACTCGGCGTGCGCGTGCCTGCGGTACCCGGACCGTCGCCCGGCGTGGCGAGCGCGGCAGGAATCGGCGGGTGCCCGCGGCACGTGCGGGCCGCGGGGGCGAAGTGCGCGCCGGCCCGGTAGAATCGCGGGGATATGTCACCACGCGCCCTGAAGCCGCTCGAGCCCGCCGCCACGGACCCCGCTCGCATCCGGAACTTCTGCATCATCGCTCACATCGACCACGGCAAGTCGACCCTTGCTGACCGCATGCTGCAGGTCACCGGCTCCGTCGCGGATCGCGACATGCGCGCGCAATACCTCGACCGGATGGACATCGAGCGCGAGCGCGGCATCACGATCAAGAGTCAGGCCGTGCGGATGCCGTGGGCGACCGGCGGCGGTACCCCCGCCGAGACGTACGCGTTGAACATGATCGACACGCCGGGGCACGTCGACTTCACCTACGAGGTGTCGCGCTCGCTCGCCGCCTGCGAAGGCGCGGTGCTCCTCGTCGACGCCGCACAGGGCATCGAAGCCCAGACGCTGGCGAACCTCTACCTCGCGCTCGAGAACGACCTGCACATCATCCCGGTGCTGAACAAGATCGACCTCCCGGCCGCCGACCCCGACAAGTATGCGGCCGAGCTTGCCGGTCTCATCGGTGGCAAGCCGGAGGACGTCCTGCGCGTGAGCGGCAAGACGGGCATGGGCGTCGAGAGCCTGCTCGATCTGATCGTCCGCGATATTCCCGCACCGAAGGGCAACCCGGATGCCCCCGCTCGGGCCATGATCTTCGACTCCGTCTACGACTCCTATCGTGGCGTGGTCACCTACGTGCGCATGGTGGATGGCAAACTGAGCCCGCGCGAGCGTGTGCAGATGATGTCGACACGCGCCGTGCACGATGTGCTCGAGATCGGGGTCTCGAGCCCTGAGCCGAAGCCCGCGCAGGGCCTGGGCGTCGGCGAGGTCGGGTACCTCATCACGGGTGTGAAGGACGTGCGCCAGTCGAAGGTCGGCGACACGATCACTTCGCTGCGCAGCCCCGACACCGAGCCGCTGCCCGGCTACACCGACCCGAAGCCCATGGTGTTCTCGGGGGTCTACCCGATCGATGGCAGCGACTACCCCGTGCTGCGCGAGGCGCTCGACAAGCTCAAGCTCTCTGACGCGTCGCTGGTGTACGAACCCGAGACCTCGGTCGCGCTCGGCTTCGGCTTCCGCTGTGGATTCCTCGGCCTCCTGCATCTCGAGATCATCACAGAGCGCCTCGAGCGCGAGTTTGGGCTCGACCTGATCACCACCGCGCCGAGCGTCATCTACGAGGTCGAGACCGATGATGGCAAGCGCATCACGGTCACGAACCCGAGCGAGTATCCGGAGGGCAAGCTCAAGAGCGTTGCCGAGCCGATGGTGAAGGCGGCCATCGTGCTGCCCAAGGACTTCGTGGGCACGGTCATGGAGCTGTGCCAGTCGCGTCGCGGCACGCTGCTCGGGATGGAGTACCTGAGCGAGGATCGCGTCGAGATTCGCTACAACGTGCCGCTCGGCGAGATCGTCTTCGACTTCTTCGACCAGCTCAAGAGCCGCACGCAGGGCTACGCCAGCCTCGACTACGAGCCCAGCGGCGAGCAGACCGCCGACCTCGTGAAGGTCGACATTCTGCTGCAGGGCGAGCGGGTGGATGCCTTCAGCTCGATCGTGCACCGCGACAAGGCGTATGCCTACGGCGTGATGATGACGGAGCGGCTGAAGCAGCTGATTCCGCGGCAGCAGTTCGAGGTGCCGATCCAGGCCGCGATCGGCTCGCGCATCATCGCCCGCGAGTCGATTCGTGCGATCCGCAAGGACGTGCTCGCCAAGTGCTACGGCGGTGACATCAGCCGCAAGCGCAAGCTGCTCGAGAAGCAGAAGGAGGGCAAGAAACGGATGAAGATGGTGGGCCGCGTCGAGGTGCCGCAGGAGGCGTTCATCGCTGCGCTCTCGGGAGACGTCGAGAAGAAGGACGGGAAGTAGCCCGCGTGTCGCGGACTGCTCGCAATTAGGCTGAAGTTCATGCGTCGAGCAAGCTTTCGAGACGAAACGGTCGATTACGCCGCGGTCGGTGCGACCCAGGCGAGCGACCTGATGCAGTACCCCCCGCACGGCGCGCGCCCCGCCGAGGAGTCGTGGCGCCTGGGCAGCGGCGAGGAACGCTTCCGCACCGCCGGCGAGTCGCTGTTGTCGTGGCAGGCGCTCAAGGCCGGCGGGCTGACGGTCAGTGAGGTGCGCCCCGCCTCTGCGCCCGGCTACTCCGGTGTGAGCTTTGACGAGGAGGGCAAGCCGATCGTGCCGCCGAGCCTCATGGCGGAGCAGCGCTTCGACGCCGAGGGCACCCCGCTGGTCAGCGCCGGCTCGACCGTGCGCGTGCACGGCCGGCTCGGCGGGTTGAAGGCGGATGCCGAACTGCGCGTGATCTTCGCGGTCGAGGAGGCAAAGCGCATCGGATTCGCACTCGGGACGGTGGGTGATTCGGTGGTCAGTGGCGAGGAGTCGTTCATGATCACCTGGCTGCCCAACGACGAGGTCTGGTTCACGGTGCGCGCCTTCGACACGCCCGTCGCCTGGCTGTACCGGCTCGTGCCCCGCCTCGTGCAGCGTCGCCGGCGCGAGCTGTTCACCCGCTACCTGCGCGCGATGTCGCCCCTGTGGGTGAGCCCCGCCTAGGGGCAGGCATGGCCGGCCCGCTTCCCATCGGAGATCCTGCGCCCGCCGACGGCGCGCTCCCGGACACGTTGCTCATCGACCCTGCGGTCGACTTCGGCGTCTACCTGCACGTACCGTTTTGCCGGGTACGGTGCGGATACTGCGATTTCAACACCTACACGGCCACCGAGCTGCACGGGGCCCGCCAAGACCAGTACGCCGACACGCTGCTGCGCGAGATCGAGCTCTCGGTGGACGTGCTCGCACGTGCCGGCGCGCCGCGGCGCGAGGCATCCACGGTCTTCTTCGGCGGCGGCACGCCAACGCTGCTGCCCGCCGGCGATCTCGGCCGGATGCTCTCGGGTGTGCGTGACGCGTTCGGGCTCGCGCCGGACGCCGAGGTCACCGTGGAGGCGAACCCCGATACCGTGACGCCCGCAGTGGTCGAGGAACTCGCAGCTGCCGGGGTGACCCGCATGTCGATCGGGATGCAATCGGCCGTGCCGCACGTGCTGGCCGCGCTCGAGCGCACCCATGACCCGGCGAACATCGCCTCGGCGGTGGCGGCGGCGCGCGATGCCGGGCTCGCCGTGAGTCTGGATCTGATCTACGGTGCGCCGGGGGAGTCGCTGGGGGACTGGCGCCGCTCGATCGACACGGCGCTCGCGCACGAGCCCGACCATCTCTCGGCGTACGCCTTGATCATCGAGGACGGCACGAAACTCGCGCGACAGATTCGCCGCGGCGAGGTGCCCGCGCCCGACGACGATCTGCAGGCCGATATGTACGAGCTCGCCGACGCGGCGCTCGCGGCGGCGGGATACGAGTGGTACGAGGTCAGCAACTGGTCACGTGGTCCGACGCAGCGCTCGCGGCACAACCTCGCCTACTGGCGCGGGCAGGACTGGTGGGGGTACGGTCCCGGTGCCCACAGCCACATCGCGGGGCTGCGCTGGTGGAACGTCAAGCACCCCGCGCCCTACGCGCAGCGCCTCGCGCAGGGCGAGTCACCCGCGGCCGGTCGTGAGCTGCTCGACGCGCAGGGGCGCGGGGTCGAGCGGCTGCTGCTCGAATCGCGCATCCGCGAGGGCGTGGCGGTGGAGGTCGTGCCGGCGAGCCAGCGCTCCGCCATCGCCGGGCTCATCGCCGACGGCCTGATCGACGGTGCCGCGGCGATCAGGGGGCGCATCGTGCTCACCCTGCAGGGCAGACTGCTCGCCGACGCCGTCGTGCGCGCGCTGACGCCATAGCCCCCACGACATGGGTAGAATTGGCACTCTTGGAGTTCGAGTGCCAGGCGGGAGGTGACCATGGTTTCGGAACGTGGCCTGCAAGTGCTTCGGGCGATCGTCCAGGACTACGTGCAGACGCATGAGCCGGTCGGCAGCAAATCGATCGTCGAGCGGCACGCCTTCGGCGTATCCGCCGCGACGATCCGCAACGATATGGCCCTCCTTGAGGATGAGGAGCTGATCGTGGCGCCGCACACCTCCTCCGGCCGGGTGCCGACCGATAAGGGATACCGCGTCTTCGTCGACCACCTCGCCGAGATCCGGCCGCTCTCGAGCGCGCAGCGCTCCGCGATCGCGGGATTTCTCGACGAGCCCGGCGATTTCGACGATCTGCTTGCCCGCACCGTCCGGGTCCTCGCCCAGCTGACCGGACAGGTCGCCCTCGTGCAGTACCCGTCGTTCGAGCGGGCGCATGTGACGCACATCGAACTGGTGGCCCTGGCATCCAATCGCCTGCTGGTGATCGTCGTGACCGACACGGGCCGCGTGAGCCAGCGGATCGTCGGACTGCGCGGCGACATCGGCGAGGCCGATCTGGCGTGGATGCGCGGGCGCCTGGGCTCGATCTGCGTCGGCCTCACCATCCAGGAGTGCGCCGCGCGCATCGAGGGGCTGGCCGGAACGGAGCCGGCCGCCACCGAGCTGTCCGCCACCGAGCAGGCAGGAGCGCACCGGCTGGGCACACACCACCCCGGTGAGCACCTGCTGACGGTCGCCGCCGTGATCGCGGAGGAGCTCGAGGGCTTCCGCGCCGATCGCCTGGTCATGGCCGGCGCGGCCAACCTCGCGCGGCGCGAGCAGGACTTCCGCGGCAGCATCTATCCCGTCCTCGAGGCGATCGAGGAACAGGCGACGCTGCTGCGGCTGATGACCGAGATGGTTGCCGACCGGCAGGGGCTGGCCGTCAGCATCGGTCGCGAGAATGAGCCGTTCGGTCTCCCCGAGACCTCGGTGCTGACCGGGCAATACGATGCCTCTGGCGCGGTCGCCCGCGTGGGCGTGCTCGGCCCGACCCGCATGGATTATTCGTCGAACCTCGCCGCGGCGAGGGCCGTGGCGCGGTATCTTTCCCACTTGCTCGACGACGACGAGGCTCGTCGCTGAAGCATCCCCCAACCCGACATCTTCAACACCCGACAGACAACACACGCGCCGCGTTGCGGTGCGCAGAAAGGCCACAGTGGCTGACCACTACGACGTCCTCGGCGTGTCGCGCGACGCGACCCTCGACGAGATCAAGAAGGCATACCGCAAGAAGGCGCGTCAGCTCCACCCCGATGTGAATCCCGGGGAGGACGCCGCGGAGCAGTTCAAGCTCGTCACCCACGCCTACGACGTGCTCAGCGACACCGAGCAGCGCCGTCGCTATGACGCCGGCGGCGATGACTTCGGCGGTGCGGGCTTCGGCGGCTTCGGCGACATTTTTGAGACCTTCTTCGGCGGTGCCGGGGGGAACCGGGCGGGCCGCCCGCGTTCACGGCGGGAGCGGGGGCAGGACGCCCTCGTGCACGTGTCGCTGGAGCTCGGCGACGTCGTCTTCGGTGCGCACCGCGACATCGAGGTCGACACCGCGGTGCTGTGCGAGACGTGCAACGGCGAGTGCACGCAGCCAGGCACCCACCCGGTCACGTGCGACATCTGCCACGGCACCGGGCACGTGCAGCGTCAGGTGCGCTCGCTGCTCGGCAACGTGATCACCCAGGCGCCCTGCGGCTCGTGCCACGGCTACGGCACGATCATCCCGTACCCCTGCGACACCTGCCAGGGGCAGGGGCGTGTGCGCTCGCGCCGCACCGTCTCGATCGATGTGCCCGCCGGTGTCGAGAGCGGGCTGCGTCTGCAGCTGCCCGGCTCCGGCGAGGTCGGCCCCGCCGGGGGCCCGAACGGCGACCTGTACCTGCAGGTCGAGGTGCAGAACCACCCGATCTTCAGCCGTGACGGCGACGATCTGCTGGCCACCCTCGAGGTCTCGATGACCGATGCGATCCTCGGCACCACGACCACGATCGAGGGGCTTGACGGCCCGGTCGATCTCGAGATCCGGCCCGGCGTGCAAAGCAGCGACGTCCTCACGATGAAGGGACGCGGCATCACTCCGCTGCGCGGCTCGCAGCGCGGCGACCTGCGGGTCGGCGTGCAGGTGGTCACCCCCACCAAGCTCGACTCCGCGCAGCGCAAGCTCATCGAGCAGTTCGCGGCCAAGGCGAAGTCCCCAGGCCCCAAGCTCAGCGAGTTCCACCAGGGACTGTTCTCGAAGCTGCGCGACCGGTTCCGGGGCGCGTAGCCCGTGGCGCTGCACTTCATCGTCGACGAGCTCCCCGCGCTGGTCGATGCGCAGGGGCAGATCCTGCCGGGCGCGACGGTCACGCTCGGCGGCGCTGAGGCGCGCCACGCCGTGACCGTGCGCCGCGTGCGCGTCGGCGAACCGGTGACCGTCGGCGACGGCCGCGGCACACTCGCCGACGGGGAGTGCGAGCGCGTCGCACCCACCGAGGTGGTCGTACGCGTCACCGGGGTGCGGCGCGTGGAAGCCGGGAGCCCACGCCTCGTCCTCGTGCAGGCGCTCGCGAAGGGCGACCGTGACGAACTGGCGATCCAGGCGGCCACCGAACTCGGCGTCGACGCGGTGCTTCCGTGGGCGGCGTCGCGCAGCGTCGCACGCTGGGAGGGAGCCAAGGTCGCCAAGGGCCTCGCCCGTTGGACGACGATCGTGCGCGAGGCATCGAAGCAGGCGCACCGCGGGCGCGTACCCGAGGTGGGCCCGCTCGTGACGACGGCCGATCTTGCGCGGCTGGCGGCAGAGACGCGGATGCTGCTGCTCGAACCCACGGCGCCAAGCCGGCTGAGCGAGCTGGTGCGCGACGACGCCGCTGCCGGCGCCGCGGATGCTCGCGATCTGCTGCTGGTCGTCGGCCCGGAGGGCGGGTTCGCGCCCGAGGAGCTCGAGCGGCTCGCCGCCGCCGGCGCGGTGCCTGCGCGGATGGGCGAGACGGTGCTGCGCACCTCGACGGCCGGCCCGGCCGCGCTGGCCGTGGTCAGCGTGCTGCTCGGCCGCTGGTGAGCTGCCGCGCGGCGCAGTCGCGACGATAGACTGACTGCCATGAGTGAGTCTCCGGCATCCGCGCACGTGCCATCTGTGTTCACCCGCATCCTCGACGGCGAGATTCCCAGCACCATCGTGGGTGAGACCGAGCGCGTGTTCGCGATCGTCGACATCGCGCCGAAGGCGCCCGTGCACCTCCTCGTGATCCCGAAGACGCCCGAGTACCGCAACGTCGTCGAACTCGCCGCCGGCGATCCGTCGCTGCTGGCCGAGATGGTCGGCCTGGCGCACACGGTGGCGGCCGAGCACGGGAGCCCCGAGTTCCGACTCGTGTTCAACACCGGCCCCGCGGCGGGGCAGACCGTGTTCCACGTGCACGCGCACGTGCTCGGCGGCACGCTCGATGAGACGAGCCTTGGTGCCTGACGCCCGCCCTGCTGAACCGTCTGGTGCACCCGAGGTGCCCGAGGTGCCCGAGGGGCGCGGCACGCACGTGACGCCTCCCGCTGGCGAAGCATCCGCCGCCGCATCTGACGGCGCTGCGCCCCAAAACGACGAGCCCCAAGGCGATGTCATCGAGCGCATCCACGTCGACGGCATCGCGATGGTGCAGCTGCTCGGCCCGCACGATCGCCTCCTGCGCGTCGTCGAGCGCGAGCACCCGGATGTCGATGTGCACGTGCGAGGGAACGAGATCATGCTCACCGGGCCGCAGGCCGCGGTCGATGGTGCGCGCCGGCTCGTGGGCGAACTGCTCGAGATGACCCGCTCCGGTCACGACCTGCAGCCGTTCGACGTCGTCTCCTCGGCGCGCATCCTCGAGCGCGAAGACGGCTCGCGGCCGTCCGAGGTCATGGCCGAGGCGATCCTGACCTCGCGCGGGCGGGTCATCCGCCCGAAGACCTCGGGGCAGCGCGAGTATGTCGATGCGATGGCCGAGAACACGATCGTCTTCGGCATCGGCCCCGCCGGCACCGGCAAGACGTATCTGGCCATGGCCATGGCCGTGCAGGCGCTGCAGCGCAAGGAGGTCAGCCGCATCATCCTGACCCGTCCCGCCGTTGAGGCGGGGGAGCGGCTGGGGTTTCTGCCCGGCACCCTGAACGACAAGATCGACCCGTACCTGCGCCCGCTCTATGACGCGCTCAACGAGATGATGGAGCCGGAGCTCGTCCCCAAGCTCATCGCGGCGGGCACGATCGAGGTGGCGCCCCTGGCGTACATGCGCGGCCGGACGCTGAACGATTCCTTCGTGGTGCTCGACGAGGCGCAGAACACGACGCCCGAGCAGATGAAGATGTTCCTGACGCGCCTCGGCTTCGGCACGCGCATGGTGGTCACCGGCGACATCACGCAGATCGACCTCCCGGGCGGTGCCTCGGGGCTTCGGCTCGTGACGCGCGTGCTCGACGGGATCGACGACATCCACTTCTCGCGGCTGACCAGCGACGATGTCGTGCGCCACACCCTCGTCGGCCGAATCGTCGACGCCTACACCGAATACGACGAAGCGCGCCTCGCCGCGCGCTTCGAGCGCGAGGAAGCCGCGCAGTTCGCGGCGCGCGCCGATCGTCGCGGCGCCCGCGAGGCGCGCCCCGCCGGCCCGCGAGACGGCCTGCCCAAGCGGGGACGACCCTGAGTGCGAACCACCCTGATGCGAGGACGAGCATGACCATCGAGATCAACAACGAGTCGACGATCGACATCGACGAGGCGCGGGTGCTGCGCCTTGCCGAGTACGTCCTCGGCGCACTGCACGTCAGCGCCGATGCCGAGCTTTCGATCATCCTGGTCGATGAGGGCGCCATGGAGGCGCTGCATGTGCAGTGGATGGACGAGCCCGGCCCCACCGATGTGCTGAGCTTCCCGATGGACGAGCTGCGCCCGGGCACCGAGGATGTACCGACCCCGCCCGGGTTGCTGGGTGACATCGTGCTGTGCCCGCAGGTGGCTGAGACACAGGCCCAGGCCGCCGGTCACTCCACCCTCGACGAGTTGCTCCTGCTGACCACACACGGATTGCTGCACCTGCTCGGCTTCGATCACGCCGAGCCTGACGAAGAGCGCGAGATGTTCGGTCTCCAGCGCGAGCTGCTGCTCGGATTCGTCGCGTCGGAACGACGACGATGAGGGCTGTGAGCGGCTCGGCATGATCGTCACTGTGCTGTTCGTGGCGGCAGCGCTGCTTGTCGTGGTCGGCGGGCTGATGGCGGCGCTCGACTCGGCGCTCACGGTCACCTCGCGTGCCGATCTGCTCGAGTGGGCGCGCACCGGCCGCAACGCGGCGCACCTTCGCCGGATCGCCGATGACGTCGAGCGATCGCTCAGCGCCGTGATCTTCACCCGCATCCTGGCCGAGACATCCGCGGCCGTGCTGGTGACCGTCGCGTTCGACAAGCTGCTCGACAACATCTGGTGGGCGATGCTCGCCGCCGCCATCATCATGACGGGCGTCTCGTTCGTGCTCGTGGGCGCCAGCCCCCGCACCTTCGGACGCCAGTACGCCAAGCGCCTGCTTCGGGCCGCGTCGCCGGTCGTGCGCTTCGTGCGGGTGCTGCTCGGCCCGCTCTCGGGCGCCCTCGCCTGGGTGGGCGGGCGGGTCACGCCGGGCACCCCCAGCAGCGCGTCGTTCGCCTCCGAGGAGCAACTGCTGAGCATCATCGACGAGGCGGCCGAAAACGAGCTGATCGAAGAGGATGATCGCGAGCTCATCCATTCCGTCTTCGAGTTCACCGACCGCTTCGTGCGCGCGGTCATGGTTCCGCGCACCGACATGGTGACGGTGGATGCCACGGCCACCACGGCCGAGGCGATGCAGCTGTTTCTCGACACCGGCGTCTCGCGGGTGCCCGTCATCGACGGTGAGGTCGACGATGTCGTCGGGGTGCTCTACCTCAAAGACCTCGTGCAGGTCGGCTTCCGCAACGAGGAGGGCTGGCGCGAGGCAGAGATTCGCGGGCTCCTGCGCCCAGCCGAGTTCGTGCCCGAGTCGATGAAGGCGGAGAGTCTGCTGCAGCAGATGAAGCGCGACGCCGTGCACGTGTGTCTCGTGGTCGATGAGTACGGTGGCATCGCGGGCCTCGTCACGCTCGAAGACCTCATCGAGGAGCTCGTCGGCGACATCGCCGACGAGTACGACCTGCCGAGCAGCGACATCGTCGAGCTGGCGCCCGATCATTACCGGGTCAGTGCGCGCCTGCCCCTTGACGAACTCGGCGACCTGTTCGGCGTGGAGCTCGATGACGACGACGTCGACTCCGTGGGCGGACTGCTCGGCAAAGCACTGGGGCGGATCCCGCAACCGGGCGCCCAGGTACGCATCGCGGGCCTGCACATGACCGCCGGCCCGCCCCGACGCCGCGGCCGCGGCATCGGCACCGTCTTCGTCGCACGCGCGGGCGGTGCGGATGCCGCCGCCGACGACCTTCCCGAGAACCGGAGCGAAACCCGTGACTGAACACCCCCCGCAGCCCTTCCGATCTGGATTCGTGACCTTTGTCGGTCGCCCGAACGTGGGCAAGTCGACGCTCACGAACGCGCTGGTCGGCACGAAGGTCGCGATCACCAGCGACAAGCCGCAGACCACGCGCCGCGCGATCCGGGGCATCGTGAATCGCCCGGACGGGCAATTGGTGGTCGTCGACACCCCCGGCATCCACAAGCCACGCACCCTGCTCGGCCAGCGACTGAACGATCTGGTCGACGCCACGCTGGGCGATGTCGACGTGATCGGCTTCTGCGTGCCGGCGACGGAGAAGGTGGGGCCCGGCGACCGCCGGATCAGCGAGAGCCTCGACGGCTATCGCCGCGCCAAGAAGATCGCGCTCGTCACGAAGACGGATGCCGCGCAGCCGGATCAGGTGATGGAGCGACTGCTCGAGGTGAACGCGCTGCGCGATGACTGGGCGGCCGTGATCCCGCTGTCGGCGCTCGAGGGGACCGAACGTGCACACGAACAGCTCGAGGTGCTTGTGGCGGAGCTGCTGGCGCTGATGCCGCAGGGGCCCGCGCTCTATGACGAGGGCATCGTCACCGATGAGTCGCTCGAAGATCGCATCGCCGAGATCATCCGGGAGGCATCCCTCGACGGCGTCCGCGACGAGCTTCCGCACTCGCTCGCTGTCACGATCGATGACATCGCGGAGCGCGAGGACGGCTCGATCACCGACATCTTCGCCAACGTCTTCGTGGAGCGCGACAGCCAGAAGGCCATCGTGATCGGTCGAGGCGGATCGCGTCTGCGCGATGTCGGCGCGCGTGCCCGGGCGCAGATCGAGCCGCTCGTGGGCACAAAAGTGTTCCTCAGCCTGCGGGTCAAGGTCGCCAAGGACTGGCAGCGCGACCCGAAGCTGCTCGGCAAATTGGGCTTCTAGCGCTGGTTCAGCCGATCGACGGCCTCGGCGTACATGGTGGCCTTGATGGCACCCAGGGCGACCGGGTTCTTGCCGGCGAGCCCGGCGACGCGTGCGCGAGCGACCTCAAGCAGCTGGCCCTCCGAGGCCGTGGCGTCGACCAGTCCCGCCTCGCGCGCCTCCTCGCCGCCGTAGCGGTAGCCGGTGGTCATCGCGTCAAGCGCGGTGCGCGGCGTGAACTTCACCTGGATCAGCGCGGAGAATCCGCGGCCGAACGACATGTCGATGTCGACCTCGGGGAAGCAGAAGAAGCCTCGATCGCTGCGCATGACGCGCCAGTCATGCGCGGTGGCGAGGAGTGACCCCGCACCGAACGCGTGCCCGTTGACCGCCGCGACCGTCGGCACCGGCAGCGTGAGGAAGCGGGCGAACAGGGCCTGCACCCGCGCGGAGTACGCCCGTGCCTCATCCGGGTGTGCCCGCATCCAGTCCACATCAAGGCCGTTCGAGAAGAACTTGCCCTCGGCGATCGTGACGAGCGGCAGGACGTCCTCCACGACCTTGTCGACCGCCTGCTCGAGCTCGCCGATCATCTCGAGCGTGAAGCGGTTCTCGCCGGCTCCGAGGTGCAGGATGTTCAGACCGTTCTGGGTTGTCAAGGTCGGCATGTGCAGGACTCCTTCGTCGTCGCTCGCGTCGTTGCGTCTTTGTCTGAGCGTGCCCGAGCACTCACCCGAGAGCAAGCGCACGCGCCGATCTTGCCCTGGGCGTCTCGCGCACCCGCGCACCCTGCTAACATTGTTGCTATGCGCTTCGGCCAGCTCCTTCTTAGCTGCCGCGACGAGTCCTAATTCTCAGGCCTCCCTCGTCGCGGAGCTTGTGTTTGGCCTCCCATATCTAGCGAGAAGAAGCCACAATCATGGACAACACACAACAGCCCTCCGGCATGCCGATCCACAAGTACCGCGCATTTCACGAGCAGATCCGCGTCGAACTGCCGGATCGCACCTGGCCCGACGCCCGCATCACGAAGGCCCCGCGCTGGTGCGCCGTCGACCTGCGTGACGGCAATCAGTCGCTGATCGACCCGATGAGCCCCGAGCGCAAGCGGATCATGTTCGATCTGCTCGTGAAGATGGGCTACAAGGAGATCGAGGTCGGCTTCCCGTCGGCGAGCCAGACCGACTTTGACTTTGTGCGCCAGCTGATCGAAGAGAACCTCATCCCGGACGATGTCACGATCCAGGTCCTGACCCAGAGCCGTGAGCACCTCATCGAGCGCACGTACGAGTCGATCGCGGGCGCGAAGCAGGCGATCGTGCACCTGTACAACTCGACGAGCGTCCTGCAGCGTGAGGTGGTCTTCCGCACCGACAAGCAGGGCATCATCGACATCGCCCTCGAGGGCGCGCGCCTGTGCCGCGAGTACGAGAAGCGCATCCCCGAGACCCAGGTGTTCTACGAGTACTCGCCCGAGAGCTACACGGGCACCGAGCTCGAGTTCGCCGTCGACGTGTGCAACCAGGTCATCGAGATCTTCGAACCGACCCCCGAGCGCAAGGTCATCATCAACCTGCCCGCCACCGTCGAGATGGCAACGCCGAACGTCTACGCCGATTCGATCGAGTGGATGAGCCGTCACCTCGCGCACCGTGAGAACGTCATCCTGTCGCTGCACCCCCATAACGATCGCGGCACCGCGGTCGCGGCCGCGGAGCTCGGCTACATGGCGGGTGCCGACCGCATCGAGGGATGCCTGTTCGGCAACGGCGAGCGCACCGGCAACGTCGACCTGGTCGCGCTGGGGGTGAACCTGTTCACGCAGGGCATTGACCCCGAGATCGACTTCAGCGACATCGACCACATCAAGCGCACGGCCGAGTACTGCAACCAGCTGCCCGTGCCCGAGCGCAGCCCGTGGGCCGGCGACCTCGTGTTCACGGCCTTCAGCGGCTCGCACCAGGACGCCATCAAGAAGGGCTTCGAGGCCATGGCCGCCCGCGCGGCAGAGGCTGGCGTGAGCGTCGACGAGATCGAGTGGGCCGTGCCGTACCTGCCCATCGACCCGAAGGACCTGGGCCGCAGCTACGAAGCGGTGATCCGCGTGAACTCGCAGTCCGGCAAGGGTGGCGTCGCGTATCTGCTGAAGGCCGATCACAACCTCGACCTCCCGCGTCGCCTCCAGATCGAGTTCTCGGGCGTCGTGCAGGCCAAGACCGATGCCGAGGGTGGCGAGGTGTCGAGCGACGACATCTGGGGCATCTTCGGCGACGAGTACCTCCCCTCCACGGTCGAGGCGGAACGCTGGGGTCGCTTCGAGCTGGTCGGGACGCGCACGTCGAGCGACATGAGCGGCGACATGGTGCTCGATGTCACCCTGCGCGACGGCGAAGAACAGGTGCAGGCCACGGGCCGGGCGAATGGCCCCGTCGCGGCGTTCACCGAGGTGCTGCGTCAGCGCGGCTTCGAGGTCACGGTCTATGACTATGTCGAGCACGCACTCAGTGCGGGCGGCGACGCGCAGGCGGCTGCCTACGTCGAGCTGCAGGTCGACGGCGAGCGCCTCTGGGGCGTCGGTATCGACCACGACATCTCGACCGCCTCGCTGAAGGCGATCGTCTCGGGCGTGAACCGTGCGATCCGCGCACGGACGCACCACCTCGCCGCGGTGTAGCGCCGCTCCTGAGCTGCTCACACAATGGGCATCTGCCGTGGGTGTGGGTCGTCAATGAACCTGTGACGACCCGCACCCACGGCTTTCTCGTTGCGCGGGGCGCGGGATGCCGGCGGTTCGGTCGTGGCATCGCGACCGGCGCTCGCGCCAGCGACCATAATTGAGGGGTGGCCACCTACCGAGACGAAGCTGTCGTGCTCCGCACGCACAAGCTCGGTGAGGCCGACCGCATCGTTACCCTGCTCAGCCGCTCGCACGGCAAGATCCGCGCGGTCGCGAAGGGCGTGCGGCGCACCTCATCGCGATTCGGCGCGCGTCTCGAGCCGTTCATGGTCGCCGATCTGCAGCTGTACTCGGGGCGTAGCCTCGATGTGATTCAGCAGGCCGAGTCGCTCGGCTCGTACGGCGCCGACATCGTGATCGACTACGAGCGCTACACCTCCGCGAACGCCATGGTCGAGACCGCCGACCGCCTCACCGATTCGGAGGCGACGCCCAAGCAGTATGTGCTGCTCGTCGGCGGGCTGCGCGCCCTCGCGGCGCAGCAGCAGCCGCCCCGCAGCATCCTCGATTCGTATCTTCTGCGCGCCATTTCGCTCGCCGGCTGGGCGCCCTCGCTCGATGTGTGCGCGGTGTGCGGCGTGCCCGGCCCCCACGAGCGCTTCGCCGCGGCGCAGGGCGGCATGGTCTGCGCCAACTGCGCGCCGCCGGGCAGCCCCCGCACCGATCCCGAGACCATTGCGCTGCTGCTCGCGCTGATTCGCGGCGACTGGTCGCGTGTGGATGCCGCACCCGAGGCCGCGCACAACCGGGCCTCCGGGCTGGTGGCGGCCTTCGCGCAGTGGCAGCTGGAGCGAGGCATTCGATCGCTTGCCCATGTCGACCGCATGCGGCGCGACGAACAGACCGGTTCAGGGGGACCTCGATGACGAAGCCGTACACGCACCCGGACGCCGTGCCGTTCGTGCCGCTTGACTGGACCGGGGTGCACCCGCCCGAGTTTTCGCCCGGCAAGATGCCGCGCCATGTCGCCGTGGTGATGGACGGCAACGGTCGCTGGGCGAACCGCCGCGGGCTCTCGCGGGTCGAGGGGCACAAGGCGGGGGAGGCGTCCCTGCTCGATGTCGTCGCCGGCGCGATCCAGGCGGGGCTCACGCACCTGAGCGTCTACGCGTTCTCGACCGAGAACTGGGCGCGCTCACCCGAGGAGGTGCGCTTTCTCATGGGCTTCAACCGCGACGTGCTGCACCGGCGCCGCGACCAGCTCAACGAGTGGAACGTGCGCGTGCGCTGGGCCGGGCGCAAGCCGCGGCTGTGGGGCAGCGTGATCAAGGAGCTGCAGTACGCCGAGGAGCTCACCGCCGCGAACACCGGCCTGACGCTGACGATGTGCGTCAACTATGGCGGCCGCACTGAGATCGCCGACGCCATGCGCGGCATCGCCGAAGAAGTCGCTGCCGGCAGGCTGCGACCGGGGGCTGTGAACGAGAAGCTGATCGCCCGCCGCCTGTATGTGCCCGACATGCCCGACGTCGACCTGTTCGTGCGCTCATCCGGCGAACAGCGCACCTCCAACTTCCTGCTGTGGCAGTCGGCGTACGCCGAGATGGTGTTCCTCGACCGACTCTGGCCCGACTTCACCCGCCTCGACTTGTGGGAGGCGATCGAGCGCTACCTCAACCGCGAGCGGCGGTTCGGGGGCGCGGTCGACGCGCCGGAGGTCGCCGCATCACCCGCGACGGCGCAGATCACGGCGCCGCGCTAGTTGCACGGGCGAACGTGCCGTGAGCGGAATATGTCGCTTCGGGGGGAATACGTCGGGCGTCACGGGGGTTTCTGCTCGTGTGAATGAACCCATCAAGATCGACGTCTGGTCCGACATCGCCTGCCCGTGGTGCTACATCGGTAAGCGCAACCTCGAGGGTGGCCTGGCCGCCGCGGCGGCGCAGCCGAATGCGCCCCGCGTCGAGGTGACCTACCACTCGTACGAGCTCTCGCCCGACACCCCCGTCGACTTCGACGGCTCCGAGATCGACTTTCTCGCCGGGCACAAGGGCATCCCCGCTGCGCAGGTGCGGCAGATGCTCGAGAACGTCACCGGCGTCGCCGCCCAGGCCGGCCTCGAGTACAACTTCGACATCCTCAAGCACACCAACACGGTCAAGGCGCACGAGCTCCTGCACTACGCCAAGGAGCAGGGCGTGCAGCCCCAGATGATGGAGCGCCTGATGCGCGCGTACTTCACCGAGGGCAGCCACGTGGGTCGCATCGACGATCTCGCGCTGCTCGCCGCCGAGGTCGGGCTCGACGCCGACGCAACCCGGGAGGCGCTCGCGTCTGGGCGCTACACCGCCGCGGTGCGCGCCGACCAGGCGCAGGCGCAGGCCTACGGCATCAGCGGTGTGCCGTTCTTCGTGATCGACGGCAGGTACGGCGTCTCGGGGGCCCAGCCCGCCGAGGCGTTCGCGCAGATTCTGCAGCAGGTCTGGGAGGAACGCGGCGCGGCGGCCACGGAGACCGAGCGCGCGTAGACCTGGCGCGCCTCGCTGCCGAGCCGGCACGGCGGTGGCGGTGGCTCGCGGCCGAGATGGCATAGTGGTGGCATGACGAACTCCACTCCCACCGCCACGCCCACGGCCGCAGCCGAGCCGATCGTGCCCGCGGGGATTGCGCTCGAGACACCGGCCGCCGCGCAGCAGGCGGGCGGATGCTGCGGCGGGGGCGCCTGCAGCGTCTGATTGCCCGCGGTCCCGGGTGTCGGCCGGACGTTCGCCTCGCCGCACGAGCGCGCGCGGCGGCGGCACCGTCGATACGCTCGGGCGGGCCGCGCGCTCTGCGCGGCCGTTGGGGCAGAAGTCTGGGAGAATAGGGGAGTGACCGCCCTTACGCTCCCCGCCGCCCTCGCGCCCGCGCCGCTGCGCTTCGGTGCGCTCGAGATCGACGTTCCCGTCGTGCTCGCGCCGATGGCCGGGATCACGAACACCGCGTTCCGCCGACTCTGTCGCGAATACGGCGCGGGGCTGTACGTCAGCGAGATGATCACCTCGCGCGCGCTCGTGGAGCGCAATCAGGCCACGATGCGCCTGATCCGACACCACGAGAGCGAGACGCCCCGCAGCATCCAGCTCTACGGGGTCGACCCGAAGACCGTCGCCGACGCGATCCGGATCATCGTCGATGAGGATCACGCCGATCACATCGACCTCAACTTCGGCTGCCCTGTCCCCAAAGTCACGCGCCGTGGCGGCGGTGCGGCGCTGCCGTGGAAGACCACGCTGTTTCGCGAAATCGTCGAGGGCGCGGTGCAGGCCGCCGGCCACCTCCCGCTCACGGTGAAGATGCGCAAGGGCATCGATTCCGATCACCTGACGTACCTCGAGGCGGGCCGCATCGCCGAAGGCGCCGGCGTCGCGGCGATGGCGCTGCATGCGCGCACGGCGGCCGAGTTTTATTCGGGCGAGGCCGATTGGTCGGCGATCGCGACGTTGAAAGAGACGATCACGAGCGTGCCGGTGCTCGGCAATGGCGACATCTGGTCGGCCGACGATGCGCTGCGCATGGTCGCCGAGACCGGTTGCGATGGCGTCGTGGTGGGGCGTGGATGCCTCGGCCGCCCGTGGCTGTTCGGTGATCTCGCCGCGGCATTCCGTGACCCCGAGGGCATGGCCGGCGAGCGCGCCAAGGCGATGCCGGGGCTCGGCGAGGTCGCCGCCGCGTTCCGGCGTCACGCTGAGTTGCTCGTCGAGTTCTTCGAAGACGAGAACCGAGGCTGCCGGGATGTGCGCAAGCACGTCGGCTGGTACTTCAAGGGCTACCCCGTCGGTGGTGACACCCGCGCGGCGCTCGCGACCGCGTCGTCGCTGGCCGAGATCGACGAGCTGCTGGGCACGCTCGACCTCACCGCACCGTACCCCGGTGCCGCCGCCGAGGGGCAGCGCGGGCGGGCGGGACGGCCGAAGCGGCCGGCGCTGCCGCAGGGCTGGCTGGATTCGCGCGAGATGGGTCTGCAAGCCCGCGCCGAGCTGACCGAGGGCGAGGCCGACACCAGTGGTGGCTAGCCCGGGCGGGCGTCCCGCCGGCTACGACGACGCGGATGCGCAGCGCTGGGTCACCGAGACGCACCGCTCCTCTCGAGACGACTTCGCCCGTGACCGCGCCCGGGTGCTGCACTCGGCGGCGCTGCGTCGTCTCGCGGCCAAGACACAGGTGCTCAGTCCCGCCTCGCCGGCGGACTTCGCGCGCAACCGGCTCACGCATTCTCTCGAGGTCGCGCAGGTGGGGCGCGAGTTGGCATCGCAGCTGCGCTTGGCGCCAGACGTGGTCGACACGGCGTGCTTGAACCACGACCTCGGGCATCCACCGTTCGGTCACAACGGCGAGCGGGCGCTGAACGCCTGGGCCGCCGATATCGGCGGCTTCGAGGGCAACGCGCAGACGCTGCGCATCGTCACCCGCCTCGAATCGAAGGTGTTCGCGCCGGATGGATCCAGCGGCGGGCTGAACCTCACCCGGGCGAGCCTCGACGCGAGCTGCAAGTACCCGTGGACGGCGGATGAGCCCGTGCCCGATCCGGGCGGTCGCCTCAAATTCGGGGTGTACCCCGACGATGAGCCGGTGTTTGCGTGGATGCGCGACGGCGCCCCCGCGCGCGTGCGCTGCATCAAAGCCGAGGTGATGGATCTCAGCGACGACATCGCATACTCGGTGCACGATTTCGAGGACGCGATCGTGAATGGATACCTCGACCCGGCCCGCCTCGCGGACCCGGCCGAGCGCGACGCGCTGCTGCACGGCATCCAGGCGTGGGTGGGCGATGACCTCACGCGTGATGAGCTCGATGCGGCGCTCGTGCGGCTCACGGAAGTGCCCGATTGGATCACGCACTTCGATGGCTCGCGCGCGGCGCTGGCCTCGCTGAAAAACCTCACCTCGAGCCTGATCGGGCGCTTCGCCCGGGCATCCACCGCCGCGACCCAGGCGGCCTACAGCTCGACGATCCTCACGCGGTACCGCGCGCACGTGGTCGTGCCACGCGCGGTGGAGGCCGAGATCGCGGTGCTGAAGGGCATCATCGGCGCCCACGTGGTCACCATCGCCGGGCGCGCGTCGTTCTACAAGGAGCAGCGTCACCTCCTCAAGCGCCTCGGCGCGGCCCTGCTTGCGGCCGGCCCTGCCGAGCTGGAGCGGCCGTTCGCCGACGACTGGGCCCAGGCATCCACCGACGCGCAGCGAAAGCGGGTCGTCGTGGATCAGGTTGCGAGCTTGACCGACCAGTCGGCGCTCACCTGGCACGGCCGGCTCGTGGGCGAGATGGATCCGGCATCGGTGGGCATCTGGGCCGGGCACGCGCGCGTGCAGATGGACGCTCCCGCGAAGCCCGACGCGGCCGCGGCTCGTTAGGCTGGCGGGCATGGCGGGGCGCATACGGCAGGCGGATGTCGAAGAGGTCAAGTCGCGCACGAACATCGCCGACATCATCGGTGAACGGGTCGCGCTGAAATCGGCGGGCGTGGGCTCGATGAAGGGCCTGTGCCCGTTCCACGACGAGCGCTCGCCGAGCTTCAACGTGCGGCCGCAGGCGGGCTTTTATCACTGCTTCGGCTGCGGTGAATCGGGGGATGTGTACTCGTTCCTGCGCGCGATGGATCACGTCACGTTCACCGAGGCGGTCGAGCGGCTCGCCGCGCGCATCGGCTACACCCTGCACTACGAGGACGGGGGAGCGGCACCGGAGACGAACAGTCGCGCCCGGCTGTACAAGGCCAATGCCGCGGCCGCGGCGTACTTCGCCGCCCAGCTGCGGCTTCCGGGCGCCGAGGCGGGGCGCCGGTTCTTGGGCGAGCGGGGCTTCGACGCGGCCGCGGCGGCGCACTTCGGCATCGGGTTCGCGCCGAAGGGCTGGGACGGCCTGTTGCACGCCCTCGTGGCCGAGGGTTTCAGCCGCGACGAGCTGGCCGCGGCGGGACTGCTCTCGACGGGGCAGCGGGGCATGTACGACCGCTTCCGGGGGCGGCTGATGTGGCCGATCCGCGACGTCACGGGGCAGACGATCGGCTTCGGCGCGCGGCGCCTGTTCGACGACGACAAGAGGCCGAAGTACCTGAACACCCCAGAGACGCCGATCTACCACAAGGCCCGGGTGCTGTACGGGCTGGATCTGGCCAAGCGCGACATTTCGCGTCAGCAGAAGGTCGTGGTCGTCGAGGGGTACACCGACGTGATGGCGTGCCATCTCGCGGGGGTGACCACCGCTGTTGCCACCTGCGGCACCGCGTTCGGCAGCGACCACATCAGCGTGCTGCGCCGGGTGATGGGCGATGACACCGCCGCGGGCGAGGTGATCTTCACCTTCGACCCGGATGCGGCGGGGCAGAAGGCCGCGCTGCGCGCGTTCGCAGATGAGAAGCGCTTCGCGGCACAGACGTATGTCGCCGTGCCGCCCGAAGGGCTCGATCCCTGCGATCTGCGGCTGCAGCGCGGCGATGGCGCCGTTCGGGCGCTGATGGATGCCAAGAGCCCGATGTTCGAGTTCGCCATCGATCAGAGCCTGCAGCGCTTTGACCTGTCGACGGTCGAGGGGCGCGCGGGCGCGCTGCGCGCGGCGGCGCCGATCGTGGCTGAGATTCGCGATCCCGCCATCCGCCCCGGCTACACCCGCGTGCTCGCGCGCAAGCTCGGTCTGGAGCTCGCTGAGGTGCGCGCCATGGTCACGCAGGCCGCGCGGCGGGCCGGCGGCGCGGGCGGCGCCCCTGGTGGCGGCGCCGGCGGGCAGGGCCGCGATGCGCGCGCGGGGGAGCCCCGGGGCTCCGCTCCTGCGAGCCATCCCGGTGCGACACCTGACGGCGCGCCGGCCCAGGCGCAGGCGGCGCCGATGGCGATCACGCTCGCAACGCTGCCGCGCGATGGTGACACCCGGCTCGAGCGGGAGGCGCTCATGGCGTACCTGCAGTACGGACACGCGATCCGCGATGAGCTGCTCGCGCGCGCCGTCGAGGTGCCGTTTCGGCACCCGGCGCTCGAGGCCGTGCGGGCGGCGATCGCGCCCGCGACCGTCCACGCGGCACGGCACGGCTGGGCGGCCATGGCGATCGAGAGCGTGCGCGAGCCGTATCGCGGGCTCGCGGCCGAGCTGCTCGCCGAACCCTTCCCGGCGCGGGATGAGGCGGGCGCGGTCGCCTCGGCCTCCTCGATCGCGGTTCGCGTGCTCGCGCGCGCGCTCGATGCCGAGAAGGCAGCGCTGCGGGGCACCTCACAGCGCCTGCCGGAGGGCTCGGCGGGGTGGCGCGACGTGCAGCTTCGGCTGCGCGACATCGAGCTCGAACGTCGCGCACTGACCGCCGAAGATTGAGCGTGCCCGCCGATGGGGCAGGCCGAGGGATGCATGGGCCCCGGCTGGCGTCGCCGCGAGCGGGGCGCCATGATGGCATCATGGCCCGAGCCCGAGATACCCGGTTGGCGGTCCTCGCGCGCGACCTCAGCGTGGGGCACCCGGCTGGGCGCGATGTCACCGAGCGCGCTGTCGATGGCGTGTCGTTCGAGTTGCCCTTCGGGGCATCCATCGCGGTCATGGGGCCCACAGGCGCGGGCAAGTCGACCCTGGCTGCGGCGCTGACCGGAAGCAAGCCCGCGATGCCGATCCTCGGCGGCGAGGCGTGGGTGCTCGATCTGCCGGTGCGCAGGCTCTCGCGCATGCAACGCCGCACGCTGGGCTTTCACACCGGGTACCTCTCGCAGAGCGCCGGCGCCACCCTCGCCCCCACCCTCACGGTCGGCGAGCTCATCGCCGAGCCACTGACGAGCCGGGACCGACGCCTGAACCACCGGGCGCTCGCGCTGCGCGTGGCGACGCTCCTCGACGAGATGCAGCTCCCGCTCGGGGCCGCCGCGAAGTTTCCGTACGAGCTCAGCGCCGGGATGCGTCAGCGCGTCGCCGTCGCCCGTGCGCTCGTGCTCGCGCCGAAGCTGTTCATCGGCGACGAGCCACTCGCGGCGCTCGACATCGAGGTGCGCGGTGCGGTGATCGCGGCGCTGCAGCGGCGCCGCGACGAGTACGGCATGGCGAGTCTGCTCGTGACGAACGACGCGGATCTCGTGCACGCAGTGGATGCCTCGGTCCTCGTGCTGCGGCACGGCATGGTCGTCGCGCAAGGCCCGCGCGACGCCGTGCGGTGGTCGCCGTCCGTCGACGCGGATCCGACGCTGCTGGCGCGCTGATCGCGAAACGAGAAAGGCCAGGGGTGGAAGCCCTGGCCTTTAGGTGAGAGCCGCGGTAGATAACGCGGGATTCTCGCTCCCCGGCTTGGACTCGAACCAAGAACCTATCGGTTAACAGCCGATTGCTCTGCCATTGAGCTACCGAGGACCACTGCCGGGCCTGCGCCTGGCAACTCCACGATGCTATCAAAGACCGGGGCGAGTTGCTAAATCGGCCCTCGTGCGGCGGCCCATGGGCCGGCAGCACCCGTGGGCCACATCACATTATGACATGATGAATCCATCATGTCGATCGATGAGGCCAGACGCCCGCTCTACGAGGTCAAGGCAAACCTGTTCAAGGGCCTGGCCCATCCGTTTCGGATTCGCCTGCTCGAGCTGCTCTCGGCGAGCCCCGAGCTCAGCGTCGCGCAGTTGCAGGTCGAGACCGGCCTGGAACCCTCGCATCTCTCCCAACACCTGGCGGTGCTGCGACGGCACCGGCTCGTGCTCTCGCGCCGGCAGGGGAGCTACGTCTACTATCGGCTCGCGAATCCCGCGATCGCGCAGATGCTCGCGGTCGCCCGCACGCTGCTGCTCGACCTGCTGCGCACCGACAGCGCACACCTCGCGCAGAGCGAGGCGTTGCCGGCACTGCGCGCCGCTGCGTCATGACGCCGCCCCGTCAACGCGTGCGAATCGGCACCTTCCTGCGCCGGCTCCTGCCGTCGATCCGTGATTATCGCGACGTGCCGCGCACCTGGCGCGGCGATCTGATCGGCGGCGTCACGGTCGGGATCGTCGCGCTTCCGCTCGCGCTTGGGTTCGGCGTGAGCTCTGGGGTCAGCGCCGAAGCGGGGCTGATCACCGCGATCGTCGCCGGAATGATCGCGGCGATCTTCGGCGGCTCCAACGTGCAGGTGTCGGGGCCGACCGGGGCGATGGTTGTCGTGCTCCTGCCGATCGTGGCACTGCACGGCGTGGGGGCGATCGCGGTGGTGAGCCTGATGGCCGGCGGCATCGTGCTGCTGGCCGGACTGCTGCGGCTCGGGCGCTCGGTGAGCTTCATCCCCTGGCCGGTGATCGAGGGCTTCACCCTCGGCATCGCCGTGATCATCTTCATGCAGCAGGTGCCCTCGCTCACGACGCCAGACGCGCTCGATCCCACGACGACCAGCTCCAATGCCCTCGTTGCGGCGATCGAGGCCGTCGCGGCGGCGGATTGGTCATACCTGGCGTGGGCCGTGGGCGCCGCGCTCATCGTGATCGCGTGCATGCAGCTCGCGCAGCGCATCCATCCGGGGATTCCGGGGTCGCTCGTGGGAATCCTGATCGTCACCGTGTTGTCGGTGCTGGTGGCGAACCCGCTCGCGGTGATCGGCGTCCTCCCCAACTCGTTGCCCATGCCGAGCATCCCCACCATCGATCCGGGGATGCTTCCGGGGCTCGTCGGCCCCGCCGTGACCGTCGCGGCGCTCGCGGCGATCGAGTCCCTCCTCTCGGCGCGCGTGGCCTCCTCCCTCGACGCGACCGGCCCCTACGATGCCGATCGCGAGCTCGTGGGGCAGGGGCTCGCCTCGATCGGCGCGGGGCTGTTCGGCGGGATGCCGGCAACGGGCGCGATCGCGCGCACCGCCGTGAACGTGCGATCGGGTGGACGCACGCGACTCGCGTCGATCGTGCACGCCGTCGTGCTCCTGCTGGTCGTGCTGCTGTTCGCCGGCCCGGTGGGGATGATCCCGCTCGCCGCCCTCGCTGGGGTGCTGATGCTGACCGCATGGCGGATGGTGCACCGCGCGACCGTGCGGTCGATCCTGCGCTCGACGCGCGCGGATGCCGCGGCGTTCGTCATCACCGCGATCGTGACCGTGTCGGTGGACCTGATCGTCGCCGTGCTCATCGGTGTGGCGTTCGCCGGGTTCTTCGCGATCCGCCAGCTCTCACGCCGCGCCGATGTGCACCGCGAGCCGATCGCGGGCGAGCCGGTGCCCGGCGACGAGCAGATCGCCATCGTGCGCTTCGACGGCCCGCTGATGTTCGCGACCGCCGACCGCGTCTTCGAGGAGGTCACCAAGGTGCGCGGCGCGACCGTGGTGATTTTGCGGATGTCGCAGCTCGAGCACGTCGACGCCACCGGCGCGCACATCCTCGCCGATATCGTGCTTGCCCTCGAGCGCCGCGGGATCACCGTGCTCATCAAGGGCGTGCAGGCCGCGCACGAGGGACTGTTTCGTACCGTCGGGGTGCTCGCGTCGCTGCGCGACCAGCGGCATCTGTTCAGCGATTTGGACGCCGCGATCGCCCACGCCCGCGACCACGTCAGGCGGCTCGCCGCCAACTGAATGGTCGCGCGACCCTCAGTCTTCGAGGTGGTCGACGCCCGGCATCCACTGGTTGCCGGGGCGGCCCCAGCCCCGCTTTTTCGCGATCTTCTGCGCCGTCTTCCAATCGCGATCGTCGAGGCGGTCGACGTAGATGATGCCGTCGAGGTGGTCGAACTCGTGCTGCATGATGCGCGCACGCCAGCCGTCGACGTCGATCGCGACGGGCGTGCCGTCCAGGTCGATGCCGGTCACCCGGACGCGGTTCGAGCGGCGCAGCGGAAACCGCTCGCCGGGGAATGACAGGCATCCCTCGGATTCCTCGTCCTCGTCGGGTGCGCCCGGATCCAGCGGCACCATCCACAGCTCGGGGTTGATGATCACGCCGCGCCAGGGCGCGTCGTCCTCGTCGATGTAGGCGTAGGTGTAGATCCGCAGCCCGACGCCCACCTGCGGGGCGGCGAGGCCGACGCCGGGGGCGGCATCCATCGTCTCAAACATGTCGGCGACGAGCGTTCGGATCTCGTCGGTGATGGTGTCGACGGCGTCCGCCGGTGCGTGAAGCACGGGGTCGCCCATGATGCGAATCGGAAGAACTGCCACGCCTTAACCCTAGCCGTGGGAGGCGGCGGGTAGTGTCGGAGCGTGATGTGGAGCCTTGCGATTGGTGGAGATGTCGGCGACCAGCTCGTGGGCGCCTTTCAGAACCCGGGGCTCCTCCTCGGCATCCCGCTCGCCCTCGCGGGCGCGGTCTTCATGTCGTTCGGTGCGCAGTATCAGCACCGTGGGGTGACCAAGGTCGAGCGCCTGAGCGGACAGGAAGCGGCCAAGGGACTGACCGGGGGGCAGCTGTATCGCTTGCTCTCGCGCCCGTCGTGGGTGGTCGGCACCGTGATGCTGATCCTCGCGATCGTCTGCCAGCTCGGCGCGCTCTCGGTCGCCCCGCTGATCGTGGTGCAGCCGCTCGGGGCGGTCTCGCTCGTGATCACGACGCTGCTGAACGCGCGCATCAGCGGGCATGCGCCGACCCGGCGGTCGGCCATCGCGATCGTTGCCTGCGTGGGTGGCATCTTCGTCTTTGTGCTGATCGCGGCGATCTTCGCGACCGAGCGCGATGTGACGCAAGGCGATCTGATCATCATCCTCGCCCTGCTCGGCGTTTTGATCGTGGTGTTCGCGGCGATGTGGATCTGGCTGCGCAAGAAGATGGGCGCACTGTTTTACATCATGGCCGCCGGCGTCGTCTACGGGTTCGTGGCCACGCTCGCCAAGGTGGTCATCAAGCGCCTGCAGGCGGGACAGTTCGAGTGGCTCACGCTCATCTGCCTGATCGCGCTGCTCGCCGCCACGGGCGTGGGCGCCTACTTTGTGCAGACCGCATACGCGTCTGGTCCGCCCGACCTGGTGATCGCGGGCCTCACGGTCGTCGATCCCATCGTCGCCGTGCTGATCGGGCTCCTCGTGCTCGGGGAGGCGGCGAGCGCCCCGATCTGGGCGTTCGTCGGCTTCATCATCGCCGGTGCCCTGGCGATCTGGGGCGTCGTGCAGCTGGCACGCCACCATCCACAGGTCGTGAACGACAGCCGCGAGCTTCCGATCGAGCGGGGCGGTGGCGCCTCAAGTACCTGAGGAGGCCCGAATCACGAGGCTCATCGGGTAGGTGGTGTAGTCCTCGTGCGCGGTGTTCGTGACGATCCGGCGCACGGCATCGTCGGCCATCGCGCGCAGCGGTTGCGCCACGGTCGACAGCGGTGGCCATAGATACGCCGCGCACGTCGTGCCGTCGAAGGCCACGATGGCGATATCGCGGGGGATCGCAAGGCCGCGCTCGTGCAACGCCGAGAGCGCGGCGAGCGCCTGCTGTTCGGAGGCGATGAACGCCGCGGTGACGCCGGTGGCGTCCTCGGCGAGGCCTCGCCCCGCTTGGTAGCCCCCCTCGAACTCGAAGGGCACATGAAACGCGGGCCCGGGCTCGAGGTCGGCGTCGCGCAGCGCGCTGCGCCAGCCATCTTCGCGCGGGTCGATCCCGGGGTCGCCCCCGATGAACGCGATGCGTCGGTGCCCCAGGTCGATGAGGTGCCGCACGGCCATGTAGGCGCCGCCGAAGTGGTCGACGCCGATGGATGCGAAGCCCTTGTTGGCGAAGAACTGATTGATCAGCACGACCGGCACGCTCAGGGCGCGCACGGTCTCCGACTCCGCCTCGCTGAGCGTATCGGCGATGATGATGCCCTCGAGCTGCTGCTGGCCGAGGCCGGCGATGTGCATGCTTCGCCCATCGCGCCGAGCAAGGGAGTTCAGCACCATCACCGTGCGGCCGTGTGCGCGCGCCGCGTGATCGATCTCGAGCGCGAGGTCGGCGAAGTAGGGGTTGCGCGGGTCGGAGATCACGAGTCCGATGACGCTGCTACGGCCGAGGCTGAGGGCGCGCGCGGTCTGGTTCGGCTGGTAGCCGAGCAGTTCGACGGCGTCGAGCACCTTCTGTCGGGTGGCCGCGGCGACGGGCTTCGGTGTGCCGTTGAGCACATATGAGACAACCGCGCTGCTGACCCCCGCAAGCCGAGCGACGTCGTCGCGGGTGACGCGGCGTTTCGGGGCTGCGGGGGTGCCCGCGGGCGGTTCGCTCGCGTTCGGGTCGTTCACGCTCGGGTCGTTCACGTTCGCTTCGTTCACGCGCCCGCTCCGAAATCGGGGATGGACAGTCGTTCGCCGTCGCGGCGGGCCGACTCGTGCGCGACGATGCCGGGGAGCGTGAACCGTGCCGCGAGCCAGGCGTTGACGGGCGCCGCCGCGGTACCCTCCACCGCGCGTGCGAAGTCGTCGACGAGGAAGTGGTGGCTGCCCTCATGCCCGTTCGGGAGTGCGCGCAGCGTCGGCGGGATGCGCGACGGGTCGTGCACCTGCGCGTAACCGGCGACGAACGCCGGTCGCAGGGCCGGATCGATGTGCGCCAGCCGCGGGTCGTCGATCGAGAGGGAGGAGGAGCTCTCAAGCAGGGCCGAGACGTCTTGCGCGCCCTCCCGCGTGTACCACCAGGCGCCCGTCGCGACCTGCTCGAAGCTGGCGTCCGTGCCGAAGTAGCGAAAGCGCGACTCGCGGATGAACGATGGATACCCCACCCGGCGGAACTCGTTGGTGCGCATGGAGCCGCCACCGTCGAGCTCGAAGAAGGCGGTGGTATTGCTGAAGTCGTTGTCGAACGCGCTCACGGAACGGTCGAACACGCCGTCGCCGCGGTCGTCGACCATCCCGACGGCCGTGACGTGGCGGGCGAAGGTGGGCCAGACGCTCAGCACACCCCCGATGGCGTGCGTCGGGTACAGCATCGGGGGATAGCTCGCCGTGCGGCGCCAATCGGGTCCGCCGCTGTATTGATATGCCTCGTAGAACCCGAGGTCCATGTCGTGCACGTAGTCGCCCTCGGCATAGAAGAGGCGGCCGAAGGCGCCCGTGTCGAGCTTGGCGCGCGCGAGCACGGCGGCCGGGTTGTAGTAGCTCGTCTCACCCATCATGTAGACCAGCCCGGTTTCGCGCACGGCGTCGATGATGGCTGCGATCTCATCGGCGGTGATCGCCATGGGCACCGCGCTGTAGACGTGCTTTCCCGCGCGCAGCGCCTGCACCACGAGTGGGCCGTGGCTCCAGCGCTGCGTGAAGATGGCGACCGCATCGATCTGGGGATCGGCGAGCATCGTCTCGAACGAGTCATGGATGCCTGAGAGATTCGCGGATCGCGCCAGATCGCTCGCGCGGGTGGCGATGAGGTCGGTGACGAACACGCGCGAGATGGCTGGATGACTGTTGAACAGTTCGGCGAATTGCCCGCCGAACTGCCCGGCCCCGACAATCCCGAGGGTAAAGGTCATGCGTTCCTCCCGTGCGGACCTGCTCGGCCGCAATCAGTATTCAGTCTGAAGCCAATATTTACGCGCGTCAAGTCTGCCCCGCCGTAGGGGAAGGGTTGATTTTGCGGCTCACGAAGAGCACTTGCGCGAACGGCAGTTACGCGGGTAGATTCTCAGGTGCGCTTTGGGGGCGTGGATTCGGGCAGGTGCACGAGCGGGTCGGTGAAAGCGAGGACAACGATGAAGTTTCCATGGCGTACCTATGCAGCTCTTGGTGTGGGCGTGGCCCTCATCACGATGGCGGGCTGTGCCCCGGCGGGCGGCGGTGATGCGGGGGCGTCACCGGGTGGCGACGTGAAGATCGAGTTTCAGACCGGGCTCGGCACCGACGACCCGACGCTGAAGGTGCTCACTACGATCACCAAGGCCTGTGCGCCAGACGGCGTGGACGTTGCGCTCGTGCCGATGACGAATACGTATGAAGCCGATATGAAGGTGCGGCTCGCCAGCGGTGACGTGCCCGACATCTGGTCGACACACGGCTGGTCGCTCCTGCGCTACAGCGAGTTCCTTGAGCCGCTCGACACGCAGCCCTGGGCGAAGAACTTCAACCCGGCGCTCGACGCGGCGATGATGAACGACGCGGGCCAGTTCTTCGCGCTGCCGATCAACACCGATGTCGCGGGCGTCGTGTACAACAAGACCGTGCTCGAAGACGCTGGTATCGACGTGAAGACCCTCACCACCTGGGAGGCGTTCGGCGATGCCGCCGCAACGCTCAAGGCGGCCGGCATCACGCCCATCTCGGCGTCGTCGAAAGACAGCTGGTTCGCCGGCAACGTGGCCGATTTCGGTGCGTCGGGGGCGTACACGCCGGAAGAGCTCGAGACGCTGCGCGCCGGAACGTTTGCAACAGACGGCTACGCGGCGCTGCTTGGCGAGATCGAGACATGGGCGAAGGCGGGCTACTTCAACGCAGACTTCACCTCCGCCACGATGGATGATCTGGCGCGCGCGCTCGGCTCGGGCGATACCGGCTTCATCTTCGTGCAGAACTATCTCGTGGCCAGTGCGCTCGGCTTCAACCCCGACGCGCAACTCGGCTACTTCCCCATCCCGGGCTTTGTGACCGATCCGTACCTGATCGGCGGCGAAGGCACGGCGTATGGGGTTTCAAAGACCAGCAAGAACAAGGACGCGGCACTCGCCTACATCGACTGCCTCGCCGAGCCGAGTCACATCGGCACCCTTGCTGGCGCGATCGGCGGCATCCCCGGATTGACGAATGCAACCAGTGACCTGGGCGCGCTCCAAGACAGCTATGACGAGTTTGTCGCGGACGGCAACTTCCGGCTCGAGCCCTATTTCGATCGCGTCTACCTCCCGAACGGCATGTGGGACACCATGGTGACAACGACTGCAGCGGTGATCACCGGACAATCCGACGTGCCAGCGGCCACATCGCAGATGGAACAGCAGTTCAATGCGTTGTTCGGGCAGGAATGAGCCGGGAACGCACGCCTGAGTTGGGGCTTGGTGTGCGATCCCGCGGTGGGGAGAGCTCTTCGTGAGCATTGATCCTTTGACCGCAACACGGGGCGGGCGAACGCGAGCAGTTGGGGCTCTCGTGTTCGCCCGCCGTCGCGCGAACTGGCTGTATGTGCCGGCGCTCGCGCTCTTCGCGGTGTTCACCGTGTACCCGCTCGTGAACGGATTCATCCTCTCGCTCACCAATTGGAACGGGTACAGCGCCGGTCGCAGCTTCATCGGGGTCGACAACTACGTGCGGATGCTGGGAGACCCGATCGTCGGCACGGCGCTCGGCAACACGTTCATCTACGGCATCGGCAGCACGGTGCTGCAGCAGATCATCGGGCTGGCGCTCGCGCTGGCGCTGGATCGCGCCATCCGCGGGCGAAACATCGCGCGCGCGATCATCTACCTGCCGGTGCTGGTCTCGCCGGTGGTGATGGGCACGATGTATTATCTGTTCTTCTCGTACAACTACGGCGGACTGAACGACGTCGTCGTCGCGCTGGGCGGCGAGCGGGTCGCCTGGCTGAGCGATGCGGGCAGCGCGATCGCCATCATCGTGATCGTGAATTCCCTGCAGTTCGTCGGCATCTCCATGGTGATCTACCTCGCCGGCCTGCAGTCGATCCCGACCGTGTACTACGAGGCATCCCGCGTCGATGGTGCCGGTGCGTGGCAGCGGTTCGTGGGAATCACCGTGCCGCTGCTGCAGCCCGCGTTCGCGACCAGCATCGTGCTCAATCTCATCGGCGGGTTGAAGCTGTTCGACGTGATCCGCGTGATGACGGCCGGGGGCCCCGGGTACTCGACCGAGTCGATGTCGACGCTGATCAGCCGCTTCTACTTCGACAACCAGAGCGCGGGATACGCGTCGGCGGTCGGGATTGTGCTGTTTCTGATCATCGCGGTATTCACGCTCGGCCTCAACACGTGGTTCAATCGCCGGCGACTGGAGCTGTGATGCGGCGGTTCTGGGCGATCGCGGCGGGCTTCGGGCTCGCGCTCGCCGTGCTTGTGCAACTGCTGCCGTTCTATGTGGCGCTCACCACCTCGCTGAAGCCGCGCACCGATCTGAGCTCGCAGTGGGTATTTCCGACCTCCGGGATCTACCTCGAGAACTTTCGCATCGCGATCGAGGACGGTAACATTCTGCGCGCGATCGGCAGCAGCGCCATCATCACGGTGGCCAGCACCGTCCTGATCTGCCTCCTCGGGGCGTTGGCCGCGTACCCGCTCGCCCGGCGTGACACCCTCGGCAACCGCATCGTGTTCGCGGGGATCATCGGCCTGATCATGATCCCGCCGCTGAGCATTCTGGTGCCGGTGTACACGCTGATGGTGCAGTTGGGTGGGATCAACACCTATTGGGGCGCGACGGCGCTGATGGTCGCGACCCAGTTGCCGCTTGCCGTGTTCCTGTACGCCTCGTTCATGCGGGGGCTGCCGATCTCGATCGAAGAGGCGGCGGTGATGGATGGCGCGGGCCTGCTGACAACGCTGTTTCGGGTCGTGTTCCCCATGCTCAAGCCGGTGACGGCGACCGTCATCATCCTCACCAGCGTGTCGGTGTGGAACGAGTATGCGCTGAGTGTGTTCATCCTGCGCAGCCCCGATGTGCGCACGACGGCCCCCACGATTGCCACGTTCTTCGCCAGTCAGGGCAGCAACCTCGGCGCGGCCGCTGCCGCCGCGCTGCTCTCGGTCGTGCCGATGCTTGTTGCCTACCTGGTGCTGCAGCGGTATTTCATCAAGGGGATGGTCGCCGGCGCGGAGAAGTAGGCGCCGCTGCCCGACCGGAGGTGCGACCACACGAACACAGGAGGTCTGCGATGGAGGAGACGCACGAGCGCACGCTGGAGCGCACGCGGCGGTATCTGCGCGATCGGCTGCGCCCGCACCTGTATCGCGATGTGCGGCCGGCCCGGGTGTCGGCGTGGGCGACGCCGGGGGAGCCGATCCCCTTCGCCGAGGCGATCGCGCAGCGGTTCGTCGGCATCGAGCCGGGCGAGGCGTGGGGGCCGCCGTGGGGCACGACCTGGTTCCGCGTGGCGGTCGATCGCCCGCAGGAGGCTCGCGACGGCGACGCCCCCGCTGCCACCGTGCTCGTCGTCGACTTGGGGTTCACCGAGGCGGTGCCCGGATTCCAGTGCGAGGCGCTCGCGTATGACGAGGCGGGCCGGGTCCTTGGCGGGATCGAGCCGCTCAACCGGGTGCTGCCGCTCCCACTGCCGGGGCCGGGGGCTTTCGGGCACGACGCTGCAGGCAGCGAGGTGGTGATCTGGCTCGAGGCCGCGGCGAATCCCGACATCGCGCAGCAGTTTCGGTTCACACCGACGCCGCTCGGTGATCGCGCGACGGCGGGTGACGCGCCGCAGTATCGGCTGGGCGCCATCTTCACCGCGGTGCGCGAGCTCGAGCTCTGGGAACTCATGCAAGACCTGACGGTGCTTGCCGAACTGGGCGAACAGCTGGATCCGGCATCCCCGCGCCGCGCCCGCATCATGACGGCGCTCTCGCGTGCGCTCGACACGATCGACACCGAGGCACCCGAGGCATCCGCCGCCGCGGCCCGCGCCCAGCTGCGTGCGGTGCTGGATGCCCCCGCCGCACCAAGTGCCCACACCGTGCATGCGGTGAGGCACGCGCACATCGACAGCGCGTGGCTCTGGCCGCTGCGGGAGACCCGGCGCAAGGTAGCGCGGACGTTCGCGAATGTGCTCCGGCTGATGGAGGAAGACGAGCGCTTCGTGTTTGCGGCGAGCTCGGCGCAGCACTACGCGTGGCTGAAGGCCGATCACCCGGACCTGTTCGAGCGGGTGCGCGCCCGGGTCGCGGAGGGCCGATTCGTGCCGGTGGGCGGGCAATGGGTCGAGCCCGACTCGAATCTGCCGGGCGGTGAGTCGCTCGTGCGGCAGTTCGTCGAGGGGACCCGGTTCTTCGTGGAGGAGTTCGGCGTGCATCCCCGCGAGGTGTGGGTGCCGGACTCGTTCGGGTACAGCGCGGCGCTGCCGCAGATCGCGCGCGCCGCCGGCGCGAACGCGTTCCTCACGCAGAAGCTCTCGTGGAACGACACCAACCGCTTCCCGCACCATTCGTTTCTCTGGGAGGGCATCGACGGCACGCGGATCTTCACGCACTTCCCGCCCGCCGACACGTACAACGCGCGGGTGTCGGCCGAGGAGCTGCTGCGCGCCGAGCGCCAGCTCACGGAGGCCGGGAATGCGACGACCTCGCTGCTCCCATTCGGCTGGGGCGACGGCGGCGGAGGACCGACGCGCGAGATGCTCGCGGCGGCGCACCGCTTCGGCGATCTCGAGGGCGCGCCCCGGGTGCGGCTGTCGAGCCCCGCGACGTTCTTCGCGCACGCACGGCACGAACTCGATGAGCCACCGGTGTGGGTGGGGGAGCTCTACCTCGAGGCCCATCGCGGGGTCTCGACCACCCAGATCGCCATGAAGCGCGGCAATCGCCGCGCCGAGGCGCTGGCGCGCGAGGCCGAGCTGTGGTGCACGGTCGCGACGGTGCGAGCCGGGGCCGCGTATCCGGCCGATGCACTGCGTGCGCTGTGGCACGAGGTGCTGTTGCTGCAGTTTCACGACATCCTCCCGGGCACCTCCATCGCCTGGGTGCACGCCGAGGCACGCGCCCGCTACGAGGCGGTGCACGCGCGCTTCGAGGCGCTCATCGGCGCGGCGCTTCGGCTCGTGCTCGGCACCGGCACCCTCGACGCCCTCGTGAACTCGGCGCCGGTGCCCGTGCGCGTACGAGATGCCGCGCCGCCGGGGGCGTCGCTTGGCCTCGGGCCGATGAGCGTGGCCCCGGTGGGTGCCTCGGCTGCGGCGGAGGCCGCGCACCGTGGGAGCGCCGAGCACAGCGCGGGTGGCGACGGCGCCGTGCTCCGCGCCCACGGCCTGACCCTGCGCTTCGACGCGCGCGGCGAGATCGTCTCGCTTGTCGACGAGCGCGCCGAGCGCGAGCTCGTGCCCCGCGGTCAGACGCTGGGGCGGTTCCGGCTGTTTCGTGACGTGCCGACGCGGTGGGATGCCTGGGACCTCGACGCCCGGGTCACCTCGCACCCCGTCGACACGGCATCCGAGATGGCGCGCATCGACGTGGATGCCGGGGCCCCGGCGGTGACCGTCACACGGCGGCTCGGGGCCTCCACCGTCGTCGCCCGATACGGGATCGACCCGCACGCGCGCGCGATCGAGGTCAGCATCGAAGTCGACTGGCGCGAACACGAGAAGCTTCTGAAGTGGGAGCTGCCGCTGGCGTTGCACACGGCGGAGGCGAGCGCCGAGGTGCAGTTCGGGCATGTGCGCCGAAGCATCCATCGCAATACCTCGTGGGATGCGGCGCGGTTCGAGACGAGCGCGCAGCGCTGGGTGCACGTGGGGGAGCCCGACTACGGGGTTGCGCTCGCAAACGCATGGACATACGGAGCGGGGATCCGACGCGATGTGCGGGAGGCCGCGGGGGATGGGGTCGCGCTGGAGAGCAGCGTGACGATCGGCGTGACCCTGGCGCGCGCCCCCGCGTTCCCTGATCCGGCGGCAGATCGCGGCGTGCATCGCTTCGGTTTTCTTCTCGCGCCCGGGGCGGGCATCGCCCAGGCGATCGAGCTCGGCTATCGCCTGCAGCTCCCGCTGCGCGCGCTCACCCGGGTCGCCCGCGCCGAGCTTGCGCCGTTCGTCGAGACGGGGCATCCAGGGATCCTCGTCGAAGCCGTCAAACTCTCGCAGGATGGCCGCGGCGATGTGATTGTCCGGCTGTACGAGTCGCATGGGGCCCGGGCGCGGGTGCGGGTCACGACGGCATTCTCCTGGACCACGGTGACCCAGACCGATCTGCATGAGGAGGTGGCGCCCAGCGACGGGTTGGGGGTGGCGGTCGGTGAGAACGACGGCACCGGTGATCCGGGCGACGCGCCCGGCCGTGCGCACGCCGCCGAGCTGCAGCTGCGACCCTTCCAGATCGTCACGCTGCGGTTCTCGGGTGTGCAATTCGGGGCGGCGGGAGCCCAATAGAATCGAGTGATCGGGGCGTTAGCTCAGCCGGTCAGAGCAGCGGACTCATAATCCGTCGGTCATGGGTTCAAGCCCCATACGCCCCACTTGATGCCCGCAACGCGAGGTCGGTGTAATCTGGGTTTTTTC